>MDTD01136040.1_pt1 | contig 11218 bp, 10 predicted proteins | sample 811221 | NCBI WGS metagenome assembly MDTD01 (sample SAMN05326646, study PRJNA326480) | marine metagenome | isolation source: seawater | place: Pacific Ocean: South West | collected 2011
ATATATTTCCAAGAGACTTTGATCATCGGGGCTCCGGTACACTCATGGACAGCTTAAGTGTTGATGATGTGGAAGAGGCTGCTCACAAATTATGGGATAGGGCTAAAAGGAAAAACACAAATGAGTGATGTCATTTTAAGTGCTTTAATTTCAGTTCATAATGAGGAAAGGCAGCTAGCAGATTGTCTGGAGTGTCTGAAGTTTGCAGATGAGATTGTCGTTTTACTAGATAAATGCACGGACAGATCAAAAGATATAGCTGAGAATTTCACCGATAAGGTATATGAAGGAGATTGGACACTTGAGGGTGATCGTCGAAATGCAGGCATTAAGCATTGCAATGGCCAATGGGTATTTGAGGTTGACGCTGACGAGAGAGTGCCAAATATTTTGGCGAATGAAATTTGTGAGACTATTCAAACAACATCTTTTGATTGGCATGAAATCTTAGTTGATAATTATATTGGGAATCGTCTAGTCCGCTGGGGGTGGGGTGCATCATTTGGAAAAGCTGCATACCCAGGTTTGTTTAAAAAAGATGTAAAGGTTTGGGGGAAACAAAGAGTTCACCCATCGTTGTATTGGTCAGGTAAAAAGGGACCTATGTTAGTCAATCGTATCGAGCATTATGTGGATAAAAATATTTCCGATGTGCTCAAGAGACTTGATAACTATTCAACGGCTCGAGCAAAGGATTTGCGTGATGAAGGAGAAACCTGGGGATCAACAGCCACAAATGTAAGAAGATTCTTCTCTCGATTTTCCAAATGTTATTTCAATCGAAAAGGTTATCGAGAGGGTGGGTATGGATTATTGATTGCAATATGTGCTGGACTTTATCCGCTTGTTTCGCATTTAAAAGCTAAATTGGAGGACAATTGATTGGCGCGCATAGTCCTTGCTGATGATGGCATTGAATTTGACGGTAAAACGCTAGCAAAAAATCCTTTGGGAGGCGTTGAGTCATCAATAATTGATTTAATGGAAGAGTTGGCAGTTCGGGGCCATGAGGTTTTAGTTCGTAACATGTGTGTTGAGCCCTTGCTTCATAAAGGAGTTGATTGGGCCCCTATTCATGGTCAGAAAGCATATGAAAATATACCTGATGAAGCAGATCTTTACATTGCAAACAGGGGCGATAAATTAATTGAATTGATGCCGAGGGCTAAACGCACAGTTTTTTGGGTGCACAATCCAGCTAATTTTCTGATGAAATGGCGTTATCTGAGTAAATTATGGAAAGTTCGTCCTGCAATTGTTTTTCTGGGTGAATATCATGCGACCACTTATCCAAAGTGGGCGCCAGATGGCGGTCGGTTTGTGATTCCCTATGGAATCCCAGATTTGTTTAGGGCTGCTGATCCTGCCTCAAGGATACCTCCCCCAAGGGCTATTTTTACATCTAATCCTTTGCGATCTTTAGATTGGCTTTTGGATCAATGGGAATACAATATTCAACCAAAGGTAAAGGGAGCGGAGCTGCACGTTTTTTCTGGCCCAATGACTTATGGATCTGTCGGAGATGAAAAATCCGAAGCGATGAAAAAGATACTTGATAAAGCTCGTGCTATGAAGAACAAAGGTGTTGTGACTCGCGGTCCAGTTCCAAAGTTACAATTGATTGATGAATTCAGAAATGCACGAGTTTTTTTGTATAAGGGAGATAAGAATGAAACCTTTTGTCTTGCAGCTGGTGAGGCGCAAGCGATGGGGGTACCGAGCGTTGTTGGCAAATTTGGATCCATGAGTGAGAGGGTAATTAATGGAAAAACTGGTTTCGTAACCGAGGATGAAAAGTGTTTTTCCCGATGTGCATGTGATTTATTACTTAATGACGATCTTTGGATTGCCCAGAGTAAGGCCGCTCTTAATACGCAACGTGGATGGGGATGGGCTGAAGCAGCAGAAGAATTTGAGAAACTAATACCAAGAAATGAGGGCTGAGAAAAAGGTATGCGTGTTTTACAAGTAATGGCCGGTGCTAAATACGGTGGCGCAGAGTCCTTTTTTATGCGTCTTGTGGTTGCGCTGAGGCGAGCCGGTTTACATCAGCGTGTAGTCATTAGAAAAAATGAGCATCGAGCGGAAATATTTCGTGAAGGCGGGATAGAACCTGTTGAGCTTCGTTTTGGTGGTCGGTTGGATATACTGACCCGCTTGGGAATAAAGCGTGAAATTGAGTCATTCCACCCTCACATTGTTATTACTTGGATGAATCGTGCATCAATTGTGTGTCCAAAGGGCGATTTTGTCCGTGTTGCTCGACTCGGTGGATATTATGATCTTAAGTATTATCAAAATTGCGACCATCTAATCGGAAATACGAAAGATATAACTAAATACTTAATCGAAAAAGGATGGCCTGAAGACAGAACTCATTATTTACCAAATTTTGTTAGTGCTAAAATTGCCAGCCCTCTACCCCGGAAGGAGTTTTATACCCCTCCAGATCCCCCTTTGCTGCTAGCTTTGGGTCGCTTGCATGAAAATAAGGGATTTGATGTTTTATTAGACGCATTGTCACGGATTCCCGATACTTATTTATGGTTGGCGGGCGAGGGTCCAAAACGAGGGGAGCTAGAAGAGTTAGCAGAAAAATTAGGTGTAAAGCCAAGAGTCCGTTTCTTGGGGTGGCGAGATGACATTGAGGCTCTGCTGGCATCGTGTGATGTATTTGTTTGCCCATCTCGCCACGAGCCTTTGGGCAACGTTATTGTTGAAGCTTGGGCTCAGTCTAAGCCAGTTGTTGCAGCTGATAGCCTTGGTCCAGGAACATTGATAGAGCAGTATGTAAATGGTGTTTTAGTGCCCATCAACGATGCGAGATCTCTATCGTATGGTATACAACAGGTGTTTGATGATGAAGCCCTCCGTTATTCAATAGCAAAAAATGGCAGAATTGCCTATGAACAGAGATTTACGGAAGCCAACGTTGTTGAGCAATATATTGATTTTTTTAAAAGCTTGGTTAGTGAGGTTTAAGAAAATAAATGTGCGGAATTGCCGGCATTATGACTATTAATGGTGCTCAACCAGACAGTGTTGCTCTCGATCGCTTGACAGATTCGTTAGCTCATCGAGGTCCTGATGGTAGAGGCAAACATTTGTCAGGTGATGTGGGCATGGTCCAAACCCGTCTTGCCATTATTGATTTGAAAACTGGTGATCAGCCTATTTATTTGCCATCTTTTGATAAGTCAATGCATGCTGCTTTGGTAGCTAACGGAGAAATATACAATTATATTGAATTGAGAGATGAACTTCCCCAAACAACTTTTTCTACTGAGACGGATAGTGAATTACCTTTGCATCTATATTCAAAATACGGTCTTAGTTTTGCAAGCTATCTTCGGGGTATGTATGCGATAGCTATTCACGATATCAAAGAAAATCAATTAATTTTAACGCGAGACAGATTCGGAATTAAACCATTATATTATTGCGAAACCGATAAGGGCTTTGTTTTTGCATCTGAAGCAAGTGCTATCATAGATACCGGTCTAATAAGAGCCAAAATCAATGGAGAGCGTCGTGATGAGTTAATGCAATTGCAATTCACCACCGGTGAGCAAACTGTTTTTCGAGGTATAAATAGATTGCGACCTGGCGAGACGATTGTGGTCAAAGGTGGTAAAATTGTCTCGAGTGTCCACACATCTGCTTTACCTAAAGTTAAACCAAAAAAAACTCGAGAGGTTATTGCATTAGAAGAAATTGACATTGCATTAACAGACAGTATTTCTGTACATCAACGCTCAGATGTACCCTATGGGCTATTTTTTTCAGGTGGTATCGACTCTTCCGTTTTGATAGCAATGATGTCAAGATTAAATGATAGGCCCATCAAGGCGCTAACTGCAGGGTTTTCGGGGATATCAAGTCACGATGAACGCACACATGCACGAAGTGTTGCATCTGCAGTTGGAGCAGCGCACATTGAAGTGGAATTTTCTGAGAGAGATTTCCTTTCGTTGTTACCCAAGATTGCTAATGCTGTTGATGATCCAACAGCTGATTATGCTTGTTTACCTACATTTAAACTTGCTGCCAGGGCACGAGCCGAGGGACTAAAGGTCGTCTTTTCAGGTGAAGGTGGTGATGAACTATTTGGAGGTTACGGCCGGTATCGTCATGTCAACCGACCTTGGCCTTTTGTAAAACCAATGAGGCGAAAAGGTATTTTTCATGATTTAGATGTTTTATATGATAATTCATCCGATTGGCGAAGTGGTTTTGCTGCGTCAGAGAAAGAAGCATCTGAGTATGAACGTAATTCCTTACAAATTGCTCAGGCTATTGATTTTTCTGATTGGCTGCCTGCGGATTTGCTGACGAAGTTGGACCGTTGCTTAATGGCACATGGAGTTGAGGGGCGCGTGCCTTTTTTAGATCCCGTCATGATAAGAGCGGCATATTGCCTGCCAGATAAGTTGAAAATTAAAAATGGAAAAGGAAAGTGGTTGCTTCGTCGTTGGCTGGAAATAAATTTACCCATAGCAAGACCATATGATGTAAAAAGAGGCTTTACAGTCCCTGTTGGTGAATGGATCTCAATTTATGCAAAACAATTGGCTCCATTGGTTGCTTCTCAACCCGGTATTAAAGAAATTTGCCGTCCGGGCAGTGTTGAATTTTTGTTTTCTGGACATGGCAAGCAAATAGAAAAAGCACAATGGACAATTTTGTTTTATGCTCTGTGGCACCAGGCGCATATCATGCTACGCCCCTCTGAAGGAAATATTTTTGATGCTTTATCAGTTTAGGGTGACGGATTTTTTTGGTGAAATCTATAGTTCAAATTGAAATTACAAATTTAAGGTAAATATAAAAAATTGTGCGATAAAAAAACTAATATTTGAAAATACTTGCACTTGTTGCTTCATGTTTTTGTCAAGTTCTCTAATAGCAATTGAGATGAATAAAATTGATACTCTAGTTATACGCCGCCCAGACGATTGGCACCTGCATTTGCGCGATGGACAGATGCTAAGTGCTGTCGCGATTCATTCGGCACGATGTTTTGGTCGAGCTATTGTCATGCCAAATTTAAGTCCTCCTGTGACAACCTGCGCTGCAGCTCAAAGATACCGGGATGAAATCAAAAGTGTGTTGCCTGCCTCTAGTAATTTTAGGCCGCTTATGACCTGTTTTTTAACTGACTTAACTGATCCTAGGGAAGTACAAGAGGGCTTTAATTTAGGTATTTTTAGCGCTGTCAAATTGTATCCTTCGGGTGTTACTACAAATTCCGAGTCAGGAGTAACAGATATAAACAAAATTACTGGTGTACTGGAAGCAATGCAAAATATGGGTATGCCTCTTTTAGTCCATGGAGAGGTAACTGACCCTGAGATTGATATTTTTGATCGTGAGGCGGTATTTATTGATCGAGTATTGAGACCAACGATGGCAAGGTTTCCGGCTTTAAAAATAGTTTTTGAACATATTACAACATCAGAAGCAGTTGAATTTGTTCGTTCAGAGAGCAGTCGGTTAGCTGCAACAATCACAGTTCATCATCTTTTGATTGATCGTAATGATATGTTTAAGGGCGGGATTCGTCCTCATTATTATTGTCTTCCTGTGGCAAAGCGTCAAGTTCATCGTATGGCTTTGGTCGATGCGGCCACCTCTGGCGAAGCAAAATTTTTTTTGGGTACAGATAGTGCTCCTCATGAGATTAATGCTAAAGAGTCGGCTTGTGGTTGTGCAGGTATATTTTCCTCACCTTTGGCGATTGAACTTTATACCCAAGTCTTTGATAGAGAAAATGCACTCGACAAGCTTGAAGCTTTCGCCTCGTTGAATGGCCCTAATTTTTATGGTCTACCAAAAAATGAAGAAAAAATTACTTTAGTGAGAGAACCTTGGAAAGTTCCAGAAAGCATTAAAGTGAAAAAACAAATTGAAATTATTCCATTTATGGCAGGAGAAATCATAACTTGGAGAGTGTTAACCTGACTGATGACCGTTTTGATGCCGTCATAATAGGTGCTGGTCATAATGGTTTGACATGCGCAGCATATCTCGCACGTTCAGGCATGAGTGTCAAAGTTGTTGAGCGACGTTCTGTTGTTGGTGGAGCTGCTGTAACAGAGGAATTTTATCCAGGTTTTAAGAATTCAACTTGTGCCTACACAGTTGGTTTACTTAACTCTAAAGTTTTAGAGGATCTCCAATTGTCTCGGCATGGGCTCAGTGTAGTTGAACGTCCTCTCTCAAATTTTTTACCTCTAGAAGATGGAAACTTCCTGCGGTTGTATTCTGATTATGAAAAAATGCATGATGAGGTTGCACGCTTTTCAATTAAAGATGCTGAACAAATTTCCGACTATTTTGATACAATTGACAGATTGGCACACGTGCTACGTAAATTAGTTCTCAAGACACCTCCAAATGTGGGAGGTGGGCTTCTAGATCTTTTGCGCGCGTATCAACATGGTCGTTTGCTGTCGAGCCTAAATATAGAGATTCAGCGCGACCTTGCTGATATATTGAGCATGAGTGCTGTTGATTTTCTCAGTCGGTGGTTTGAAAATGATACTGTGAAAACACTTTTCGCCTTTGATGGCATAGTCGGTACTATGGCAAGTCCCTATTCTCCCGGTACCGCATACGTTCTTTTACATCACTGTTTTGGTCAAGTTAATGGTCGTAGTGGTGTTTGGGGGCATCCTATGGGTGGGATGGGCGCAGTCTCTAATGCGATTGCTTCCGCCGCAATAGAGTCGGGAGTAAAAATTGAGGTTTCAACTTCGGTAGAAAAAATTGTAATAAAAAATGGAGAGGTGACCGGTGTGCAATTGAAAGATGGTCGGATTGTTGAAGCCAAGGTTGTCGTGTCAAATGTTAATCCAAAGTTACTATTTAGTGATTTAGTTGAGTCCGATGTATTGGAACCAAATTTTTTAAAGCGCATCTCATCTATTAATTGTGGCTCAGGTGTTTTTCGAATGAATGTAGCATTGTCAGAGTTACCTAATTTCAGTTGTATGCTCAAATCTGAAGAAATTGATTATCTAAGTTCTGGGATTATAATAGCTCCATCTCTTGAATACATGGATAAGGCGTTCATTGATACTCGGTCACGGGGGTGGTCTCATAGACCTATCATCGAAATCTTAATACCAAGCACTCTCGACCAATCCTTGGCTCCACCCGGAAAACACGTAGCTAGTTTATTTTGTCAATATTTCAATCCTAATTTGCCGAACGGAGAAAATTGGGATGATATTCGTGAACAAGTCGCGAGTGAAATAATACAGACCGTTGATTTTTTTGCTCCGAATTTTAGTGATGCTGTTATTGGCAGGCAAATACTTAGCCCCCTTGATTTGGAGAGAGAATTTGGTCTGATCGGCGGTGACATATTCCATGGTGCTTTGGATTTAAATCAACTCTACACACTGCGGCCCGTTTTAGGTTATGCCTCCTATAGAATGCCCATAAAGGGACTTTACTTGTGTGGTGCAGGTGCTCATCCTGGAGGGGGTGTAAGTGGTATTCCAGGGCACAATGCAGCAAGAGAAATTATAAAAGATTTTTTCCCATATCGTGCCACACTGGGTTTGATAAGATAAATTTTTTAAGGATTTACAGGAACATGCTCGACAATAAAGAATTTACTGCAATCGTATTAGAAAAAGAAGGTGAGACTATAAAATCATCTATCCAAACAATGCCCGATGACCAATTACCGGAGGGTGACGTTACTATTAGTGTAAAATATTCAACTTTAAATTATAAAGATGGTTTAATTTTAACCGGTTTGGGAAAATTAGTTAGAGATTATCCTCATGTTCCTGGCATTGATTGCGCTGGCATTGTTATAGAGTCAGATAATGCAGATTATAAAGTTGGTGATGAAGTTTTATTAACTGGCTGGCGCTTTGGAGAGACACATTGGGGGGGGCTAACAACAAAAACCCGGGTCAAGGGAGAGTGGTTGGTACCATTGCCCAAGGGAATGACACTTGAAAATGCAATGGCAATCGGAACTGCGGGGTTTACCGCAATGCTAGCAGTGATGGCTTTGGAGGAGCATGGGCTTGCGCCGAGCAATAGCGGAGAAGTTCTTATCACTGGTGCATCCGGTGGTGTGGGTTCAATAGCTACTTCTTTATTGTCTGAACTGGGATATCGAGTAACAACTTCAACTGGTAGCCAAAGAGCCTCAGATTATCTAAGAGATTTGGGTGCAAATTGTGTTATTGATCGTTCCGAACTTGCTGAGCTTCCATCTGGACCCCTCGCGCCAGAGCGATGGTCTGGCATAATTGATAATGTTGGCGGCGAACAATTGGGTAATATTCTAGCCTCACTTGCTTATTGGGGTAGTTGCGCCTCTGTAGGAAATACGGGAGGTATAAAATTTACATCCACTGTCATTCCGTTCTTACTTCGTGGAATTAATTTACTTGGAATAGACTCAAACACATGCCCGAAGGAACGTCGAATTCGAGCTTGGGACAGGTTAGTCAAGCAACTTCCTTTAGATAAGTTAGAAAGCATGATTAGTAGGGTAGGACTTGCCGACACCATAGATTTGGCCGGCAAAATACTCCAGGGTGGAATTCGTGGACGAACCGTTGTGAATGTTAATGAATAAATTAAATTGCTCTGATTTCGTTGTTTTTCTGGACTTCTCAAAACTTAATTAGCTTTTTTATTATGGCCTCTAAATTGCATTGTTAGCGATAAGAATAAAATCACTCGCTTTCTAGTCAATTTGGAGGGAATATGTTAAAGTTTAACTTTTTTATCTTGATATTATTATGCATTAACATTTTACAAGCAGCATGCTCTAAAACCGATTTTTACGAGAAAGAAGTAAAAAATTGGGAACCAGTCTATTGTTATCAAACTATTGGCAGAGTTCAATGTCATAAAAAACCCAAGAGTATGGATAAAAAGCGTTTAGTTAGTTTTTTTGGACCCGCTCCTGAAACTTATGAGAAGTCTAAAAAAGATAGAAGAGAAAAATTGAGCCCCCCTAAAATGATAAAAAATTGGTTTAAAGACCCTGAACCCAGTCCAAGTTTTTGATTGGCAAAGAGACAAACGGTAGTCTGTTATTAAATTCGCTCCGATAACAAAAGAATAAATATTTAGGCGAGTTTTTAATTGTTGTTAATAATGTGCACTTGAAATTTGTCTTCATGGTCTGCCATCGAACTTTTTGGTCAGGTTGGTATTTTGTCAACTTCGACTTTTTATGGAAATTGGGCTGAATTGTTTTTACAGGTTCCTTGAGACCACTTATGTATTTTGCTGTTCTGTTTTGCTCTAAATCATCCTAATCTGGTCAAAAAAAACTTTGTTTATTAAAAAGAAATTTTTTGGTGGTTGTGAACTAGTTTTTTTAACAACAAGCCTATTTACCACAGATATGATCCTGCGTATATCTACATACATTATAAGTACTTTTATGAGGATGATGGAAATAAAATGATTGCCACTTTAGGTGATTTTGTCGAGGGTCGAGGCTTTCAAACAGCAATCACAATTTTGATAGTTTTAAATGCTGCTGCACTGGGTTTAGAGACTGATCCAGAAATTATGGACAAAATTGGTGTGGAATTGCGTTTATTTGACAGCTTTGTTTTAGTTATATTTGTAGTTGAAATCACAATTAAACTTATTCACCGTCGTTTTTCCTTTTTTAAGCGAGGTTGGAATATATTTGATTTTGTTATTGTTGGTATTGCTCTCATTCCTAGTTCAGGACCTTTGGAAGTAATGAGAACTCTGAGAATTTTTAGAGCTATGCGTTTGCTCTCAGTTGTTCCATCTATGAGAAAAGTTATTCAAGCTTTGTTTCTGGCAATACCGGGCATTTTTTCAGTAGGGTCAATAATTTTGCTAATTTTTTATGTGTCGTCTGTTCTAACCACTAATTTTTTTGGAGCTCATTTTGATGAATGGTTTGGTTCTGTTGGCCGCTCAATGTACTCGCTATTTCAAATAATGACACTTGAGAGCTGGTCTATGGGTATTGTTCGCCCAGTCATGGAAGTTTATCCATGGGCGTGGATATTCTTTGTTATTTTCATACTTATAACGAGTTTTGCTGTTCTGAACTTATTTATTGGGATCATTGTTGATGCTATGCAACAGCAAAGCATTGCTGAAAAAACTCAGACCTCTGTTGAGAAAGATGCAACTAAAGATGTTTCTCAAGACTTACTCAAAGAGGTAAGTTCTCTTAAGAAAGAAATTCGTGATCTGAAGAGTTTGTTGCAACAATAAAATTTAGTAATTGGTTACTTTATATTTTGAATTCAGATTTACGTAATAGAAATTTTTTTGCACTCTTGAGAGAGTTCATAGGAGGTACAATAAAATTAATTATATAACTCTCAAAAGTGTGTCTTAGACAGTCGTAATTATTGGCAAGCAAATAAATCCAAAGTCAGGAATTCACGGTCTAATGTAAATATATCCCTTCGATTGCAACTCAGCAATCCTTACTACACCGCCTTCATCGTGACGAGAGAAACCGGGTAGAAGATCAGACAATTCTACTTTTTGAGCTTTCATTGTATTTCCACACATGTTGAATTTAACACCGTCTAAGCTAAGTATATCAGTTCGCTGCTCAACAATTGGATTTGTTTTCTTGGCGTGGAATGCTTTTCCTGCAGGTCCATGTACAACCAAGACCATGTCTAATTTATCTGCACTTCCAACACCTTTGATATGATTAAGCATGTTACCTAAAACGAACGGTACTTTTTCTATTTCAGATACATGATAAACAACTTTCATTTTGTCAGCAGCCAAAGCTGTATTAACATTGTGTGAGAAGAAGAAAGAGATGACTATAATAAATAATGATAATGCTCTTTTCAATTCTGCCTCCAGTAATTTTATTTCTTAACTATATAGTTAGTTAATTTCTTTTTTTCGAAAATCAAGAAACTATATCTCTTGAGATTGAATTGTTTTGAGATCTTGTCTTGTTTAACCCTAATTTAGATATAGTAATTTGATTAGTCACGACACACTGAGTTTTGCCTATTGGCAGATAAAATATGACTCAGTGTTCTAACCTTCAGTATGTTACAGGATAATTAAATATTTAAGGAAACTATTTTTAAAGTTTAAAACGAACTCACAGCATCAAAGTAGATTATCTAATACAGTTTTTTTCTTATCAAAGAACATATTGGCCCCGATTTTTTTTGAATTTATGGTTTTAAACCCCATTTTTTTTTTG
>MDTD01092557.1_pt1 | contig 11216 bp, 12 predicted proteins | sample 811221 | NCBI WGS metagenome assembly MDTD01 (sample SAMN05326646, study PRJNA326480) | marine metagenome | isolation source: seawater | place: Pacific Ocean: South West | collected 2011
TCTTGATACCGAAGAGGCCTGTCTCATCCTCTGCTCCCCCAGAGGTGGAAGCGCTGCGCAGCCGGTTGAATCCAAGTCCTTGCCCAAACGAATAACGTGTGCTTCGGGATAATCAAATGATGACTCATCTGCATCAATCAGTACCAAGTCTATGCCGTGGCCTGTTCTGGAGTGGGCGCGTTTTGCCCATGAGCAGCCCAATCCACCGACGCCCGCAATCAAGATTTGGGCGCCATCCATGAATGGCCCTTCCCGAGGAGGTTATTCAATCTCTGCCCACATATCTCTGATAGCGACGTCTAGCGTCCCTGGCCCAAGCATTGTCCGGCTCAAGTGACAGAACCTTGTCATAGAGTTCTACAGCTTTTTCAAAATCAGAAAAATGCCTTCCGTACAAATGCGCTAAATTGTTCAAAACCGGTATACATTCATCATCATCTTCTAACATTTCGAGAAGAATTTCTTCAGATTTCCCTAGATTATTTCTAAGCATTTCTTCTTCTGCTTCCTCTAATTTGATAAGTTGTTCATTTGAGAGGTCATAGGTGTTCTCAAAAGGGTGGTCTGACATAGCCACACCAAGGAGGAAATAAACATAGGATTTGCCTTTGGATGTTTAGGCAAAAAAACATGCCAAAATGTTACACTGCTCGGCAACCCTTAGACGAAAATGCAGGGAACGATTATAGGCGCAATCCAAGTCCGATTAAACACTGGGGTTGGCGATGCTAATGTCGAAGGTTTTCCAACGAAGTCTCCTACCTATGGTGCTTGTAACTTTGATGCTCTTGCCGGGCATCACCAATGCCTATCCAGACGGCATTGGCGCAGGTGGTCATTCCCACAACGGAGAAACAATCGATGACGTAGCCAAAGAGGGTTGTTTGTGTCACGGAGAACAGCCGAGTAACGATGTTATGGTAATCCTTGTTGGAGTCCCTTACACATGGGTTGCAAATGAGGTATATGACATGAGACTGGAAGTCATCGGTGGCCCAGACACCAACATGGGTGGATTCTCTGCCAGAGTTAGCGCAGGAGAATGGTCTGGTGATGGCGAAGCATGGGAAGATGATGCAGCAACCAGGACACACCAGTCACCTAACTCCAGAATTTTCGAACTTACATGGACCGCACCTGCCGACAATTCTAGCGGGACTACTGTAGATTTCTGGATCAGTGGAAACGCAGTCAATGGCGCAGATGGACCTGCTGGAGATTATTGGAATCAGATTGTATTCAACCTAATCGAAGCCCCAGAAGATGATAAGAGAGGAGAAAGAACTCTAATCGCAGGAAGCGGCACCCCACAAGCACCAGAGAGTAAGGCGGGAGAAATAGACATCTCAACACTTGGTGCTGGATTCAGAGCACACTGGCTTGGACTCCTGGGATTCGGCGCTGTTATCGCAGTGATTGTATTCTGTGGGCTACTTCTAAGGTACGGATTCTCAACATCCTACAAAGGCCGCAGCAACTTGCTGAGACTAAGATACAAGATTAACAGAAGAGGTGACCAGTGATGGCGAAAGACACGATCACACAACTACTTGAGAAGGTCGCTGCAGGAAAGGTGAGCGTCAAGGATGCTCGCACAGCACTAGAAGACGCATCACTCACTGAAGAACAGATGGATGCAGCAATCAACCACGGAGTATTCAATCCAGCAGAGCCAGGTACAATAATCTCAGCATCTTTGGCACCATCCGGCAAATCTGCTCTCACCATATTCTTCTTCTCATGGGGAATTTTCTGGGCATTGTACTGGTTTGGAACCATGCTATACGGGCTGCTAAACGGCTCTAGTTGGGACCAACAGCAACTATCCTACCACATGGCCATGGGCATTACAACCCTAATCATGATGGGAATCATCTATCTGAAATTCGTGTTGCCTGATACAATCATTGTCAAGCACAGCCAGAACAAGTACATCCCTGAACATCAGAAGGATTGGAGAGAATACAAGTGGTGATATTATGGACGACAGGAGATTAAGACCAGCACCATCACTCGAGGACTCAGTTCTAGGTTCACTCGGTGAAGTCTCGGTAAACCGCAGGCAATTCATGCGCTACGGATTCAACGCTGCTGGTGGTGTACTAGCAGCAACGCTTGGAGCATTAGGTTTTGCAGCGATCCTGATGCCACCATCCGGTGGTGGAGGAGGAGACTCTTCAGTTCTTTACTGGGCAAAGGGTCGTGAAGAAGAAGCATGGTATGGAGCAAAGCACCTACAACCAATGATGAAATCTGATTTCGAATCTGAAGCCGCTAACTCAAACGTTGGCATGGCTGGCGCTCAAGGTGTTTGGAACGGACTACCTGTAATCGTCAACTACGTACCTCACGCTGAAAACTCAGGCAAGCCCGTCGCAGACAACCTACCAAGATTCCAAGAAATGGCAGGTTACGACATCGGTGGTAACTACGTAGGCCACGCAACTGAATTCTTACTTGGAAACTCGGAAGTCTTCGATCCAAACAACAACCTCGTCATGAGCTTTGCAAGATGTACACACCTGTGCTGTATCCCAGGATGGCAACTTGTAACAAACACTCAGACAGATGACAACTGGACACCGGGCGGTGGAGACGACGGTGGAAGCAAGATGTTCTGCATCTGCCACTCCAGCAGATTCGACCCTACTGCAATCGAGGTCAACAGAAACGCAAACAGGTCAACTGGTGCTTCTTTCGAATACCTAGGTATCAGAAGAGCGGGTGGCCCTGCGCCTCTTGGACTACCAATCATTCCAATCATTATGAACGGAGACACTATCGAAGCGTCTTCTGATTACACGGGCTGGTTGACCTATTGCGACTGAGGTGATAATGTGAGCACAATTTTCTGGGTACTTTGGTTCTTCATAGCATTCATTATCGTATTGATTGCGTTTACCCTGCGCAAGGAAAACGAAGAGATTCCTCGCAGAGAAATCCTGCGAGCTGTTGAATCCAGCGGCAAGATGGGATTCGCAGAGCGTGCGTTTTTGTGGGTGTTCTCGTTCTTGGATACTAGATTCAGAATTCAAGACTACTGGAATATGTCCAAGGGTGCATACTACAACATGCACAGACAGATGCCTCTTACACACGCAGAGAAATACAAGTTGCGAATTATTTGGTACTGGTACCCACTCTACTGCTTGGGTGGAATTTCATTCTTATCATTCATTATTCTAGTACTAACAGGAACAGTTCTCGGAATCTACTATGTCCCAGGTGGAGAAGGAGACCCTTCTCCAGCATATGCTAGTATGCAGTTCATCATGACACAACTTCCGTTCGGATACATCATCCGTGCAGTACACCACTGGGGTACACACTTCATGGTAGCATCTGTATTCTTGCACATGTGCAGAGTATACTTCACTGGAGCATACCGCAACCCACGTGAATTAAACTGGTTGATCGGTGTTGCTCTAATGGCACTAACAATTGTCTTCGGTTACTCTGGATACCTACTTCCATGGGATACATTGGCATATGGAGCTGCTGTCATCGGAATTAACCTAGCAAACGCTACACCATTGATTGGAAAGTACATCGCTACACTACTATTCTCTGGTTCGTCCCTTTCGCACAGAACTGTGACACGAATGTACTTCATTCACGTATTCATTCTGCCAGTTATCGTTACAACTCTAATCATCATACATTTGTTCATTGTATGGGTTCAAGGAATAGCGGAGCCGCATTGATACAGGAGGGATAAGTTTGGGAATTATAGACAATTTTGGAGCAGTAGCATCCTCATACATGGATCAAAAAGAACAGTTGCAGTCTGCTGAAGAAAAGCGTAAGCGTACTCGTGAAGGACACGGCTTCTGGCCTCACGAAGTTCTACGTGACAGCCTTATCTTCGGCTTCATGATTTGCACACTTCTATTCTACGCGTGGTTAATCCCACCGCCACTTCACAGTGCAGCGGACCCATTCGCTCAAGCAGGATTCGTTTTCCCTGATTGGTATGTACTGTTTTCATACGGTTACCTGCGATGGGGAGAATACCTTCCTCAGTTTGACGTACCATTAGGACCAATTGGTGACTTCTTTGGACAACCATCTTTCCCATGGAACGCTGCATGGTGGGGTGCTTTCCTCACTGGAATCCCAGTCGGTATCCTAGCACTACCTCCGTTCCTTGGTGGTCGTGAGAAGAGGCCTGTTGAGGACCCATGGTTTGCTAGTGCTGGTGTAGTTTACTTAGCTCACATTTGGTTCATCTCAGTGTTCTCCATCAACATCTTCCTTGAATTGTATGGGAAGAATCGAAGCGATTTCTGTAAGTTAGACAGTCATGGTGATTTACTCTGTGGTGTGAGAGACCCCTGGATTGCTGATTTATTCAATATGATACCCTGGGTAATGACAGGTATTCTGCTTTGGATAATGATCTACTTCATCGCTAAGTGGCTATTCAACAACGCATGGGGTGCAAGATTCACTCCTGCGCACGGCAAGAAACTCATTGTGGGTGCTTTCATCGTTGCAACCGCTGCAAGCGTTGTGACATACCCTGTATACGACAACGGATTCTGGGATGCAAGAGGATTGCTAACAATTTCTGATTATGAGAAATTGGAAGAGATGAGGTCGCAGCCAACTGACGTTCAAGTAAATGAGAGAACTGAATTCATGGACTTACAAGGATTCGATGGAGACATCGTCCCAGCAGCAGCATGGATGGATTGGAACATATACCAACCGACGCGGTATTATCTCATTGATTTCTCAGATAATAACGGACATCAAGACTTAGATTCTGGTGTCAATGGTAAGTCTGGATTACAGAATTACACAGCAGATGAAACTGTTTGGGCAACTGGGTCGTTCATCATCACTGATGATTACTGGCCAGAAGATAACGACTTCACTACAGTACCTCTAGACGCTACATGTGCAACAAGAGCGAGTGAAGTTCTAATCGATGGAGGAGACTCCACCTCCGGAATGATTCAATCAAGCCTAGTTATCACCCAGAGAGATAGTGGTGACGTTGTAGTCGACACTGATTGTAACACAGGTGAGTTAGGAATTGAACTTGCTTCAGGCACATACGACTACGAGTTCAAGGTAGAATCAACAGATGGACTAAGAGCAAACAACACTGTTACTGTTGAAACTCTATTCACGATTCAAGCCTTCCAGCCACTTCTTCTCTATGATGACGATGCTGGGAACGGCCTTGCTGGAATGACTGTCGACCTATCTAACTCCCTAAACATGGAGTTAGAAGGTGAGAACATGGGAGTTATCGTAAACCCAACTTACCACACTAACCCTCTAGCATTGGATGCAAAATTGACTTATGCAATGTTCATCCCTTGTATTACCGCTGGTGCAATCACATTCGTAGTGTTGAGAAACATGGCTCGTGGATATGAATTCGAGATGAACAAGTGTTACGGCTGTGACCTTTGTGACGATGCATGTCCTGTCAGGCTCTTCAACGCTGGTGACAAATTGAACATCATTTACAACTCATGGAATAACGAAGACGATGGTGTGCCGCTGTATTCATGTTTGACATGTACTGCATGTACAAACGCTTGTCCACAATTGGTTAACTACGACTCATATGTTGACATTCGCCGCTCATTGATCGTCGGTGGTCCAGCTGCTGAAATACCTCACACTGTCCTACAAGCAGTACTAGCTGCAGAAGCGGAGGAAGAGAGTGACGCTGATTTCGTTTCTGTCGAAGATTACCCAATCGATTCAAACATCGGCTACTATCCAGGATGTGTAGACTACCTAGACCAAGAGATGGTATTCAGCCACCTAAACGAAGGCTCGATGGACTTGGGAGAAACAACCACTGCAGCATTCACTCTATTCGAGGAGATGGGAACTGATGTCTCATATCTCGGACGTGACTTCCTGAAGTGTTGTGGACACGACCAGAAGTGGCAAGGTCTGGATGAAGTGTTTGACAAACTCAAAGCCTACAACCAGAAGAAGATCGAGGCATCCGGAATCGACACACTAGTTTCATCATGTGCTGAGTGTTTCAGAACATTCGCTCGTGATTACGAGTTAGAAGGTGTCAAGGTCATGCACACCACTGAATTCCTAATCGAAAATGGATTCGACATGCAAATGAAGGCAGAAGATGAATTGACAGTTACCTATCATGACCCATGTAGAATGGGAAGGCAGATGGGAATCTATGACGAGCCACGTGAATTAGTTGCTGGAGTCGAAGGAGTGGAACTTGTAGAGATGGAGCACCATGGCGAAGATGCAATGTGCTGTGGCGTCTCAAGTATGATGTCCTGTAATGAGAACGCTCGTGCACTGAGAGTATCCAGAATGGAAGAAATCCGCAACACTGGGGCAGACATGATGATCACATCCTGTCCAAAGTGTGTATCCCACTTTGAGTGTCTCAAGTTCGAAGGCGACGAAAGGCATGACATCGAAATCCTCGATGTTGTATCATTCCTAGCACGCCAGGTTGAAGCGAAGAAGTCACTTGCTGAAGAAGCAGGTACTTCGAGAGTTTCTGTGGAAGCATAAACAAGCACTCTACAACAAAAATCGGGTTAAACTTGATTAGTGACATCGCGTAATTTGATTCATGGATTACGACAGTCTTACTCTTCTTGAACTCAAGACGATGTGTAAAGACAGAGGTCTCAAGGTTAGTGGTAACAAGGCAGAGGTCGTAATCAGACTAATGGAAGATGATGAATCGAAGGAACCACAGTCGATTTCCATAACTCAACAGCAGGCCAATCTTGGTCACCAACAGATGTATGGTGGACAGCAGCAAATGTATGGTCAACAGATGTATGGCGGGCAGCCTCAACAAATCTTCATCACAAATAACACAACCAGTGTTGTTCAAATTACTGGTTTCCTAATCATTTTGTACGGTTTGTTTAGGCTCTTTTGGGGGATGTTCGCAGATGATGAGGAATACTTCTTTGTCTTATTTATCGGAACAGCGTTCGTTTTCAGTGGGATACTATCTGTGCAGGGGTATCGAGTTGGACTGTATTTTGCCTTGATTACCTTGGTAATTTCAGGGTTGCTTTCACTCATCTATATTGACAAACAAGGCAGCTTCTTGTCAGTAGGACAAGGTACGGGTGAGGGATCGGTTGGTTTCTCATTATTTTGTTCAGGATTCTGTATGCTAATTGTAGCGTTACCACTACTAACTGCGGACCCATCAAATTTCAGAGATGGTTCGCCAAAATATCTCAGATCGCTAATCGACACAGCAGATTGGTTCTCACCGATACCATTGATGTGGGGTAACAGAAATGATGTTGAAACCAAGATTATCATCAATTGTGCACACTGCAATTCACCAATGAAGGTACCAAGTAATTACAAAGGCAATGTAAAATGCCCGTCGTGTGGAGAAAAATTCGAAGTCAAGTGATTTCAGGGTTCTTCTTCCATCCCTCTAATCTCGTAATTTGAAGGGAATAGAGCGACTATTACACCTGCAATAAGGAAACCAAGACCCATACCAAATTCCTGCTGAACAAACAGGAATTCTAGTGCGAATACCACAAGTAGTAGTCCACCAATGTTTGACACCCAAACTAGGGTCTTGAATGTCGATAAAGAAACACCAGTGGTATTTGCTCCCCTCTTTGGACCAAATTCTCCTCCGAATCTTTGTGCGCCTTCGTGTTCTGGTTGTTTTGACATATTATCACCTATCTATCATCGTAATTGCGTCTGTTGGACATGCTAGCACACACAACCGGCACCCTGTGCAAGCATCTCGAATAATTCTCGCTTTTCTGTTGCTTGGAACTTGAAGCAGTGGAGATGCCATGTCCTTGAAGTACAACTCAATAGCGTCATCATCACAAACTATTGTGCATTGGTCGCATCCTATGCACAAGTTCTCTGTGACCCAAGCAACAGTTCCCTCACCGCCCTTGATAGTGGATCTTCTCTCACCTTTTTGCCTGGCAAGAGAGATAGCTATTCGCTCAGCCTCAGCTTCGCGACGCTTAGCTAAATCATCACGAGAGGTCATCTATTCACCTCCACTGGGTGCTTACTTTCAAACCTCTCTACTGAAATATTCACTAACCAGTCTCCAAGGCAATAGAATGCTCCAACAAGAAGAGGAGGATTCCATGCTGTTAGTCCCGTCCATGGAACTTCGTTTGCCCATGTCCAATTTGTTAGATATGTTCCCCATAACTCCATCAGGAGAGCAGCCCAAGCCATTGTTGCATACAGTGCTGGTTGTGGGCCCCACTTAGTGAAAACTAGAACCAAGACCAGCAAAAATACTGCAGATGTATCTCCGCCAGTCCATACTCCGTAAGCGACTAATGGCACAAACGGCAGCAAACTCAGCATCGCTTTATCCGCTGCAAGGTATTGACTCAACCTTCGACCTGCATCAAATAAGAACCAGTGCCCAACAGGTACGAATAAAGGCATTAATCCACGTTGATATTCGTAAATCAACCAAACCTCTGAGAAAAACAGTTCCATTGGGGTCGCAAATGCTAACACGGTCAACATTTCAATCCGCTCTTTTCTTTCAGCCTCTTTGAATATCCAACCGAACAGACCCAAGCACCATACATTTACTGGCCATTCAGCATACTTTGCACTAACGTACAAGCCAATGCCGATTGTTAATGCGTAAATTGCAACCCTGCGCATAAAATCACCATCAGTGCAATTCTATTGAAACGCCTTCTGAACGCATTACTTCGATTACAAGTTCAATAACCTCGTTCGGCAAATCCTCTGGAGCAAATACCCCACTACCAAGCATTTGGGGACGGTCAACCCAAGCGATGACACAACTTGCAGTAACTAGACCAGTGGTTCTTGCCATACTGGAATCGGACTCCTTTCCATTATCCTCGACGATCCATCGCTGTGCATTCTCACCTGCCTTGATGAAAACTTCCATCCAAGTGAACTCGGCCTTTGCGAGGTCCATTTTCCAAGCCTGAATCAATTCATCAGGGTTTAACTCACTCTCCTGATATTTCTGAATATGACCCGGCCACCTAACCGTATATTCCCCCATATTCTTGACAGGGAGGTCTAGTAGTGAGCGTAAACCATCGGTTAGGAATGCATCCATTTGCCTGCCATTTGCATCGATTGAATGTAGTTCACTGATTGCTGGTACGCTTACTTTTTCGCCATTCGAGATTATCCTTGCAGGTCTTGTGTATTCAGCGATGACATCATGAGGTGAAAACGGAGCCATGTACGACCATTCGCCGTCTGGTTGAGCAGGATTACCGCCAACTTTGATTGTGACTTCATCAAGAGTTCCGAATTCTCTGACTGCCATTGAGACTAGCATATTAGATAAACCAGGAGCAATTCCTACATCCCAAAGAATCGAACTACTGACATCAGTTAGCGTATCTGGTGTTGTTTCACTGAATGATAGATCTACTATTTTCAGATTAGAATCTTTGAGGATGGATGTCATCTGATTACCAAGGGAACCTGGTAGCATGTTGACAACAAAATCTGCCAAATCATGGTTTGCCTGCAAGGCATCCTCGAGATGAAAAGTTGCAGTTGTCTGTCTTTCAGTTACGTCGTACAGATGTACGTCGAAACCCGCTTCGACCAACTTTCTGGTCACGAAGGAGCCAACTAAACCCCCTCCCAAGCAGTGAATCCGCAAATCAACCCTCCATCTGTTTTTGAGATTCTGCGCCCATAGCAAGCATCGACAATTCTGACACAAGTGCGTGCCAACCATGTGCATGCTCACCGAATTGTACGCCTACCTCGCTGTATGGTTTGAACTCAGCAGAGGGTGAATTTAGGTTTTCCATCTCTCCCTTCTTTGCATTTATTCGGTAAAACCAAGATGCAGCTTCTCCATCTACAAGGTAAACTACTGGTTCTACTGGGGCTCCCTCATCAGTATTAATTGCGGTTGGAACACCCTCTTGAATTAGGAAATTTTCTACATCTACACCTCCTTTAGAGTACATCAGTCGCTTGAATTTTCTGTTAGAGAGATTCAATAATTCGCTGCCACTTTTTACAGCCATTATTCCTAGACCATAGGTCCCTCGGTCGTTTTTGATAAATGCAACAGGCTCTCTATCAATCCCTAATGTCTGATATTTGGCCTCGATTCTTGCTAGGAATTCATCAACTTCAGCCGCTAGCATTTGGCGGCATGATTCTTTCTCGAGACACTTATCTTCAGAAACGAACCAACTGGATAGGAGGTGCCATGGATCGATTTCAAGAATTTCAGCTATTTCATTGACGTATGATTGTAGACACTCATAGTGCTCGCTTTTTCTTCTCCTCTGCCAGCCCATGTGAGGTGGTGGTGAAACTTGGTGTGCGCCGAGTCCACCGACCATGCCTTCTGTTAGGTCGTTATTCAACAGTACAAGACATGGATTCTCTCCATCAATTAGCAGATTATCTCCTTCAATTTCAACAGCATCTAATTTCAAAGGACCCGTAATTCCATCCAGAGAACCATGCTCTTCTAGTTCGGGCGAGCCAACCGTACATCTGAATCCTGCTGCCTCAATTAGACGCTTGATTGTTGCAACATTCTCGACATACCCCGGATTTCTTGTATGTGACTCAGGGTAAAGATGGACCCAAGTACATCCTTCGTGCTTACGCTTGATGTGATTTCTAAGCAGTGCAGCAAGATGTGGTTCATCCTCTGGTGAAGTATTGTTGAAACCTGCAGGGAAGTGATTAGCATCTACAACTGCAACTTTCCAACCCGCATCTCTGATGTCCACGCTTCCATAAATTGGGATTGGAACTTCGCTGCGTTTCTTTGCCATCCATTCACTAATCAGTTCTCTATTTTCTTCCAATTTTTGAGTTAGGTCGTGCACAAATGTCATCCAATCACCTCATCGAGTAATGATGCAGCATCCCCAGTTTTTCTGCCTCTTCCGCCATCAAGAATGTGCATCGCTTCAAACAGACCGAGCCCTATAGCGATATCTGGTTGTTTCAAGAGAGCCTTTTCCATAGTCGGGTGGCGTGCAGCGATATCTTCGACACGAGGTTGTAATTCTGCTAGAACAGCATCTATCATACGCGGTGAAGTTGCTCTACCAGCCGGCAGTTTTGGCCTGCGGACAATTTCTGCGGGTAAATCGGTCAAATCGGCAGCCTTCCTCAGTGCTGCTTTTTCTTCCAAACTCTTTGGAAGTCTCCAGTCAATTGGCAATTTGTTTGAAGCATCTCTATGTCGGTAA
>MDTD01194808.1_pt1 | contig 11216 bp, 14 predicted proteins | sample 811221 | NCBI WGS metagenome assembly MDTD01 (sample SAMN05326646, study PRJNA326480) | marine metagenome | isolation source: seawater | place: Pacific Ocean: South West | collected 2011
ACTATAAATGTTGCTAATTTAGGGACTTTAAAAATATGTATTCCACCTATAGATAATTAAATTTCATTACCAAATAAGATTGCTAATTGTGTTTCTGATTTTAAACCTAAATAAAATCCATCTTTAATTGCACCATCATATAATTTTGTTTTTCTTTCTGATTGTCTTTTTGATCCGAAAAGTTCTTCATATGATTGATTAGAAAGTTTTGTATTTAATTTTACTATTTTATCAAACAAATAGTCTTCTGAATTATCTGGACTATTACATGAATCATTAAATTGTAATAGATTATAAAGTTGTTTTTTATCTAAACGATGTAGGTTTGCTTTTCCGGAACGATTATTTGTAATTGATTTAGGATATTTATCTTTTAAACGATTACAGATATTTTGAAGTTTAATTTGTGGACGATCTCTTATTTCAACATTTTTTGTGTTATTCGTTGCTAAAAATATCTTATTTGATCTTTCAGAATCAAATGAATCTACATAGTGAAGGTGAACTAATAATTCAAAATTAATACTATCATCTTGTTCCATTAATTCTTGAAGTGCTTTCACGCGATGCTGACCATTACATACACGAAATTCATTATCACATGTTAATATATCTAAAACACCTTCGAAAATATTTGATCCATCTTCAACAACTTTTTTTAATGATTCAACATGATCTTGATCTATTTTTCTATTAAATTCCCAAGGAGTTAAATTTGGAAGTAATCTTCTTGATTCTGATAAATAAATTTCTGTACCATCTTTTCGTTGATGTAACTTTTTTCCAAGAATAAAATGAGGATCTGAAATATTTAATTGTTTTAATTTATGTTCTGTAATTTCTAACTTATGAGAAAGTAAAATATTTTCTTGTAATAAATTATCATTTTCTTTTTCTAATTCAACAAGATCTTCTTCATATTGATTTTTTGGTGAATTCAGAAATCCTCCAAACATCTTTTTTTTTATTAAAAATCTTAAATTATCTTATTTTTTAGAATTTGAAATATAAAAATAATATTTCAAATTTTATTGAATTTTTTTTGATAAAAATCAATATCTTTTTTAAATAAAACATTAAATAATTTTTCTGAATCTTCACTTAAACTATATAATTGTGATTTACTTTTATTTAACGTTGGTATTTGTTCAGAATTATCAATATGTAATAAATTTTTTATTATTTCAAAATCTTGATTTAAATTATTAAAATCTCCTATATAATCTAAACCATTATTCACCCATAATAATTGAGAGTGACCTTTTAACCATTTTTTTAATAAAATATATAATGAAATAAAATCTTCAGTATCAATTATTTTATTTTCAGGATCATTTATTTTATTTTCATCATTTAATATTAAAAATAATTTATCATTGTTATGCGTATATCTTGAATTATCAGAATATTGAGATAAAAACCATGATTTAGGTTCTCTCATAAATGTAAATTTAAAATAATTATCAAAAATATTTTCAGGTAACATTTCTTTTATCTGATCGTATGTTTCATGTCCATAAGGATATTTTTCATTATCAGAAAATATACAATCTGGATCTATTTTTTTTAATAAATATTCAATACTAGTTGATCCTGTTTTAGGACATCTTAAATAAATGAATTTATATTTATGTGATAAAATCATATTATAAAAATAAAGTTTTTATTTTTTAAACCATTATTAATTTAAATATTTAAAAATTTGATTTATTTAAATTAAAAGAATTAAATTAAAATAAAAATAAAAATGGAAAATGAAATTATGGATAATATCAATGGGATGCGTCATAATTTTTCTGAAATAAAAAAACGGATGAAACTTTTAGAAAAAGGAATGGATGATTTAAATGAAGAAAATGAAAATCTTAAAAATGAATTAAATTTTTACAAACAATTATTTATTTCACATCCTAATTCTGCGGTATTTAATTTACATCAGAAAACTAAAAATGATAAAAAAGTTTGGGTTGATCCTATTAGAGATACAGTTGAATACTTAGAATCATTAGATCAGGATGATGAAATAAAAAAATGGTTAGAACCAGTAAAATGTGAAAAATAATTATTTATGTTAAATCATTTATTATCTTTGTATGGTTGATTAGTAAAACATTAAATTTATCTTGTAATCTATCATATTCACTTATTAAATTTAAATATTCTTTTTTGTAATATTCATGTTCTTTAATTAATCTTTTAACATAAGTTGGAAAATTATATAAATCTATTAAAAAATTTTTAAAAGATATTAAAAAAAACATTATTATATTTATTAAATAATATGATATATTTTTTATTTTTAACCTTACCATCATGGTATTTATTTCATATATTTGAATATGGATTACATAAATTATCGCATAGTAGGGAATATGGTGGGTATATTTATAAAATACATATGAATCATCATAAAAAATATTATCCTTTAAGCAAATTTATTGATTATGAACCTTATAAAACAGGAAAAACTTTAATATTTACAGATGGTTTAAAAGCATTTTCATTACCTTCAACTATAATAATATATACTATGTATTGTGTTTTAGATTATTTAACATTTTCATATATGCTGATACAAGTTTTATTTTTCTTTTATATATCAGATTTATTACATACACATATACATATAAGAGATTCACCATTAGAAAAATATAAATGGTTTATAGAACTAAGAAAGAAACACTTAATACATCATAAATATTATTTAAAAAACTTGAATATTATTGATCCTTTATTCGATAATTTATCTTCAAGATAAAAAAAATTATTATATTTTTTTTTATTACTTCGTTTATACTCAGTTTATACTCCGTTTATACTCCGTTAAATTTTGAACTTACTTACCTAGATACACTGATTGCGTCATGGATGGTTGAAACGAGAGATCCGAAAATGAATCCAATTGCTATAATTCCTTTTCTGTCATTGTTCATCGTATGGACATTCAAAGAACCTGAATTGATAATGTTGTTGATCAAAGAATTTCTCGGAGAAGGTGGTGGGACTGATGTTGTTCTAACTGATGGAGGTGAAATCCCACGCTCTATGTCAGAGACGTTGTTATCACCTGAAAGGTATAGTTGCATCCCGTTAGTCATATCTGAATGTATTCGTTAAAAGTTTCTTTTTCTTTTTTTCTTTCTGTTCTGTTTTGTTTGTTAGTTACTTTTATGTGTAATCATATTTTCAAATTTTTTTTAAAGATAAAAAAAAGTATGTCCTATCAACAACGCTTGCAACACAGAGGTCTCCACTCTCCTGCCGAAATTAATCTGCTCGGGAGTTTAGGCGACATGATTATCTCACTCTCGTCCAGAGTATACTCTGAACCCCATAAACGGGACTTGCTCTGAGGCAAGTTATTAGCTCCGGAGTTCACTCCCCGGTTTAGGTTGATAGGTATTGTTTGAGTTAGGGCAACCCCGTTAGAGGCATCCCACTCACACATCCGACATTCCTAGCATACTAACATTTATTTTATCCCGGTCCTCAATAAGAGAGACCAGTTGGCGCCCATCAGGAGGACGCGACCTGGAATGCGGATATGCTCCTGTATCATTTTATTCAAGAGGAATCCAATATTAAGGTCACATGCTACATAGACCCATACTCAGTTTCACAATAATTTTGCGCCCATAATCACCTAGTAATGGTGTGTATTTTGCCTATACCTATGGGAATGTCCCTGACCGCCGAGGTCAACAACCGACTCAATCGTTCATCACTGGCGCCTAGTATGATCGGCGACTTGAATATAAAAGGTTACAAGACTTTCAAATTTAGGAATAAGAGATAAAAAATATCCTTGATTTTTACGATATCTTGTTTCTTTTTTTTTCTTTTCTTTTTTTTCATTCTGAAACTACGAAATGGTCTTTCATAACATTCATAAGATCTAGATATAATCCATCCCCTATATCTTCTTTTACTTCATCTAAAGTTTCTTGTATCTTCCGTATTGCGTCATTTTTCTTCTGTTGTTGTTCGCTAATTTGTTCTTGTTGTTGTTCAAATATATGATACCTTGTACGATTGAGTTCAGGAAGAAGGACAATCCACAAAGACCAATATGGTTCCCCACGCGCGAGGAGATTAGGTTCTAGTTCATCCCCTTCCCATATCGTTGTTCCTGTAAGGTACCTTGACCAGATCAATGAATTTCTAAGTTTCTGTGATGTGCTAATGTGTGGTCCCCTGTATACAAGATCAATCTGAACATCTGCGATTCTAGATGATGTTCCTAGGGTCAAATTTAGTTCAAACTTTTCAATGATTTGGTCCCTATTCAATCCGAGACCATTAACTCTCCTGATATATTGTTCTATGTCTGAGATGTAATACTCCAAAATGATTTTCATGTTGATCCATGTCATCTTTTCTTGTTCTTCACGATCATAAAGTCGTTGTCCCTTGTAACAGATAAACGTTGAAAAGTTGTGAATATCTGATAATACTTGTTCTCCTCCTTCAACGACAAATGGTTTTTCACTTCCCATCGATGTATCTATCCTCTCTACGATTTCCCTAAGAACATCTAGGGGGTCGCGTTCTTTCCCCCTCCACGCATTGGGCATTTCACACCAGTCTTTGACCCACTCCCACACAGCATTGTGCATATCCTCATGATACAAAACCGGGGAAGACATATCTTATTGTTCCGTTTCAAGTTTGTTCGTTTTTTTTTGTATACTTTAGAGAAAATTATTTCAAATTTTTTTTTAAACATTGAGATATATAAAAAAAACTATCCTATCCTAATTTTTTTAGATTTCATCATTTTTAAATTTTTTTGTGATTTTATTGAATTTTGTATTCTGGTCTATCGGAAACTTCATAGAGTGTTTTGTTCTCACCTGCTCCTTTAAAAGGAATTGTTAATGGGACCCAGCGTTCTACTTTAATGTGGAAGATATATCGACAGAATCCTGTCTCAAGACAATCCGACCACTCATTTGGGATATGGTCAGGATCATCATACCCTTCCCTATGAGATAGGATTTTTCCACTATATATACCCCAATGAGTAACCTTTTTGTAATGGAGGAAAATGATATCTCCTTCAGTTGCTTTCTCTATGAAATCATTGAATTTTTTTGTGCGTCCGGGTGCTCTGCTACCACCACTACTGACATAATCCTCCGTACATGAAGAAATGTACCCACAAGAGTTCTGTAAGGCACATCCATAGTTTTCCTTAAGATTGGCACCTGTACCAATATGCCACTTCTTCCTAGGTCCATCATCTTCTCGCTTTTCTTCAAACCGCATATGGGTCCCCTCCCACTGGGATGACACACCTTTCTCATTGATCTTCTGTGTTGGTCTTTTGGTCCAGACCATTTCCTTAGAGCGCTGTGCGAATATCTCAAAGTTAGTTGTGATCATCGTTTGTTTTTAATGTGTATTCACAAGATAAAAGACTTTCAAATTTTTTTCATCAATCCTTATCTGTCTTTTAGATCTAATTTTCCTTTTTCAAAAAAAAAATGGATACGATAGGAATTGAACCTAATACATATCCTTTCTACTTTTTTTGGGTTTTTTGGATTTTCTATTTTTTTTAGATTTTGTCATATTTGTACTATATATACACGTATGGTTCCCATCTACGTCCAGATGAGTCCTTCAGTCGCGGTCTCACTGCTTGACTGCTTTCTTACCGGCGAAGAGCACGGCGAACAGACCAGGTCCATGAGTCCTGAAAGTGCCGAGCACGTTCGAATGTTGTGCCCTGTTTCACCGCACACCTTACACTTCCTGATAGTCTTGTTCTTAGTCTCCACCGATGCTGCTACCTTCAGACCACACTTCCTGGAGTTGTGCCCTGTTTCGCCACAGATAGAGCAAGTGTAGGTCTTCCTCTTCTTGGGTGACTCTGGAACTAGGCATTGTGCCATCTCCATGAAGACGCAGGTCCTAGTGTTGTGTCCCACGCCACCACAGAAAGAGCAGGTTTTCGACATACTACCACCACTACTACCCGCCTCTTGTACTGATACTACCACTTCTTCTACTGATACTACCGCCTCTTCTACTGCGAGTGTACTGCGAGTGTAATGTGAGTGTCTGCGAGTGTAATGCCAGTATTTGTTGTTTGTTGTGGTTCTCTAGAGACCACAGACTTTCAAATTTTTCAAGACTCTGTCTTTTAAAAGGGAAAGTTCTAAGATCTTCTTAAGATAAAAAAAAAACTACCTATTTTGTTTTTTTCTTTTGATTTATTGTTTTTTTTGTCTTATTCCATATTGAATATCTTGCGGTGCTCACAACCACCATGTTCCGAATACACCAGGTCCTGCGCTGGTAACACCCTGGTTACATTGCGAACCTCTCTGTGTCATGAAGAAACATTGTGTCTTTTCTTCATTCTTCATTACATTATTCCTTTTCTTCGCCCATTTCTTCTTTGCCATTGCTTCATAGATACAATTAGCGTATTGTAAAGAAGTGCATATCCATTCTTCTTCTTTCTTCCAGTTTACAGCCATTCCTCCACGCTTCACCACGCCTCGGTGTGTTGTCCCCATGATGCGAATATAATTTGGATGGTTGTAGACCATGGAGAGAAAGGTCATACCACCTTCACCGGACATCTTCTCAAACTCTTGGATGGTCGCCTTTGGAATGATGGGGGCATCGCCAAAGATGATTTCATCCCTCTTCCAGGATTTTTTTTTTGCGATGGGTTTTTTGGGTTGAGATACAACCGCTGCGAAGGTCACAATCTCATCTTGAGGTCTATCAATCTCTCCGGATTCCAAGAGCATCGCTCGATAGGTTTGTGGCTCAGAAAGAGTCTTCGCGTGACGGCACATTGTCTGCGAGTGTACTGCGAGTGTCTGCGAGTGTAATGCCAGTATTTGTTGTTTGTATGGTTCTCTAGAGACCACAGACTTTCAAATTTTTCAAGACAATGTAAAAAAAGACAGAGTCTGTAAAAATTTGAAAATCGCGTTGGTCTGGAGATTCAAAAAAATAACAGAAAGCAATTGAACGTTTTAGAACTCTCAAACACTCTCAAAGCACTCAAACACTCTCAGCGAATCTAGAGTTTCCAGAGTCTATTTCCAAGAGTATGGCGTCCCAGTGTGTAGCACTCAACACGGCACAGACCACTCTCGCAAAGACACTCGTCGGAGTGCCTCAACATATGGAAATTCTCGACTACCTAGTTGAGAAGTACTCTGGGCAGGAGTTCACCACCGAAGAACTCCAGACTGATGAAGACTTGATGAACCTCTTCAAGACCAAGAAGACGGCAGTCAAGAAGCGCTCTACTCGTGGAGCAAAGTCTTCTGAGGAACGGGTCAAGGAAGATTACGACCCAGAGCGTTGCGACTGCCGTGTATTCTTGAATGGATTCGGTGGTCAATGCACTCACAAGAAGGTTGATGGATGTGTGATGTGCAAGCATCACGGCGAAGGTGGTAAGTGGTCCAATCTCGTGGATGAGGATGGAATGTGGTGGTTGGGCATGGTAACAGGTCCTCGTCCTGAGAATCCTGTGCGTCCAGGAGGATCAGGAAAGCCAAAGGTTTGGAGGACTTCTGAGACAGGTGAAATCTTGGAAAAACCAGTGAAACCAAAGAAACCCAAGATGTCTTCTGAAGAAAAAGAGGCATTGAAGGCAGAGAAGAAAGCAGAACGCGAGGCATTGAAAGCCGAGAAGAAAGCAGAGCGCGAGGCACTTAAGGAGCAGAAGAAGAAAGAAAAAGAAGAAGAAAAAGCACAGAAGAAGAAAGAAAAAGAAGAAAAGAAGGTAGAAAAGATTACTGCTGCGAATGGTCAAGAATTGAATCTTGATCTTGGTCCTGCAGATGAACTAGATGAAGATACAGAAGATCTCAGTGATGTTGAACAACAGGAAGAAGAATGTGAGTATGATGACATCACATTTGAAGGTGTTGAATATCAATGTCACAAAGAATCCAAAGAAGTCCTCGATCCAGAAGACTTCTCAGTGATGGGAACATGGAATACCGAAACAGAGTCGATTGACTGGGAGGATGACGATGCTCAAGAAAATCATGAATCAAAGAAACAAGAATTGTAAATTAGTATGTAGATCATAATAAACGAAAAAATGAATAATTTTTTTTTAAGAACAATAAGATATGAGTTGATAAAATTTGAAAGTCTTATATCTTGAGGATACAACTCAAACAAATACCAGAAAAGAACTTACAGAAACGCTCAGAAAACTTATTAGGAACTTAGAGAACTCGTATCCCGTCCGATATGGATCAATACGAAACCGCGAATGTTCACGGATGGAGTTTGTATTTAAAATGGACGACGCCCAACCCCACGAATTGTAAGGTCGGTGAATTTTACGACCGCGAAAACAACCTTGGATATGTTGGATACCTGGTGAAGGCGGGCAAACACATGATCCCTGTGATTGAATATTGGGCTCAGAAAACAAGGGTCGAAGGGGAGGAAGGAAAATATCAATATGATAAAGCAACAATGTTGTATGAGAACCCATTTAATGGGTAGATTCATTGAATGAAAAAAATAAAAAAGAAATATCATTGTATAAAAAATTTGAAAAAACATTACTCTTTTTTTATTAAAAAATAAGAAGAAAACGAAATATCTGGAAATGAATCTTTTCAAGACGATGTTCTTTGCTTTCATTATTATGAATGTTGGTATGGTGGTTCAAGCAGATGAGGAAGATGATTTGGGAGAACTTCTAATTGATTTTGGATCTGGGATTGCTGTCGCTGCGTGTGAAGCAGATGAAATATGTAGGGGGGTCATGGTTGCTATTACCATCCCTATATTAATAATTGCTGGGTGTATAGCATGTTTCGGTGAAGAAGATGATTACAGATACGAACCTCCTTCAACCAAAAGAATGGTAACCGCAGGTGCTGGATACATGATAGGTAGGCAAATGTTCCATTAAACTCTCTCTAAAAAGATAAAAAAAATTTGAAAGGTGAGATATATTTTTTTTTAACAAACGAGAATACAAGTGAACTAGAAGGACACAGAAATAAAAAATATGAGTGACTCCCCTAGTATCGTGAAAATGTGTTTGGATAGCATTGTAAATGCTGTCAACGAGAGTATGTCTATGAATGACAGAATCAATTCATTCACAGAAGATCAACTGGAACAGAGAGACTGGGAGCAACAGATGGGATACCACAGATCGATGAAGTTATGTGAAATCGGTTTACCACATGATGCAGATGATGAAGATTTCCCTGAAGATACATGTTGTTCTTTCTGTAATTATCCAAAAAGTGTGGTCAATCAAAGGTGTGGTGGTTGTGACAAAATCACAACTATGTGGGATGGTGAAATGTCTCAACCGGCTAAGTTCATGTGTTATTCATGTTATAGTTTGGACCATCCTGCCGCAATTGAATCATGTTGTTTCAATTGTGGACTTTCACCAGAATTTGAAGACATTTACAGAGGACAATCATTTTATCAGAGATCTTTTGGAAGTGTATGTCATGATTGTATGGGTATGATAGAAGAAGCAAATCCTTTAGTAAATGGTTTTGATTCAGATGAAGAAACGTTTGAAGAAGAATATGAAGTTGATGAACTACCAGAAAACAACACAGAAAAGGTAAAGAAAGTGAAAGAAATTGTGAAAACACTCGGTGAAAAGATATATGAACTACAAGAAAAAGAAAAACTACAAGAAGGGGAATATCTAGAAATGATGAATCTTCTTCAGCAAATAACGAATGGTGTAAATGAATTGTGAATGATTAAAAGGTAAAAACCAAAAAATTTGAAATCTTTTTTTTATAAATGAAAGTAAATATCAATACAGAACAGAGAAAAGAAAACAGAGAACAGAGAACAGAGAAAAGGGAAACAGAAACAGGAAACAAAAAGATACTAATAGGTGTAGAGTTAGTACTAGCACATATAGTGATAAATATGGGGAATGTGCGAGTAATGAGCGCAGTAGCAGTGGCGGGAAGTCTGTTCATGCTGGTCCAAAAGGTTTTTGATATGATAAATCCTCCTAAGGAAAAAGAAAAGAAACAATTAGAGTTTGTCCGTGCTCCCGATGATGGGGATGACGACCACTACCTGAAGAATATGGAACCCGAACACCTTGAAAAAGAACTCCAGAGACTAAAAGAAACATTCAAGACAATTGACGAAAAAGAACTTGAAGAAATATTGATCAAGAATGGGGGACATGCTGGAAGAACAAAGAAAGAAATTTTCAAGAAATATGGTGAAACACTTGAAAAAGAAAAAGAAGAATTTGAAAAACGATTTCCAGGGGCACTGAGAGACAAAAAGGTTTTCGAAGTATCTGGGTGTGAAGTTATATCATATCTTTGGCATCTAGGATATGATCCAAAATATGTCAAAGAACCTTGGGGAATCATGAACGATGGAGAATTCCTACAAGTAGCGGGTGGTCAGGTATTGATATGTTCGGAAGATGTTCCGGAACATTACCCTAATGATGACTATTTCTGGGATTTAGCAAGTAAAGGTGATTCTCCACATTGTGAAGGTGATTGGGGGTCAGATCCTGATCAAGTATATGATGAGTGGCATGTTTCAAATCCAAAACAGGTCTTACCAACAAAAAGAGAACTCATGGATATTGTAGATAGTTTCAAAATACCTTTGTTGGGAACAATTCATTTCTATGACTCAGATGAAAAAAAGAGAGGGATTTACAAAGGGGAAAGTGCTGTTCCAGGTGATTATAAAAGAAAACTACCTAGTGCTTGGACACGGGGAAGTTCAGATGAATACAATGGACTTTACTACTACACCAAAACAAATGAAGATGGGACCAGAGAAACTCCTCAGTGGAAGCATCCTTTAGATTAGATTTTAAAAAAAGAAAAAAAGATCAATAATTTTTTTTAAAAAAAAAAATCTTTAATAATATTATAAATGGAAACTGAAAAAAAGAGACAAGGATTAAGAATTTATAAAGAAAACACACCTCAATATTATTTATACAGAGATATGCATCGTAATCAAACATTAGATTATGTTATCAAGAAAAAACAGCAATATTCCAATTTAAACAATTGTAAGATGTCAATAAAAAAAGCATTATCAATGATGGATGAATTTATTGATCCTAGTGATCCAGATTTAGACGTTGAAAATTCAATACATGCATATCAAACCGCGGAAAGGATTAGAAAAAAATATCCAAATGATTATGAACTACAAATTGTTGGATTAATACATGATTTAGGGAA
>MDTD01047929.1_pt1 | contig 11215 bp, 8 predicted proteins | sample 811221 | NCBI WGS metagenome assembly MDTD01 (sample SAMN05326646, study PRJNA326480) | marine metagenome | isolation source: seawater | place: Pacific Ocean: South West | collected 2011
TTCCAGATCTGACCGGGTTAGCGAGCAATTTGCCCAAAAACGATCTTCCGAGAACACTATAGCAGTTTACTATTGGGGTAGGTCAATGAAATCTGAGGATACAGAATGTAGAAATTTAACCAAAATCATTTTTTTCAGAACTTTCGAGCCTATCCTCGCCACTATCACCATCTGAACCTGGCTCAATTCTTAATTCGACGGGTGGATCTGAATAAACATCTGCTGGTGGGCTATTGCCATTGCCAAATTCCTCAAATTTTTGAACCGGCATAACCGGCTTGGGCAAATTTGTGATAGTTTTTAAGTTTTGATTTTTAGCTTTGGATTTTATTTTTGCATCCAAATTTGTATTCCTTTTCAAAGTTAAAGATGATTTTTTTGAAATAGTTTTTTTCTTGTCTGGATAGGAGTTTTTTTCATTTTTCAATGCTTTTGAGTTCTTACCTGAAGATACTGTAGAGGAGGATGTCGAATTTTTGTCCGAGCTTTTTATTAAATTCTTTTTTTCTGCCACCTTGGGTTCAACTTTTTTCGCTTGATTTAATTTTTTTGATTGGCTTCTTGAACGAGTATCTTTCTTTTCATCCTGTTTTTTTATAGTTGAACCAGTAACTACATCATTAAATGAAGTCCCATTCGTACGTATTGATTCAGACTCAAAATATGCAGACTTATGTTTGAAAAGATTAAGGTGTTTAATAGGGCTCTGAATTATAGTCATGGGTGGTTCAATTGTTATAAAGCCACCTCCACTGCCGATCAAAGCTAGGGAAATCATCAACGAATTATCATCAAACTCATATGTACCATCTCTTACAGCTACAAATCTTAAATAAATTTGTGAGTTTGGAGGAATGGTTACTCCATCTAAACAACCAACACTTCGGTAGTCTAACCCATTAGCGCTTATGCCCGAGACAGCAACGGCTCGAAAAAAATCAATCGCTCTGAATGTGTGGTTGAAATCGTCAGCATTCTCAATCCTCAGAACATACGGTCTTCGCATGTATAAACCCAAATAAGTGGGTGAAAACTCATCTTGACGAATTCTAATATCAATTTTTTCAGCAAGATCCCAATTCACGTTTGTGACAAATTTTTTTGCCTCATCCTCACACATACCCCAAAAAAAACTGTTCTTGCCAAGTGCGAATGCGCACGACGACAGTATAAGCAGAGCAAGAATAACCGCTGTACGCCGAAAGGCCAGCATTCTTATAAATTATCCCTTAACTCATTCTCAATAGCCTAAGCGTATACCCAGTGGCTATTGTAGAAAAAACGTTCATGCTACCATTTGATGACATCATCAAAAAATTAATCGCTAAATATAGTTGATCCACCAAAATGTTGTAAATAAATAATATTACTACCACTAATTGTGGGATTACCAATGAAAAAGTGCTGTTTCTAAGCACAAATAAACAAAAATATTTGTCGATTGATAGTTTCAATAATCAATTCAAAGTGTGAATATGCAATTTTAGAGAAGGAACACATCCGGGATTTTAAGGTATGACCAAAAATATTTTCTATTCTAAAAATCAATTAGTAAGAGCCCCCGAGCTTTATTTCGATCAAAATTGGATAGAAGATAGCTTAACAAAGCGAAGTACACGGGTAGTGCCCGTTTGGCAGAACCTGAACCTTATTGTTGAGACTGATCCCCCAAAGGCCGTAATATTTTCTGGAGACCACGCCCGCAGATTAATTGAATTATGTGGCGAAATAGCTTTGTTGGGAGTAAGTAAAACTTATGAGAGTGATGAAGAGGCTCATGCATACTTTGCTGTTGACGTCTCGAACCATGAGCTACCTAACATTACTCCATTGATGGGTGAAGCCAAGTTTATTGACCTTCGGGAAGTTGGTGTTTTGATGGATAATCATGAAAGCTCCATGCTCGCCCACGCTCGGGGGATAATGTTTTGGCACAAAAACAATCAATTTTGTAGTGTTTGTGGCTTTCCAAGCGCTTCAGAGCAAGGTGGACGAATACGCTTATGCTCCAACCCGGATTGCGAACGTGAACACTTTCCAAGGACAGATCCTGCTGTCATCATGCTAGTAACACGACCTGGACCTGATGGGGGTTCTTGTCTACTAGGACGTAGTCACCATTTTAGAAAGGGGATGTACTCATCTCTTGCAGGTTTTGTTGATCAAGGGGAAACCCTCGAACAGGCTGTAGCTCGTGAGGTTTTTGAAGAAACTGGAATAACCATAGCAAATATACAGTATCGAGCTTCACAACCTTGGCCATTTCCTGCTTCATTAATGCTTGGCTTTAGAGCCGAAGCGACCTCTACTAAAATCAACATTAACACAAAAGAAATAGAAGACGCACGCTGGTTTCCCAAAAGCATAGTTGCGAATAATAATAATTCAGAATTAAAATTACCAAGAGAAGACTCAATCGCGTCTTGGCTCATAAAAGATTGGTTAAACGATAACTAACCTCTCTGTTCCAGCCTAAATTTATTTGCAGGAAAAACACCCATCACTTTGACCCATGTTGTAAAGAAATCTAGTTCTTCCATTGCTAATTGGACACTTCTTTCATCCAAATGACCCTCAATTTCTGCATAAAATTGAGCCGCATAGAAAAAGCCATCCACCATGTAACTCTCTAGTTTAGTCATATTAACACCATTTGTGGAGAACCCACCCATAGCTTTATACAACGAAGCAGGAACATTCCGTACCTTGAAAACAAAACTGGTTACCCAATCTTTATCATCAAGACTGGGAAAATCTTTTTCTTGAGACATTATCAAAAAACGTGTTGTATTATGTTCTGCATCTTCGATGTTGGCGCGCAACGACTCAAGACCATAAATTTTTCCTGCCAACTCAGATGCAATAGCTGCCTGAGTTTTATCACCTAATTCTGAAATCATTTTTGCACCAGCCGCTGTATCAGCATATATCACGGGTTCAAGTCCCAACTGGCGGATTACTTCTCGACACTGTGGCAATGCGTGCACATGAGAATGAACGTGAGTCAATTCTTGTGTTTTTGTTCCGGGCAAAGCCAAAAGATGATGATCAACACGTTGAAAGTACTCACCAATAATATGAAGCCCAGACTCAGGAAGCAAGCTATGGATATCTGCTACTCGGCCTGCAACCGAATTGTCAATCGGAATCATAGCTAATCTTGCACGTCCTTCATGCACAGCCGCAAAAGTATCTTCAAAAGTATGACAAGGTAGTGTTTTTAATTCAGGATGTGCTCCTCTACACGCCAAGTCAGAATACGCCCCACAAGCGCCTTGAAAAGCAATTTTTTGATCTGCATCATCCATCTTATCAAGCCTTTATTTATTGAGCATCTTTAAAAGCTCACGCACAAGCTCCAAGTCAGCTGAAGTATCAACACCCAATGACGAAGTGTCAACGAGCACTGCATCAATTCGCATTCCATCTTCTAATGCTCGTAACTGTTCCAAACCTTCGCGACATTCTAAAGGCGCTGGTTTTAAAGAAACAAAATGCGATAGCGCATCACGTCGAAATGCATAAAGTCCCAAGTGATGATAAACTGCACCTTGACCTGAGGGAATACAAGCACGAGAAAAATATAAAGCACGCCCAACAAATTCCCCATCTACAAAAGAAACCGCTACTTTAACGACACTTGAATTACGCTTTTCTTCATGATTTGTGATTTCACTAACCAAAGTTGCAATCTCTACATCAGGGTTTCCGAGTGGCTGAAGAGCCGCACGAATAACTTTAGGTTCAATGGTTGGTAAATCGCCCTGCAGGTTAATTATAACATCATGTTTCTGATCAGGATCAATAATTGATAGTGCCTCATATACTCTATCCGAACCTGAGTGATGATTTGAATTTGTCAAAACTGCACAACCACCTGCATCACACACAACCTGATAGATTTCTTTCTCTGCACAAGCAACTACTACTGGCCCAACATCAGCTTCCAATGCACGGTTCAAAACATGAACTATCATTGGCAGGCCATTGATATCCTTAAGAGGTTTTCCTGGAAGCCTTGAAGAGGCCATCCTGGATGGAACTATGACAATTGGATTTACAGGATTGCTCGCAGATTTGTCGCTTTTATTGATAATTTTTGACTTCGCCATGGTTTTTAACCGACTCGCTTTAATGTATGGTTATAGAGTTTTTCTCAAAAAACTTTTTTGTAAAGGTGCCTTTTTATTAAGTCCGAACTAAAGTAAAATTTTTTTTATGAATACTCTTTCCAAAAAGCTCTCTATTTTTTTAGGAAGTGGCAACAAACACCTATAGAGTTGTCAACAACATGGGCAAGCACATTACACTTCAGCAAAAAGGATTAATATTATTAAACTTAAAAAGATAAAATTTACAAATTAAACTTGGATCTTTTTTAAACAGACTTTATCTCAGGATTTAATTAGATAATTCTATAGAGGTCGATATACCTAGTGCGAACAGAAATAAACAGACTAGCATAAAATGAGAGCAAGACTGCTAGGCACTAAACAAAAATTTAGAAGAAAGTTGGTATAACTTTGTAGTCTTTTAAACTAAATAAGAATAACAAACAATTCTTCAATTTATCGTAAATAAAATAAAAGAGTGGTACATAGACTTTGGGCAGGCTAATTTCTTCTTTTGATATAAGTTGAAGCTCCATAACGATTTTAAAACATCTGCGTTATTCATGAAAAACAAACCGCCACGCCTTTTTCTATTGGTTATCTATGAACTTTGAGTACCATCGCAAAAACCTTAAAGGAATATGTAATGAGTATATCAAAAAAATTTAACAATGAACTTAAGCTTGCTCAAAAGCTTGCTGAAACTTCGCGCAATATATTGTTATCCTATTATAGAAAGCCCTTAGAAACATTCACAAAGGGTGACTTAAGCCCTGTTACAAAAGCTGATAAAGAGTCTGAGTTAGCTATGCGCACTCAAATCGAAGAAATTTTTCCGGACCATGGAATCATAGGCGAGGAATTTGATAACAAAAATCTTGATGCTAATTATGTCTGGGTCCTAGACCCTATTGATGGCACAAAATCTTTCATAACTGGAGCTCCTCTATTTGGAACGCTTATCTCTCTTCTGCAGGGTGGGGACCCAATTATCGGCATCATTGACATGCCTGCACTCAACGAACGCTGGATTGGTTGCAGGGGCGAAAAGACACTATTTAATGGGAATACTGTTAAAACACGCCCATGCCCAGACATAACCCGTGCATGGCTTTATTCGACCTCTCCCCATATGTTTAAAGGTGCGAATTTTGAGGCTTTTGAGCGTCTGAGAGAGCAAACCTATTGTACACTCTACGGTACTGACTGTTATGCATATGGTCTGTTAGCCAATGGTGCTTGCGATCTTGTAGTTGAGGCAGACCTCGGCATACATGATTTTTGCGCACTTGTCCCGGTAGTAACTGGAGCTGGCGGATACATGATTGATTGGCAGGGTAATCCACTTAATATAAATTCTGATGGTCGCGTCATTGCTGCTTGTGAACAGCCTTTGGCAAGGACAGTTCTGGAAATATTTGGCGGACAATAAAATTACAAAACAAGTCAGATAAATCGACTTAAAATAAATTTTAGCTTATTGCCAAAAGTTTTTTTGCTTTTAACACAGAAGAACAGCATATCAACTCAAAAAATTATTTAGCGATGGTCCTTGAACTCAAATGATTGAGGTCTCACAATATCTTAAAAAGAATTAACTTTTAAAATTTCACTTTCTGAAAATTTAGGAGAATTGAATTTGACACGTTTTCTAGCCTATTTGTTTGGTATTGTTTTTTTATCTGGACTACCTGGTGTGGGTAATACCAAACCTGCACATGGTATAGCTATGCATGGGCAAACAAAATACCCCGCAAACTTCAAATATTTTGATTACGTTAATCCCAATGCACCCAAAGGAGGGACAGTAAAACTCGCAGCAACTGGGAGCTACGATAATTTCAACAATTTTATTACGAAGGGCCTGGCTGCTGTTGGTTTAGGAAATTTATACGATACACTACTAACATCCAGCGCAGATGAAGCCTTCTCTGCATACGGCCTTCTTGCTGAAACTGTCGAAACTCCAAACGATCGCTCTTGGGTGCAATTTGTGTTGAGAGAAGAAGCTCGATGGCACGATGGCAAACCAATTACCGCAGACGATGTAATTTGGTCTTTCAACACTCTAATCAAGAAAGGTCAACCTTTTTACCGATATTACTATGGAAGTGTATCCAAGGTTAAGAAAATAAACGACCTAACAATTCGTTTTGATTTTAAGCCCGGAGAGAATAGAGAATTACCCTTAATCATCGGACAAATTCCTATTTTACCCAAACACTACTGGAATGAGAGGGATTTCACAAAAACAACATTAGAGAAACCCTTGGGAAGCGGTCCTTACAAAATTGGGAACTTTGAAGCGGGAAGATTTGTTGAATATGAACGTGTTCCCGAATATTGGGGTAACGACTTAGCAGTGAAGAGAGGACATGATAATTTTGGTACAATTCGCTATGATTATTATCGCGATGCAACAGTTCAGGTAGAAGCTTTTAAGGCAGGAGAGTTTGATTTTAGATTCGAAAATTCATCAAAAAACTGGGCGACTGCCTACGACTTTCCTGCCATTAACAATGGCCTCGTAGAAAAGGAAGAGATAAAACATAATAGAGCCGCTGGCATGCAGGGCTTTGCGTTCAATCTTCGTCGTGATCTTTTCTATGATCCAAGAGTTCGTTTTGCTTTAGCAACTGCTTTCGACTTTGAATGGTCAAATCAAAATCTTTTTCATGGCCAATATGTTCGCTCACGTTCTTATTTCGATAATTCTGAGCTGGCAGCAACAGGTATTCCCAATAAAGAGGAACTGCTAATTTTGGAAAAATTTAAAGGTCGAATCCCTGATGAAGTCTTCTCAGTTGAATACCAACCTCCAAAAACAAAGGGGGATGGGCGTATTCGCAATAATCTAAAAATAGGCAATAAACTTTTGAACGAGTCAGGTTGGATCATAAAGAATAAAAAACGTGTAAACATAAACACTGGGATAAAATTTGAATTTGAAATCTTACTTGTAAGCCCCTTATTTGAACGGATAGCATTGCCATTTATAAAGAATCTCGAACGACTTGGAATAAAGGCCAGGGTTCGCACTGTTGACTCATCACAATACCTAAGGCGTCTGGAAAACTTCGATTTTGATATGATCGTTCTCTCAAGAGGGGCATCATTATCACCTGGAAACGAGCAAAGAAGTTTCTGGGGTTCAAAGGCTGCAAAACAAAATGGCAGCCGAAACGTAATCGGCATAGACAACCCCGTGATAGATGAACTTATTGAATTACTTATTTCAGCTCCAGACAGAAAAAGCCTGATAACCCGGACTAAGGCATTTGACCGAGTGATGCAATGGGGCCATTATGTGATCCCGCATTGGCATCTTGATTATGATCGATTGATCTACTGGAAAAAATTCGCACGACCAAACATAACACCTTCCCAAGGAGTCCAATTTAATACTTGGTGGATTGAGGAAAATAGCGCACCAATACTTGAGAAAAATAAAAAGCCTTGAGGTGATTAATCGATGATAGCATACTCCATACGCCGACTTTTACTAATTATTCCCACCCTGCTCGGTATTATGGTTGTTAACTTCTTTATTGTTCAGTCCGCTCCGGGTGGCCCAGTTGAGCAAGCTCTTGCAAAAATTCAAGGCCTTAATGAAGAAGCTATTGCGAGAGTGAGCGGTACAGGAAGTGAAGTAGGGGCGTCACAAGAAATGGTGACAGTTGAAAAAGCACCTATTGAGAGTAAGTACCGTGGGGCTCAGGGACTAGATCCTGAACTAATTAAAGAAATTGAACGCCAATTCGGCTTCGACAAACCTGCTCACGAGCGTTTTATTTTAATGATGAAAAATTATTTACGTTTTGATTTTGGCGACAGTTTTTTTCGCGACCGTAGTGTTTTTGAACTTGTTGTAGATAAAATGCCAGTCTCAATTTCTCTAGGATTATGGACAACTCTATTGGTTTATTTAATTTCAATACCTCTAGGTGTTTCTAAAGCTGTTCGAGATGGATCAAAATTTGATGTGTGGTCGAGTGCAATAGTTATAATTGGAAATGCTGTGCCTGCTTTTTTATTTGCAATTGCATTAATTGTTATTTTTGCGGGCGGTCGATACCTAGATTGGTTTCCCACGAGGGGACTAACCTCAGATAATTTCAACGAACTGTCAACGCTCAATCAGATAGGTGATTACTTTTGGCATATGGCTCTTCCAACATTATCAATGGTAATTGGAGGTTTTGCTGGCCTTACAATGCTCACTAAAAACTCCTTTTTAGATGAAATTAATAAACAATATGTAACCACTGCACGTTCCAAGGGACTTCATAAAAATCGCGTTCTATATGGTCATGTTTTCCGAAATGCAATGTTGATTGTAGTTGCTGGTTTTCCGAGTGCATTTGTAAGTATTTTGTTTACTGGAGCATTACTGACTGAGATTATTTTTTCACTGGACGGCCTTGGCTTATTGGGATTCGAGGCGGCCATCAATAGAGACTATCCTGTAATGTTTGGAACTCTGTATTTTTTCACTTTACTTGGTTTAATTTTAAATTTGTTAGGCGATATAATGTATCACGTCATTGATCCACGCATTGATTTTGAAAAACGTGAAAGTTAAATCAGATGCAAATAACACCTCTGACAAAAAGAAGATTAACCAATTTTCGTGCGAATAAACGTGGCTTTTGGTCCTTGTGGATCTTTTTGGGACTTTTTACTACAAGTCTATTTGCAGAGCTAATAGCCAACGATAAACCCCTGTTAGTGAGTTACGAGAGTTCATTTTATTTTCCTATCTTTTTTGATTACCCAGAAACAGAGTTCGGTGGTTTTCTGGAAACAACAACTGAGTACAGCGATCCTGAGGTGGTTGAAATGATTGAAAATAAAGGTTGGATTTTCTGGCCTTTAATCCGCTTTAGTTTTGATACCGTTAATTATAGATTGAGTGTCCCTGCTCCAGCCCCCCCATCAAAATTGAATTTTTTAGGCACTGATGATCAGGGCCGAGACGTAGCAGCCCGTCTAATTTACGGCTTTAGGATATCAGTTTTATTTGGACTAACACTAACACTGTTCAGTTCTATAATTGGTATTGCTGCAGGAGCTATACAAGGTTTTTTTGGTGGTCTAACAGATCTTCTTTTTCAGCGGTTTATTGAAATTTGGGCAGGTCTTCCAACACTATATCTTCTAATTATTTTAGCGAGCGTTGTAGAACCAAACTTCTGGTGGCTATTAGGACTGATGTTGATGTTTTCTTGGATGGCACTTGTTGGAGTTGTGAGGGCTGAATTTTTGCGTGCAAGAAACTTTGACTACGTACGAGCCGCCAAATCCCTTGGGGTTAATGATATAACCATTATGTTCAAACACATTTTACCAAATGCGATGGTTGCAACAGTCACGTTTCTGCCATTCATCCTAAATGGCTCAATTACAACTCTTACTGCTTTGGATTTTTTAGGATTTGGCCTTCCTGCGGGATCGCCCTCTCTGGGAGAACTTTTAAATCAGGGTAAAGCCAATCTCCACGCCCCATGGCTTGGTCTAACCGCTTTTTTTGTCCTGGCAGTTATGCTGAGTCTTTTGATATTTGTTGGAGAAGCAATTAGAGATGCATTTGACCCAAGAAAGAATTTCAAATGAGCCTCCTCGAGATTAAGAATCTAGATGTTTCCTTCGGAAGAGGTAATAAAGAATTCAAGGCTGTGCAAGGTGCCTCCCTGGAAATTGATAGGGGAGAAACAGTTGCTATGGTTGGTGAGTCTGGGTCTGGGAAATCAGTGACAGCTCTTTCAATCATGAAATTACTGCCATACCCTCAGGCCCATCATCCATCGGGATCAATCACTTTCGCTGGTGAGGAATTAATAAACGCCGATGAAAAACGCATGAGAAAACTTCGTGGCAACCGAATTGCAATGATATTTCAAGAGCCTCTCAATTCCTTGAACCCGTTACATTCAATAGAAAAGCAAATCAGCGAAGTATTATTTGTGCATAAGAGAATGAACAATTCTCAAGCGCGAGAAAGAGTGATTGAGTTGCTTAAACTCGTCGGCCTTGAAGAAGCAATTAATCGTTTGGAGTCTTTACCTCATGAATTCTCGGGTGGGCAACAACAACGTGTGATGATTGCAATGGCTCTAGCCAATGAACCCGATCTCTTGATCGCTGATGAACCAACAACGGCTGTCGATGTAACCATTCAAGCTCAGCTACTCAAATTGTTGATGGAGTTACGTGACAAAATGGGAATGGCTTTGCTGTTAATTACACATGACCTTGGAATAGTTCGAAAAATGGCCGACACGGTATTAGTAATGAATTCAGGCATTATTGTAGAAAAAGGGAAAACGTTAGATATTTTTCACAAACCCCAAGCATCTTACACTAGGCACTTGCTCGAGTCCGAACCGAAGGGCCTCCCGTATCATATTGATGCGATGATGCCAGAGTTTATTCGGGGTAGTGATATAAGAGTTTGGTTTCCGATAAAACAGGGTTTTTTGCGTCGCGTAACTGGACATATTAAAGCAGTTGATGGTGTATCCCTGTCAATAAAGCGTGGTCATACCCTTGGAATTGTAGGTGAGTCAGGATCAGGAAAAAGCACTCTTGCCCGTGCGTTGCTCAGACTTGAGAACTGCGAAGGAAAGATTAACTTTGATGGCGTGAATTTACTTTCCGTCTCTAAAAAAGGACTACGCCCTTTCCGCAAACGCATGCAAATTGTCTTCCAAGATCCATACGGGGCCCTTAGTCCCAGGCTTTCAGTAGGCCAAATAATTGGCGAGGGATTAAAAGTTCATGGCCTTGGGGGGACACCAAAAGAGCGACAAAACCTAATTTCAAAAACACTCCTTGATGTAGGGCTTGAGCCAGAGATGAAGGAGCGCTACCCACACGAATTTTCAGGTGGGCAACGTCAACGTATTTCAATTGCACGCGCCCTGATACTTAAACCTGATTTAATTATCTTGGATGAACCAACCAGTGCACTAGATACATCAGTTCAATCGCAAATAGTAGACCTTCTTCGTGAACTTCAACAACGTTATGGACTGACATATGTGTTTATTTCACATGATTTAAAAGTCATACGAGCTGTTTCACACGACATCGCCGTCATGCAA
>MDTD01174304.1_pt1 | contig 11214 bp, 9 predicted proteins | sample 811221 | NCBI WGS metagenome assembly MDTD01 (sample SAMN05326646, study PRJNA326480) | marine metagenome | isolation source: seawater | place: Pacific Ocean: South West | collected 2011
AAGATCATCCCAATCGTCACCGTGATTAGGCATATGTGCACCAATCGTTTTCTGCCCAGAGCATCGGCAAGCGATCCAAGCACAATCGAACCGATAGCCATGCCTATTAAGCCCGCGCTGAGTAGTAATCCTAGACTAGCGGGATCAAGCTGCCAGTCGGCAGCAACAGGAGCCGCCGCAAAAGACATTACCAATACATCGTAGCCATCGAGCATATTAATTGCGGTACACAGGACCACTACCTCCCACTGAGCGAGGGACATATCTCTTGCGTTGAGTTGCGCTCTGACCGACGCGACCTCAAAGTCTGCATTAACTTCTGCCATGCGATTGCAATCCTCTTTACCCTGCATAAAAATCATAAACAATGGTGTGAGGCGATGCGACTAACTTTTTAGGAGGACCGGTTGGCCGACGCCAATTATCTGGCCGGAAACTTTTGGGATAGCCAATGGACTTAAGGTCGCTCCGACTTGATCGTTACAGCTGCCCAACCATTGTGGCTAGGCGACCCCTTCACCGACTCGAGGGCGATGTGGCTGGTATTCAAAAACTCAAAGCGAGGATGAGAGAGACACATGAACACAAGCGAATTGTGGATAGGCGGAAAGGAACTTAAGCCCAGCTCAGGGGAGTATTTCGACGATCTGAACCCATCGAATGCAGATCTTATTGCCCGAGTCGCAAAAGGCAATATGGCCGATGTCAACTCAGCTGTCGTTAACGCCAAAGATACCTTTGAGCACTTCAAGGACAGTGAGGTCCGGACGCGAGAGAAAATACTTTGCGACGCCGCTTCAATAGTGGAGAGAGATCGAGATGTGTATATGGACTTACTCATCAACGAAGTAGGCTCACCGCAGATGAAGGCCGCTTTTGAGGTCGAATATTGCATCAACGCATTTCGAGCCGCCGCGGGTGTACCCAGGAGGCTGGTCGGTCAAACGATGCCATTGGACCGGCCGGGCGCGTTCGGCATGTCCATCCGCGAACCAGTGGGTGTGATCGGCTGCATTACCCCATTCAACGTGCCTCTTTTGAAAAATGTAAAGCAAATCGCAATGGTGGTTGCGACTGGCAACACGGCGGTTCTGATGCCCTCAGAATTCGCAACACAGGTCACCGTTCAGTTCGCAAAAACCCTCCATGAAGCAGGCCTGCCAGGGGGCGTATTCAACTACGTCACGGGAGATCCTGCTGAGATAGGGGATTTCCTAACATCGCACGATGACATTGCCGCTATAAATTTTTGTGGCTCCCCCAGAGTCGGCCAACACGTCGCCAATATCGCGGCGCGGAGCTTGAAGCCTGTGACCCTAGAACTGGGCGGCAAGAATCCTCTGATAATCCTTGACGACGCTGACCTTGATAAGGCGCTTGAAGCAGCAATGCTGGGAATATTTTTCTTTCAAGGCCAAGCGTGCATGGCCTCTAGCAGAATAATCGTCCAGTCGGAAATTGCGAAAAGGTTTATCCCTGCATTTGTCGAAATTGCCAAGGGAATCAAAGTTGGAGATCTATCGGATCCGGAAACCGCAATTGGGCCTATCATCAGCTCGCGACAAGCAGACAGAGTCAAATCGCACGTAGCAGACGCGCTCGATAAAGGCGCAACGCTACTCCATGGCGGTGAATGGCTCGGCAACTGTTGCCCGCCGACAATACTGTCAAACGTTAACCGTGAGATGGTGGTCTTCGGAGAGGAGACATTTGGCCCCGTCACATCGGTTTACATCGTTGAAGGTTTGGAACAGGCAATGCAATTAGCGAACGATACGAGCTACGGTCTCAGTTGTGCGATTTTTACCTCAGACATCTCTAGCGCCATGAAGGCCGCCGCTAAATCCGATGCCGGAATGGTTCACATTAACGCGATGTCAATTCAGGACGAGCCCCACATCCCATTTGGCGGCAATGGCATGAGTGGCTTGGGCAGAGAAGGCACTGACGCTGATTTGGATATCATGACGCGGTGGAAGTGGATAACGATCCAAGTGGATTAACGGCGCGGATACCTTTTAATAATTTGCATTAGTACTCATCCCGGTATCAGTGGTAGCTGTCTTGGTCTCCTCACATTACTTACCCGCGGTGCAGCCAGACACCCAGATATGGCGGATGCCAATGAGACCGCGTGGGCAAAGTTTAGAGCTGCCAGGGAAATCTCGTCACCTTAGAACACCACGCGTTACTTATCCGATAAGCAGGCAGCGCTAACCCACGGCGACTTCGGTACGATTTCGAACAGCCCATTCATGCCATCTGCTGCGAAGGTATGACGGCAAGGCAAGCAACGCAGGCGTGGCCACTAACGTCAAAATCGCTGCAAAAGACAGGCCAAATACAATGGCCTGCGATAAGGGCCCCCAGAACACGGCCATCTGACCACCGGCGTTGATATTGCGATTTATTAGGTCCACTGACATGCTCAACGCCAACGGCAGCAACCCAAAAACCGTGGTAGCCGTTGTGAGCATGACCGGTCGCAGGCGCTGGGCCGTAGCGCGGACAATAATACTGTTGATAGGCAGCTCCGGGTGGCGCGCGCGCACGTAGTTAAAGGTATCAATCAGCACAATATTGTTGTTAACAACGATACCGGCGAGAGAGACGATGCCAATACCCGTCAGAATTGCGCTGAAAGCGCTCTCCGTTAACAGCAGACCTACCAGAACACCGGCCGTGGACATGATCACCGCCAATAAGATCAGTGTGCTTTGATAAAAGCTATTAAATTGCGTTACCAGCAACACAAACATGAGCAACAGAGAGAGTAGAAACGCGACAGAAACGAAAGCGATACTCTCTTCCTGCTCCTCGTTAGCGCCCCTAAACTGAATATCAACGCGCGGGTCAAAATCTCGCGTATCGATCCAGTTCTTGAGGTCAGCAACAACATTATCGGGAATCACCCCTTCCACTACTTGTGCTCGGATGCGCTCCGTGGGAGAGCCATTGATTCTGCGTAACGTATCTACTCCCGGAGAGGGTTTTACCGATACGAAATTACTTAGGGGAACGAGGCCCGTAGCTGTGCTAACTTTGATCGACTCCATCGCTTTTATGCTGCGATACTGAAGCGGGTACCGAGCACGAATATCCACCGCATCATCAGCACCCTTCGGCCTATACTCAGCGACTTTGACGCCACTTGTCACAAGTTGTAGGGCGATGCCTGCGGTCGTGACATCCGCACCATAAAGCGCTGCTTGCGCGCGATCGACCTCCATTCGCCATTCAATAGACGGTAACGGCCGAGTGTCGTCGATGTCGATGAGCTCCGGTAAGGTCTCTAGGTAATCTTTAATTTCACCCATGACCGGTTGCAAAGACTCCCTATAACGTGACCGCAACTCAATTTGGATCGGTTTTCCAATACTGGGGCCTTGCTCTACCGGCTGCACCTCGACTCGCAAGCCGGGCATGTCGAAGGTTTTCTCCCTAATCCGACGCATAATATCGAAACCTGAATCGCTGCGTTGAGACTCTGGCATTAGCTCAATAAACATTATGCCTATTCTGTCAGCAATAGAGTCGGGGCCACCCCCGGAAGAACCTGGCAAGAGTGTTTGGGTATTCATAGATCGAATGCCTGGCACACCGAAAACACGCCGCTCAACGTCGCTCACCAACTTGTTGACCTCGCCGGCTGAAAAATTTCCACGCCCACTTACAGAAACGGTAAGAAACTGCGGGTCAGTATCATTGAAAAAGATGATGCCCTTTCCATATTGGCCGTACGCCCAAAAAATGCCCACAAGCAACAGGGCAATAGTGGCAAGAGTCGATATAGGCCGCGCACAAACCCGACGAATTGCGCGCGCGTACATGCCTGTGAAACCGCTCAGGTGGGTAGGGTCCCCGTGCTCCAGATCTTCGATTCGCGCAGATGGAGTAGAGATATGAACGTTAGGCTTGCCAAATATAGTACCCAAAACGGGGCCGAATACGAGCGCGTACAAGAGTGACCCGCTCAAAACTGTGAATACAGTAACGGGTAAGTAGCTCATGAATTGACCTGGAATCCCTGGCCAAAACATTAATGGTAGAAACGCAGCCAGCGTTGTAGCTGTGGAGGCTGTCACCGGCCAAAACATCCGCTTTACCGCCTCTGCGTAGGCCAGCTTGTGATCTGCACCCTCACTCATCTTGCGGTCCGCATACTCGGTGACCACAATCGCACCGTCGATCAGCATTCCCAAACCAAGCAACATGCCGAACATGACCATGAAATTGAAGGTATAACCGAGCAAATAAATGATGATCACCGAGAACAATAAGGACACTGGGATTCCCAACCCGACGATCACTCCGCTGCGGAAGCCCATTGCCGCCACAACGATCACCATAACCAGTGCCAACGCGGTCATGATATTACCCTGAAGTTCAGTGACTTGTACCTCGGCAAATTCAGATGTAATCAGCGAGGGCTGGACCCGAATGCTGGCTGGGAGCTGCCGAGTCATCTCCTCGACAATTTCAAGTACAGCATCAGATGTTTTTATGACGTTCGCATCAGACCGCTTCTTAACCTCTATATACATTGCCCTACGACCGTTAAACCGCGCGAAGCTCGTGCGATCTTTAAAGCCTCGGCGTATTTCAGCAACGTCGGCTAGGGTTACCACGGAGTCACCGTTTACTTGCACCGGCAGATTCATTACATCGGAAGCGGTCTCCACCACCGAGGGAACTTTCACAGCAAACCGACCACCCCCCGTCTCTAAACTGCCCGCGGGAATCAGCCTGTTATTTCGCCGAAGGGTATCAGCTAATGCCTCGCTTGAAATCCTATAGGCCTCGAGGGCTTCAGGGTCAATCTGAACCTCTAGAACTTCCTCGCGAGTGCCTCGCATATCTGCGTTCAGGACGGACGGCACTGTCTCAATAGCGTCCCGCAGTAAGAGGGCTGCGTTATACATTTGCCTTTCACTGGCGCCTTCAGACAAGAGATTGATCTGCAGCAATGGAAAATCGTCAATATTCACCTCCTCGACGAACGGCTCCTCTGCCGTTGTTGGTATCTCAGACTTTGCGCGATCAACAGCCTCTCTCGTATCGAGCAAGGCCACCTTCAAATCGACTTCAGGTTCAAACTCGACGCCCAGAGACACATACCCCTCAGACGCTACGGCTGAGATCTCCTTAATCCCCTCAACCTTGCGGAGTTCAACTTCCACGGGTTGTATCAGCAGCCGCTCACCGTCCTCAGGAGAAATGCCCTCATGCGCGATACCAATATAAAAGTAAGGCAATACAATGTAGGGATCGTTAGCGATAGGTAATGCAGCACGAGCCAGAAGTCCACAGAGGACTACCATAGACATAATCATCAGAGTGGAACGTGATCGGCTGATCGCAGCGTCGATGAATCCCATCATCGGTTTGATACCCCAAACTCCTCAGACATCTCCTCCTGGGCATCCACAATCTGGCCTTCCGCTACGAATTCGTGACCAACCGTGATAAGCCGAGTGCGTTCAGGTAGCCCTGTCACCCACGCGCCATCTGCAGAATCTTCGATGATCGCAACAGGATAGAACTCAACTCGGTCTGCTCGGTTGATCGTTCTAAGACCCAGTGCTCCCTCATCATTGAGCGTGAATAGCGAGGGCGATACACGATGAGCCCGGACAGCTTCCCCGGGCAGATCCACCACCGCAGTAAGTCCCGCTCGAATTTCATAGTCCGGATTCGAAAGTGCTATTTCAGTCAAATAAGTGCGGGTAATGTCGTCGGATTGACTACCAATGAAACTGACTGTGCCTTCCAGATGATGACCTGTGCTCATTCTCACGCTTGCAGTCTCTCCCAAGCGCAATGCGCCAACATCCCGCTCCGAGACAGATACCTCAACCAAGATTGGATCGAGATTGAGTAATGTCGCACAAACATCGCCAACGCGAGCGAAGTCACCCACGACTAGGGGTTGTGTCTCAATTACCCCAGAGAAGGGTGCCGTCACCTTTGTCCGACGAAGATCGAGCTCTCGCAGCAGCAAATTCGCCTTCGCGGACTCAAGTCGCGCGGCAGCTTGCGCCACCTGGGCCGCTGCGAGCAGATTATCACCCTGCAACGCCAACGCTCCGTCATACTCAATTTCTGCCTGAACTCTTTTAGCCAAGGCCTCCGAGACCAACGCTGCTCTGTCGTCAATAGCGATCTCACAGAGCACTTGCCCTTTAGACACCCGAGCGCCCCTCTCTACCGGTCGCGACACCAAGATGCCCGAGATTTCAGAACTGACGCTTGCCGTATGTTTACTGACCGTCTTGCCTCGAAGTACTCGTCGCCTAGTTCTGGACTCAGAGCGTATTTCCTCTACGACGACGGAGGGCAAACTCGAATCTGACATCGAAGCCATCGCATCCAGTAAGTTCGGTACTGGAGCCTTCGACTCGGAAAACAATCCCGATGCGAGCCAAAGCAAAACCAAGGCAGCAAAGGATGAAGCGACTTTCAGGTTATTTCTCATAATCCTTGAACTTTTCGGCCTCTGTACCAATTACTTACCAGACCAGAAGCGCCTAATTTAGTGCCAAAGTGCACAACGATGGGAGTCAGCCAGACATCCAATCTATAAATGCTAACTTTAACAACACGATTCTACTCTTGGCTCGGCACCATGGCACGTCAGCTGATGAGTGTTAGTCCAAGGCTTGGTCACCATGCTTGGCACTTTCGGACCCGTGAAAAAGATCACTAGGAGTTATCTCAAGTCGATAAATGCTAGCGCTATCGACAGATAATACGGGCCGCTTAGCAGAATCTCTTAGTCGCTCTCGGCCAACAGTCCAAAGCCGTCAGCGGACGAGAATCTTGCCATAGATGTAATTGCCTTTTACCTGCAGTCCTGACTCACCGATCGGTCTACCAACTGCGAGCGGCACGTTGCCCACATAAAGGGGATATGCGCCCGGTTTAATCGGTACAAAGCTGACGTGCGCTGACCCGACTTCATCGCACTCAATAGCGTTAAAGCTCAAGCCTTGCAGGTGTACTTCGATATCACCCACCGTAACCAATCGAAGGTGCGCGTTGTTCAAAAATTCCGGCATTTCGACTCTCCAGCCACTGAGATCGTCTCGCACGTCAGGGCAATCAATGGTGAGCCGATAGTATTGGCCGGAGTCGAGGACGATTTCGTTTGGCGCTAGTTCGGGGCTTCCGTCATGAGCGGTAGTCACCGTAAACAAGACACGTTCTGGAGGGTATTGAGCCAGGTTACCAAGCGGCTTGGCGTTTGCAACATTCGAAAGGGCTTGCAACGCGACGAGCGAGAGGGATAAGTAAAAAAATATAATTTTTGGGCACATCTTTACGGTCAGCTTTGATCAGGAGGACAGGTTAAGGCGGACAACATCGAGCTAGCCGCAATCAGCAGATATACTGTAACAGCGCAACGAGGTTGAAAACATCGACTAACCATCTGCGCAAGGAATCGGTCTATGACACTCATGCGGGTAGACGCACCCTCCTTAAATTTCTTCCTCAAAGGTAACTTCAGTCCAGTTGCTGAGGAGCGCGACAGGCATCTAATGTGCTTTGTCCGCAACAGAGACGCTCACCAAAACGAATCCATGATTATTGACGAACAAACACTCGATGCGGGCCCTATTGCGACGATCGTTATGCCTTCCGGAGTTCCCCGCGGGTTTTATGCTGGGAAGGTTAGTGTCCAATAAAACATTAGGTGATTGTCGGTTAGTGGCTTTGGCACCAGAGACCCGGCGAAGAATTCCTTTGTATAGCTGTCATCTCAACCCGCAAGAAAACAATGGCCTTTAGATTGGGACCTGGGGCCATGGTGGCCGCGGCGTTTATCGGTCCGGGGACGCTGACCACCGCCACTATGACAGGCGCCTCCTCAGGACTCGCGCTCGCTTGGTCTCTCCTTTTTGCCTTGATCGCCACCGTTGTTTTGCAGGAACTCGCCATGCGCTCAGCACTTGCCACCCAACAGGATCTCGCAGCACTAGCGAGGCAATTTGGCGGTCATATATGGGGGCGCTGGTTGATCGCCCCTCTCATTGTATTGGCAATTGGTATTGGTAATGCAGCCTATCAATCCGGCAACCTAACGGGTGCTGCCATCGGCTTAGCGACTTTCTTTCCAGAGGGATCAGCTTCCATCATTCTCTGTTTAAGCGCCATCGCCGTCATCCTAATCCTGAGTGACCGTTATCAATGGGTAGAGCGATCTTTGGTAGTTCTAGTTGTCTTGATGGCATTGTTATTCTTAGGTCTCGCGCTGGTATTGCTACCTAATCTACTGATGCTTCCAGCAGAACGATTTACACCCAGATTCAACCAGGGCGACACGCTATTGGTGTTGGCTTTGATAGGCACGACCATTGTTCCCTACAACCTGTTCCTCCACGCGACCGCTGCGCGCCGGAGATGGCGAAACGCCTCGCTGCACGCCGCATTACAAGAAGCCAGATGGGAGTCGTTCATCGCCATCGCAATCGGTGCTTTCATCACACTGGCGATCATTGCTGTTGCAACCGTGCTACTCGAGGCACCTTCAGATCTGCCGATATTAGAATCACTTATTCACAAGGTTGAGCAGCGATTACCCGGCGTGGGCGGCGCATTAGTGGCGACCGGTCTATTTGCAGCAGGTTGCAGCTCAGCACTTGCGGCGCCGATTGCAGCGGGTTGGGCGGTGTGCGGCGCACTGGGGTTCTCTACAGATGAGACGGGCCCAGCGTTCAAATCCGTGGCACTGATCGTTCTAGCAATTGGAACCAGTTTGGCGCTGCTGGCGAGTCAACCTCAGGCTTTGATTGTTTTAGCGCAAGCGGCAAATGCCATGCTGTTGCCTGTAGTGGCTACCATTTTATTGCTTATCGCCAATAGCAAGCTCGTTCCCCATCCGTGGAAGAACGGCAAACTGACTAACCTGCTTGCAAGCGCGATTATCGTCTTAGTAATGGCTCTGGCCATAGTAAAGCTCAAAGCTCTACTGTCGACATGAGTTACCTTTTACAAATGGATCCGCTGGATGCGGGTCGTATCTTTCGCCCCACCAATTAGCCTGATATGTAAGTCCTAGATTAAAATTAGGTGATTTAGTCTGGCATGACAATATGGCGGTGCGCGTCGAGTTACCTCGAGGATCTAGTTTTTCATCGGGCCCTCAGGTCGAGGCGTCATGCCCCCTCGGTGAAAAGGCAATAACGCTTTCAATGGATGGGCCAGATAGTGTCCATTAAATCCAAACGCTGCTTGTCGATGCCCGCTCGACTACTAGGTGCCAGCGCAATGACTTGCGTCGCCCTATTCGAGGCATCAAACGGTTGCCAGATCGGTAAGCCATGACCATTAGGGTCACCCGTTTTGGCGAAATTTGTCCAGTAGCGCACCATGTGCTGGGAGACCTGATGATCGTCTTCGGCCCAGTCGAGTCCGACCTTGTCGGTGGTGCCAAACACCAGCGCCAAATCACCTGAGTGATATGCGCCACCGCTACGCCGACCGCCAGGCAACTGTAATTCCGGTTGCTCAGGCATATATATGTGGAAAGCAGGCGGCACGTGATCAACGTAATAAAAATACGTGGGCTGGCCGAGCTTCGCTTGATACTTAGCCCATTGGCGCATGCCAAACGCAATCAAATAGTCCGTAGTAATCGAGAACTGTATTTCCCCGGGGGTCGAATCGGAAGTGCTGTACGCCGCCACGAGTTGCGGCCCCTTTTCGGCCGCGATTACACGGGCAAATGCTTTGAGCGCTACCTCGGTAAGGTCCGGGTTCTTTGGCAAGAGCTCTACCCCCTCATCCGCCATGTACCCGAGCAATAGCGGGACCGGGGCTTGCCGGCTACTCGCAAAAACCTGCACGGGCGACTCTGGTACGACCCAGCCATCTAAAGTGATGCGACTGCCAGTCTCCCAATTCGTAGACAGCGCCGCTCTCAGCACGTCCTCTGCATCAGCGCTCCGCAAAGCGGCAAGGTCGTTGCTGCCCACCGCATTCACAAGCGCGGCACCGCGAATATAGCCCTTCGTGTCTAAGTTCGATCCCGGGTTCAGCGCGGAGTGGTGTGCGCAGCTCGCAGACTGACCGATCGCTTTTTCAAATAGACCCTGCGCGAGTGGAGACGTCATCAATGTACAAACACTTTGCGAACCCGCGGATTGCCCAAAGATCGTTACGTTATCAGGATTACCCCGAAAGGCCCGCGCGTTCGCCTTGACCCATTTAAGTGCCGCAATTTTATCAAGGAGACCATAGTTACCTGCGCTAGAACGGGGAGATTCATCCGCCAACCACGTGTGCGCCAAAAACCCAAAGGGCCCTAGGCGATAGTTAATAGTAACCAGCACCACCTCTTGGGAAGCCAATGACGTCCCATCGAAAATGAGTGAGTGACCCTGTCCACTGGTATGCGAGCCTCCATGAAACCAGATCATCACAGGAAGATCTTTACCCTCTCGAGGCGTCCAAACATTGAGATACAGACAGTCCTCAGACACCTCAAAGTCCTCGCGCCGCCACACAAAGGTCGATACATGACGCTGCTGATAACAGCTTGCGGCAAAGCGGTCTGCTATCAGAGGCTCCTCCCAGGTGCTGGCCGGTTGTGGCGGCTGCCAGCGCAGTTCACCGACTGGCGGCGCTGCATACGGTACTCCTCGGTAGACTGTAATTTCAGAAGCATAAGGTGAAGCAACGCCGAGAATTGTCCCATGTGACGTCTCGGCGATCCTGTCGAGTCCCGACACTGTGGCATCAAAGCCGCAACCACCGAAAGATGGCAATGTGAGTAGAGCGACAAAAGTAAAGGCACAGTGATTGCGTAAACGAAGCTGAGGATTCACAGATCGAGAGCTCCTTCTATTTTTAACCCCTTGCCTTTGAGGGCCAAAGGAGGAATTCGCCAAGTCAAGGTCACAAGCTACGAATTTCGAGAAACTGATCAATTAAATATCATTTCATTCCCACTCCATAGTTACGTTATCTAAAACCTCAATAAAATCAATGGTTTTTAGGGTATTGAAATAGACTTTGTAACTTTTTTGTAACTCTATACTTATCTCAGTCAACTCTAATCTCATCTAACCTCTTGATCTATGGAATAATAGATCTAGCAAGTTACAAACTTTGTAGCTTTTTAGAATTACATCCGAAAGTTCTTAGGGACTTTCTTAGAAAACAGATATCCAAGACACTTGTGAAAACGGAAAACACATCAAGACTCAATAGAGT
>MDTD01005684.1_pt1 | contig 11213 bp, 5 predicted proteins | sample 811221 | NCBI WGS metagenome assembly MDTD01 (sample SAMN05326646, study PRJNA326480) | marine metagenome | isolation source: seawater | place: Pacific Ocean: South West | collected 2011
CTTAATTTTTCAGACTATAAAGAAATTAAAGATGTTGACCCAATAGAAGCAGAAAAAATATTAAATGATGCTTTAGATTATTTACATCAAGCAAGACTATTAAGCGATGATGATAGAAGTATAGTAGAAACTATTAATGATTGGGGTCGTGAAATACAAATGGATTTAGGTATAAATAAATGCCAAGGTAATATTAACCCAGAGGATGATTACCCTTGTAATGATTTAGGTAAAGAATATATTACAAATAGTTTTCTTAAAAATGGATTTACATCTGAAGAATGTTGCAAAATCTCAGGAATGTGTACTAATAATACAAATGAAATTGAAAATGTTGAATGTCCTGAAAATACAAGCGTTATTCAAGATAAAAAAGGTAATACTATTGAAGAATGTTGCGAAGCAAATATAAAATGTTCTGGAAATGAAAATATAAATCTTAATTACCGTTGCCCAGATCCGATGATACTAAAGTTTGATTCAAATGAAATATATGGAAATACAAAAGAAGATTGTTGTCGCTATCCTGAAGAAAAAAGTTACATTGAAATAGATCCAATATCAGAAAATGAAACTATATCTGCTACTATTATATTTAACGGTGATATACTTTTATCTGTTGGTGAAAAATTATCCGATAAATACTTTGATTTTATTATTAAATTCCGTAAAGATTTAGTAGATATAATAAATGAAGATGAAAGAATTAATATTTTAGAAGAACAAATAATAGTTAATGATATTTATAGTGGTTCGATTATTGTAGATTTTGATATTATACCCCATGAATTTACTGGTATATCTATTTCAAAAGAATATTTACTTTATAAATTTAATGAAGATAAATATTTCCCAACACTTGAATTACTTACCTCAGGAGGAATATCAAATGTTAAAATTACTTCTTGGTATAATATAAATTATTGGCCCAATTGGATATGGTATGTTATAACAAGCATTATAACAGTATTAATAACCTTGGTTTTATTTTTATAAGTTTCTTTATATTTTATTCCTTTTTTTAAAAAATATAATATAATTTATATTATATTATATTATATTATGGCTCAATGTCAAGCAGTAGATTGTGAAATAAAAAACTTTGATGTATGCCATTCACTTGAAAATATTACCCCTCCAATTTGTAAGGTTGTTGGTACAGATGAAAATGTAAATGCTCAATGTGAAAAAAGGGTTGGTGCTCAACAAACCCTTATAAGAAGTAATGAAGAATGTAGTTTGTCAGATGAAATGATAACCGAAAGTGGGTTCAGAGCGCAAGATGTATGTGAAAATACATATGGTTGTGAATGGACATATTCAGAAGATGGTGACGATTTACTTAAAAAAGAATGTAAATCTAAATCAGCCGATCCATATGAATGTAATAATTTAGGAGAATTATCTCGTTTTAGCACAATTGATTCTGATACTTTTGGTTGCGATAAAATAAATTGCACATATTCTCCAAAAAAAGGACCTATAACAGAAGGTAGTTGTGAACCAATTCAAGGAGGCACTGACACTTGTAAAAATAATGATGGCCTTTCTTATAGCAAAGATATATGTAATCAAAGGGAAGAATGTATTTATGTATCAAATGATGAAGAATTTTGCGGATATAATAGACGCATAGAGGAATATTTACAAAGATTCAATAATAATATAAATTCAGGTGAAAGTTATCTTTCTGATATAACTTCAGATATGGATACACCTGATGACCCATGTGTTTTAATACAAAATCCTGGTAGAGAAGAATGTGAAGAATATGGATGTTTATGGGATGTTCATGGTAATAGGAAAGATATTATTGATGATTCATATTATTATGATATAAGTTCAACAGGTCTATGTAGAGCACCAGTTAATGAAAATTGTATGAATTATTTTTGCTCTAGAAGGACTGATACAGATTCAAAACATAGGTTAAATGATGGAGCTTGTGAAGTAAGTGCTGCAAATATAGAAACTTGTACATTAAGTGGAAAAGATATAATTAATTATAAAACACCTGGGTTTGTTACTTTCTTAAATAATGATTTATCTCCGCATGTGTCAAGAGAAGGTTGGGGACATGATGTAGATGATCTTGAAGAATCAGAAAAAATCAACTTAATACTTATAGATCAACATAGTAAAGTAGCAGTCTCCAATACAGACAACAAACGTAAAGAAATATATGATAGAATTCAAAATATATATAAAACTACATGTGAAAAAAATGTAGAATATCCATCATTAACCAACAGTAATGTAAGTTATTTTGAAACCTTTAATATTGAAAATAAAGTAAATAAATATGATAATGATTCAAATATTTGTTATAATGGAGAAAATATTATTGAATTAGAAAATATTGATTGTAGTAATTTTCATCATAAAAATAAAAGTACTGGTGAGTACACATTAAATAATAGTTGTGATAGTCTTATTGCGAATGAAAGTGTATCAGCTAATTCTACTATAGAAACCCGTTTTGATACTCGTGAATTATATCAAAAATTTAATGGAAAAGATTATAATGATGCTAGTTTAAATTTTGCTATAAATGACACCGATATAGTTTATAATGATAGTAATTTAAGTGATTCTTTAATGAATATTATAAACAAAAATTTAGAATGTAGGCAACTCTTTTATAAAATAGTTCAAAAACTTAAAGAATATTTAGAGGATCCAATCCAAAATATTACTGAAATAACTTTAGATGCTGATTTTTCATCAATTGTGAATTTAAACTCACCTATATTTACATTAAACGATACAGCATTGTCTGATGATTATTATAGTAATATTCCAGAATCTATGAGATTACCTAAGAATAAAATTGGTTGTCTTGGATTACTAAATTATTTAGCATCAAAAGTAAGAAGTGATAGTGTTCAAGAAGATAGTATAACAGCGCTAAAATCATTATTAGGTAATGGAACTGCTGATAATGTTGGAATATATACTGATCTATCCGATAATAAAGTTGAAAGTATAATTGATGTTTTAAATAGAATTACAATTAAATTAAATCGTGATATGATTAATGAACAACAATATATTAATGAAATAACTTTTTACATAGCAAGTTTAGTTGTAACAGATATAAGTGCAAGTGAAGCTGTTGGAACTTCTGATATAAAATGTCATTATGATTATCTTTCACATGATTATATATATGATACAACTGCTTCTGAGGATAGTAATATTAATTTAAATAATATTCATAGACATTCCGTAATAGGTAGCGAATTACCTATTTCTTCTGATATAACTACAATTTCTGATTATATTGGTATTGGAGAAGGTGAAGTATTAAATTCTAATATTATGAATAATCATGAAATAGAAAATATAGTTTATAAAAAAGGAAATGTAATCCTTCGTTTTGAATACAAAAACGCTGATGCTGCTGGTATCTATCAATTAACTGAAATACCAACTACTCCAGGAATTTTTACTGATACTGAATTAATTATCTCATATGGAGATAGGGCTGATACTACCACGAATATATTACATGTAGTTAACAGTGATGGTAATGACGCAAGATTAGATGATTTATTCAAAAATGATGAAAGACATGGAGTCAAAAATATCGTTCCATATATAGGTGGAATATTAGAAATTGAAATAGATAATATAGACCCCGGATGTTTTAGAAAAAATGGTAACGACTATTGTAAAAATCACAATTTTGTATTACCAGATGATCCAGAAGAAAAAAATCATATATACATTGATAGTACATCTAAATTAGTATTGAAAGAAATTATTTTTAAAGATACAGAAGTTGATATATATTTTAATAGTGATATAGATGGAATGTATAAAATGAATGATATTATTAAAATAGAAGGTTTAGAAAATAATTTTTTCAATACTACAGGACCACTACAAAAAATAACGGAAGTAGATAATCTTAATAATAAAATTACAGTTGGAAATGCAATACGTAGAGGCGATTATTATATAGGACGCGAAGATTTTGAAAGTAAATTTCATGAAGAAAGTGAATATTCATGTGTTGATAGTTCTTATAATGTTGATGCTACTAAGATTAATATTCAATGTGATGCAATAGACGAACTTTATGTATATTGTACATCATTAACAGCCAATGGTACACCTGGTTCAGATTGTAATAATGATGAAATGTGTCAAGAACTAACAATTTCTGGAGTAGGAGATCCAACTTTTAAATGTATCCCGAATATTAATGGTGATGAAGTCAGTATAATAAATAACGATGGAGAAAATACTTGGAATTATTCTTGTACAGCTGATGGTGTTGATACAGGTGGCATAAACAGTGAAGATCAGTGTGGTTTTTGTTCAGATGAAGTAGGAAGTAGAATAGGAGACCGTGCCACAAATACAGAATGCGTGACATATGGAACATGTACTAGAGACGGATCAACAAGTCAAACCCAACAGTCTCAATGTGCTGGAGCTAATGATACTTGGGTACCAAACAACTGGCAAGAATATAATTGGACTGGGTCTTGTAGTAATGCTAGTTTTTTTACAGAAGCAGATTGTAGAAATAATACAACGGGCTTCAAATGTAATGAATTAAATAATAATAACACGGTTTTCAAAAAAACAAAATGTAAAAAGACAGAGTTAGTAGCTGATGATCTAACATATAACGAATTTTATGAATATAGATTACACTCTTCTGAAAGTCAAATTCCCCCTTTAAACAAAACTGGTAATTATTATGTTATTACAGAGCATATACCTGCTGATTTCCCTAATAAAGGAAATATATTGGTAGGTATGTATTTAGTTTATGTTTATCAATTAAATGGTGTGAATGTTAAAACGGAATCTCGTATTAGTGAACATATATATAATAATACAACCCATACAATATTATTAAAAGATGAAGATAATAATGATGTAGTACATGGAAATATTATACCATTAGCAATTAAAAACAATAAATATTTGGATAATATAGAAAATAAAACTATTACGATAGAAAATTATATAAGGAAACAAAATTCTAATCACTTAACACCTAGCAGTGGTGTTACTAATAAAGAAATATGTAATCTAAATAATGGTTTATGGATAGATACAAAATGTGTTTCAAGTTCTCCTGGTAGTGTTCATACAGATATAAGTGCCAAAGACATTTGTGAAAATACAGGATATAAATATGATAAAAATATTAATTATTGTTATAAAGAAATATCGCCTAATAATGAAAAATATGCAGGGACAACCTATCAAACTTATTGTAATAATAAAACAGCGAAAGATGAGGATGATATTGTTAACTGGTCTACTAAAAATTTAAGTCCTGAAAGTGAAGCATATAAAAGACCGTGTAGCGTTTGTCAATTTTATGAAGATATACCTGGTCAGATAAATTATTGTAAAGCATTATCAAGGAAAGAATGTTCTAATTTAACAGAAGCACAATGTGGAACTAGTCGTCCTGGTGGAAATTTATCAACAGCAAATTCATGTGAATTTTATCGTCACAATATGAAACCAGAAACACTTACAATAAATGGTACTAATGTTGATGTAAGACATTCCGAATTCAAGTGTCAACAAGAAGCTGAATCATCTTCAAATGTATGTAGTAGACATGATACTCGTGAAGAATGTCAACCAACCAGTTCATCACAAAATGCAACAGGATGTGAATGGAAATGTCCATATATTTCCAGAAATCATCCAGGATATACTATAGATACAGTTAGTGATGATAATATCGTAGTTACAAGAGATAATGAATATAATTCAGATAATTATTATTCAGCATCAGAATTAACAGTAGAATGTGAAAGTGGTTGGGAACAAAATAGTACTGCCGCCCCTGTTGCACAATGTATTGAAAATCCCGATCCAAATACTTCCAATTTCCATAATTATATTATGGGGTTTGTTGGATGTATGAAAGAATTAAATTGTAAAAACGATATTTATACTCCCGAAAATTTAAGAGATATGAATATAACCGATGTTCCATCTGTTTTTAAAACAGACGGTCAATTAGACCCCAATAAATTACCAAGAGAAGATGGAGGATATAATTGTCCTGCTCCTGAATCATTAAGAGATAATCCCGAAGATATTGAAGGATGGACTAAAGAAATATGTTGTAATAGAGTAGGTTTATGTACTAGCAATACTATATCAACAAATGATATTACATGTCCTGTTGGTCAAGAAATAAAAATGACATATTATGGTGATAGTAATGTATTAGAACCAGTTTTTGGAACAACTACTGGTGAATGCTGTCAAATGCCTGAAGAACCAACAGTTACAGTTTCATTAAGTGGTAATTTTGCCGCAGGGACAACACAAGATGATTCTACTGCTTATCAAAGTTTTAAGGAAAACTTTATAGATGATATTGTAAGTATTCTTAATCATCAAGATAGTGATTTAGAATTTGAAGTTACAAGAGATATGGTTGAAATTTTATCAATTAGAGAACCATTTTCTTTAGCAGCAGAAACTAATTCTACAAATATTGATGTAACTTTCAAAGTTTTAAAAAATACCGATAATAAAGTTATTAATAAAGAAAAATTATCAAGAATTATAATTCCTGGAAAATCTTTTACTAGATCAAATGGTACTGTATCAAATGCAATTAATTTTAGACCATTTGATCCAAAAAGTCAATATTTATACTGGAGTGATACTTTAGGAAAAGGTATAACAGGGGAACAAGCCGTCATTAGCGTTGTTTTAACAGTTTCATTGTGCTTATTTTGTTTAGTAGTACTTGGTTTACTATTAAAATAAATATTAATTAATTAAAAAAAAGATTAAAAACTAAATCCACTCAATCCACCAGATCCAGATGGACTTATTCCAGAATCAGGTGTCCCTGTCCAACCTTCTAATTGATCGATTGGTGTTGAACTCATTGGAACAGTTGGTGGTGTTGGTGGTGTTGGTGGTGTCATTTTTAATGAACCATCTTGATCACCTCTCATACCAAATATTGTTGTATCTACTTCTTTTTTTACTAAGGGTGCTTCAGGTAATATTTTTGCCCCTGAAGCAGGTCCTGAAACATCGGATACTTTCTCTAATAAATCACTTGGATCTAAATCTTTTGGAGCATTTTGATGAGCAATTGAAACATAAGCAAATACGAAAGCATTTTTTAAGATAATATATACAACTGGGAAAATTAAATATATCCAAGCAAGATTCATTTGATCATATTGACATAATCCATATAAAATCACACCTAATACAATCGTTAATTTTATTTCTCCCCAAGAATATAAATTATATAAATTTTCCATCCTTTGATTTTTAAATTTCTTCAATGTATTACGTGTCATAAATAATGATACACCGGAAACAATTACATAAACGAAAAATATAATTACTGGTGAACATAGTTTTAATGATGATAAACTAAAATTAGCAAGTTCCATATTATATATATTAAACTATATTTTTTTTTTACTATATAAAAATAATATCACAATTATTAATAAAATGGGAATACCATCTTATTATAAAAATACAATACAGAATTATCCTGATATAATTATACCAAGTAATAATTTTTTAGAAAAAATAGATTATTTATTCTTAGATTTAAATTGTGCCATTCATCCATGTTGCGCTGGAAAAACAAATGTTGATGAAATGTATCAATCTATTTTTGAAAAAATAAACGAATGTATTACATTAACAAAAGTAAAAGAATTAGTATATATAGCAATTGATGGTCCGGCACCAAAAACAAAAATGGAACAACAAAGACAAAGAAGACTTAAATCTTCGCAAGAAAAGAAAATATGGGATACCAATCAAATTACTCCTGGAACAGAATTTATGAATAATCTTAGTATTTATCTAAATCAAGAATGTAAAAAATTATCCGTAAAATATATAATTTCGGATTCAAATGAAAGGGGTGAAGGTGAACATAAAATTATGCATTACATTGATAGATTACATTCAGATAAGATATCTGTTATTTATGGCTTAGACGCCGATTTGATTATGCTTTCAATGCTTAGAAATAATAAAAATTATCTTTTAAGAGAAACAACAAGTTATAATATAGAAAATTTAGATACACCATATATTTATTGTAACATAGAGCTTCTAAAGAAATCTATTATAAAAACAATAAAAAAAGATTTTTATCGTATATCAAATCAATCTATTTTATATGATTATTTATTTATGTGTTTCTTTATTGGCAATGACTTTATAATTAATACACCATCCATTAATATTAGATATGGAGGCCTTGATTATTTATTAAATATTTATCATAAATTACAAGAATATTTTAGCGGTATATTTTACTTGATTGATGATAAAAAAGAATTATTTGTTGATAATTTTCAATATTTTGTAAAAGAATTATCATTAAATGAAAAAGATAAAATAAATGAAATTAATATCATAAGAAAAAATCAACAGAAAAAATATAAAAGAATATATGAAAATATCTTAAATACTTATCAACCAAAAAATATTGAAGATATTAATCTAGAAAAAATACCAATTGATATAGAAAAATTAGATGAAATAAAAAATCATAGCCCTGTTATTTTTAGAGATAAAGAAGATATAATTTTTAATGACAAAATGAATATAAACTATTATATGTATAATTTTTATGATACTTTAAATTACAATCCTAGCTATCAGATGATTCTTGATAATGATAAAAATAATTTGTGTCATGAATATTTTAAATCAATATTATGGACTTATTATTATTATTTTCATAATTGTGTTAACTGGAAATGGTATTATCAATATCATTTTGCTCCTTTATTATCAGATTTTTCTGAGTATTGTAAAACAATCAATGCATATAAATTAGACAAATATATTGAAAAAAATGATACATCTTATACTCCTCAAGAACAACTTAAAATTGTATTACCTTTACAAGAAAATAACTATATATATCCTTTAAAAACCCCTATACATAGTTTAATGAAAAGATATTATTGGGAATGTCATCCTATTATGCCTCATAAACTATAAACTATCTTTCACACCTAATAGGTTTCTTCCATTCAATTACTTCTTCATCTTCATCAAGATGATATAATAGATCCATACGATCCATAACTCTATCATACCAAATACGTTGGCCATTAATAGTCTTAATACTTAGATTAAATATTGCTGAATTAGTATGTCTTTTAAAGATTGATTTGTAAAATTCAAGGTCTTTTTGTAGATTGTATATCTTTTCTATCATACTAAGATCATTTTTTGCTTCTTGTTTTTTCTTTTCTGGAAGATTGCGGATAAGAAAAGGTGTATTTTTAACCATTTTATTTGTGTTTATAATTAAACTATAAATACTATTCAAATTTAAAAATGAAGAAAATAATTCCATTAATGATATTTTATTCAACAGCAAATGCTTTATTCACTTATAAAGTATATCAATATTATATCAAAAAATTATATAACAAATAATATAATGCAGATAAATTATTGTTTAATAGGTATCACGTTGATGCTTTCTGGATTCTATATGAGTTTTTTAAATAGAGATACAGATCACTTTAGAAAGTTTTATAACCTTTTAGATTCTACTCAAAAGGATATTTATGAAGATATTGTTAAAGAAAGATTATTAATTTATGTTGCTGGAACTTTAATTGGTTCTGGAATAGCTTACTACTATTATAGAACACACAAAAATGATAGATTTCTAATATGTAAATTATTAGTTATTGTTAATGTAATCAAATTAGGATTTTATTATGTTTTTCCAAAAAGTCCATTAATGTTATATTCTCTAACATCAAAAGATCAAACTGATGCATGGGCTGATATTTATTCTGAAATGAAAAATAGATGGATATTAGCACTTTCTTTTGGTTTCTTTTCTTATATATTTTTAAGTTTAGCGTTGGTTAAGTGATAAAACATTATCTACAAATTCAGGATGATTATTTACTAAATCCATATATAAATCTCGTAAATGTGATTTATGTGAATCATTTTCTGCTTTTTCATGACATTGTTCTACTAATTTATTGACCCCGTGTATAATTTGACCTGATAGTTCATTTCCATTCCATGTTGCCCATGTATTTAAATAAGTATCAGTCAATGCCACTTTTGGTATAGCATCGCATTGTAATTCATCATATGTTTCATTAATCATACCTTCTGCTTGTTTGGCTTTATATAATGCCCACGCTCCGATACACATACAATGGTTTTTATTTTCTCTATCGATTGTCCAATTACCACCTTGATCTGTATCACGAGCAAAATCCCTTGTATTTTCATCAACCGAAAAACATATTTGATGAACACCTCCACCTAATTCACTACAAAACCCTTGTGAATCCCATGACCCTCTTGTATCAGAACTATTTTCTTCACTTCTACATTTTCTAAGTGGTTCACCAAAAATATTAACCATATCACTATGTGTATCACTATTATTATTCATTGGTTCTAAACAACTAAATCTATCTGGTGGTTGAGGTATTTCACTATTACCAACAAGTGATAATTGAACAAATATATCTCCCATACCTCCTCTAAGTTGATTTGGTGCTTGACAAATCCTTTGTTCACAAAATTGATCACCATCAATTGTGTGTGTATTAGGATCATATGGAACTGGTTGTTCAGTCATCTCATGGTTACCAAATAATACAGCAACAATTAATCTTCCAGATGCTGCATGGACACCATTTTGAGTTGTACCACCAGAACATTGATATGAACTTACTTCTCCCGGTATATTTGATGGATTTATACATGGATCATCCATTGTTATTACAAAATGTTCATATGGTCCATCACTTAATTGAACAGTATGTCTTTCAACTTTTGTATATCTCATTAAATCACATAAACATGGAACACAACAACGGTAATATTTTCCAAACCATTCATTATCTTCTAAATCTTTTAATACAATATGATTTGTTATATTACCACCACTACGATTTGGAGATACAATTGAACCACTTACACCACAATAAAATTGATTATATAAAATAAAATGTTCTCTATCTAAATCCATATTATTTACAAAGTAATGATAAAACATCGGGCCTCCAGAATTTCTTCTTCCATCTGGGAATATATTACGATAATGGTTTTCTAAAAAATCATCAAATAAAGCTTGTTTTTCTTCAATACTAAATCCCTCTATTAATGGTGCTTTTTTTAAAATAAAATAGATTAAAAAAGAAAACATAATAAATTGAATGATTTTAATA
>MDTD01139195.1_pt1 | contig 11213 bp, 8 predicted proteins | sample 811221 | NCBI WGS metagenome assembly MDTD01 (sample SAMN05326646, study PRJNA326480) | marine metagenome | isolation source: seawater | place: Pacific Ocean: South West | collected 2011
CTTGCGGTATGGTTGGACGACACCCAATGGAGCACTATGCTGCACGAGTCCTACTATATGTACAATTGGGTCGAGTCAACCCATGTCCTCACGTTAATGGTGAGTCTGGGTATGCTGTTTTTAATCGATCTTCGCATGTTAGGTTTAGCGCTGTCCGATGTTCCTGCAAGCCGACTGGCTGAACGTCTTAACGCCCCGATGCTCATCGGCTTTGCGATGATGTTCATCACCGGAATTCTTTTGTTTTATGCCGTTCCGGTGCGAACCTCCCAGAGTCTTTGGTTCCGGATTAAAATGGTTCTTCTCGTGGCTTGCGCCGTGAATGCATTTCTATTTCATAAACGCATGAACGAGTCTGTAGAAACGTGGGATGCGGAGCCAAAGGCGCCCGGTCGAATCCGCCTTGGTGCGATGCTGTCACTCGCTTTCTGGTCAATTGTCGTGGTGTGTGGTCGCTTCATTGCATATGATTGGTTCGATTGTGATACAAGCCCCAATACACTCATTGATATCGTTTCCGGCTGTGTAGATGGCCAGACGCGGTTCTAGGACTTGAAAGAGGAAGGAACGATGTTTGTTTCAATATTTACTTCCTACCCCCGGACACTGATCGTTGTGACCGCGCTGGTTGCGATGTTGTTTCTCGCCTACGGAGGCGTCACGGATGCGGTTTATCCATCACTGCTTGTTGTATTCGAGTGGTTAGAAACCACTTGGTTTGGTGTAATTGGCAAAACTTGGGGGCCTGCATTCGCATTTGTAGAAGCAGTCCATTTGCTTGGTCTGGCTCTGCTTGGAGGTTGTGTTTTAGCCGGTGATGGACGGCTATTGGGACTGGTCCTGACTGATGTGCCAATCCGGACAGTAACAGAGCGAACCCATAGAGTCTTCGTTTGCGGTTTGGCTATATGTCTCGCCACCGGAATTTTTATGGCTTGCGGGGTGGCGACTAAAATCTACTATCTTTCGGTTTATTGGTTCAAAATGTTGGCACTTTCGGCGGGCATATTGTTTCATTTCCAGATTCGCAGGCCGCTGCTGGATCACGACATTCAGGCTCTGAACCCAGTTGTGGTAAAAATGGTCGGCTTGGCGTCGATGCTAGTTTGGTTCATGGTCGCCGCCACTGGTCGCTGGATCGGCTTCAGTGGTTAGGTCAGAAAAATGGTAAATCCAGAAATTTACGGATAAATCGCATGGCTGATGAGACAAAACCAAAGCAAAAAGACACATCGAGGATAAAAGACGATCAGGCTGCAGCGCTGGTCGTTGCGCAGGCTTTTATCGTATTTTCAGCAATTTACTGGTTCACACAAATTGAATCGGTGCGCGAATTGCTTGAGCTTGCTTATGGCTGATGTGTCACTTATTACTGAAGCGACCCGAGGCCGGTATCCGCGTCACGAGAGGAGGCACAACCGGGCCTGTGGATCGCTAGGTTAGGATTCTTGTGGTCTCACCGATGCGGTGTGATGCCAGTCATAAGCATGCTTGCACGCTAAATCTCAACTGCGATCGAGCCAGTGTCAGCTAACTCCAATACAACTGTCCATTCCGAACCTTCAACAAACGCCGCTAAAGAGATGTCGGCGGCCTCCCGGCTGCTGTCCTTAAGCGCGCTATTGAGTGCGTTATCAGCCTTTCCAGCATCCGTCGGAATCGAGAATCCCACAACTTGCATGGCGAACCTGCGAAAGATATTAGTGGTGTGGTCTCGAAATCTCGCGTTTAGCTTGTAGAGATCGCCAAGTGTGGCCGCGCACTTCCGTGATTCATAAACCACTTGATCCTAAGCGAACGTATTACTCACCAATTCCAATGCCAAAACTAGCAGTGAAAGTGATGTCAGCGCAGATTATCAGAAACTATTTACGCCTGCCGCGTTTTGTAAGTGACGGCCCAACAGCCAGTTCGAAAAAAGAACGGCATAAACACGAGGACATCTCTCCCCATGGATTGAGCTGTGGAGCTCGAAAACAGATTCGGCCTCTTGTGCTGAGGCGACTGACGCGAGGGTCCTACTGTTCATGAAACGTGTGACAACAAGCCTAAGCCTGCTACTGGCGCTAAGCCTGAGCTCTTTTGGCTGGGGTCAGCGATTGTCTGAAACGGGCGCACTGTTGGAGTATGGCAATGGCGCCCTAGCTGAGCTGGAATCTGAATTTGGTAATCACAGCCCACAGTTGGTTCCCTCTTTGGTAGAGATGGCCGATCTTTTTCGTAGTGACGGTCTATACGCTGAGGCTTATCGTATGCTCGATCGAGCTACTCAGGTCATCCGAGTGTCAGAAGGACTCTACACCAAATCACAAATACCTCTGGTCAGGAGGAAGGTAGAAAATTATGCAGACTGGGGTGACTGGGACAATGCTCGGCGGCAACTTGAGCACCTGTTCTGGCTACATAGAACCAAATCAGGCCAAATAGACAGTTCCTTGATAGCGCATCTGATGGCTCTTAATGAGCTCCATCTGAGAGGAATAAGTGAAGACAACTACGAATTTCAGACATTTCATTTTCGGAGGGCTGCCCGTGTTAATTGGCTAGCCCTCGAAGTGGCAGAGAGGCTCTGGAGCCCTACAGATTCGCGTCTAGTGCCGATACTATACTCCCTAGTCAAACATTATCATCTGCAGGCGGTGGCCGTTAAGCAGGGCGGGAAAACTGGCTACGAATTGCGTCAGATCGTACCGGGTGCTGACCTAGTCAGAGAGCGTGATGAAATACGTCGTTATTTTTACGCTACCGGATTGCGCTTGCTTGACCAGCTGCGTTCTATCCAGTTGGCTCGAGCGCCCATTGCTCTGGAAGGTGCGGCGATGGCAAATCTCTATACCGCTGACTGGCATTTGCTGTTCAATGAAGAGGACGCGGCTCTTGCAGCCTACAGGCGTGCATACGAAGAGCTTTCCTACGCTGGTAAAGCTGCCGACGAGCTTGAGCAGTTTTTTGCGGTGCCAAGTGTGCTGCCGGTGCACGATTTTTATGATTCACTAAAGACTGCTTCGTCACTAGAGCAGGTTGCACGAGCAAGCCAGTCTGCGCTCCAACCCAGTCTTGTTGATGATTTGCCTGGAAAAACGGATCAAGCTCATCTTTTCTTCGCAGAGTGGGGGCCCAGCTTTCCATACATCAGTTCGCCAGACCCAGTGGACCAAGACCTTAGCAGAGCTACTAATGCCGCATTGTTCAGCTTTGATATTTCCGGTGTCATGGAGATGACCCGGTTTGTGAGTCGGAGGCAGGTGCGCTCCGTCGCCCAACTACTAAATATCGATTTAGTAAGGCCTACGCCGGTTTCTCTGGAAGTGCGTGAGGAAATGATTGCGCGACTTGAGCATTTGCAACTTCGACCGCGCCTAACTTCAGGTTACCCAGTGGAAGCGTCGGCAACACTAATTTATCTTTCTGCCGCCGGCGCCCCTTAGGCTGCTTATCAACCACAACCCTGTCGGTCTGGACTGCTAAGTTCGATCAAAATCTGCGAGAAAGTTTTGCTGCATAGTCTCGGCCGGCGCGTGAAAGTTGGGCTTGCCTGATTGTGTGGCGGGTATTCCAACAACTGTAGTGTGTGGCGCAACATCTGCGAGCACCACGCTGCCAGCGCCAACTTTTGCGCCTTCCCCCACGGTGATGTTGCCCAACACTGTTGCGCCTGCTGCGATCAGCACACCAGACTTTATCTTGGGGTGACGATCGCCCTGCTCATTTCCAGTACCGCCCAGAGTGACTTGCTGTAAGATGGAAACATTGTCTTCGATCACGGTGGTTTCCCCGATTACAATGCCGGTTGCGTGGTCCAGCATTATACCGCGGCCCATTCGGCAAGCGGGGTGGATATCAACCCCTAAAACCTGAGAATTGCGACTCTGGATGAACAGTGCTAACTCTTTTCGATCGCTCTGCCAAAGACAATGTGCCATGCGGTGTACCTGAACCGCCTGGAAGCCTTTAAGAAAAAGGATTGCCTGTAAATAGGAGCGAGTTGCGGCATCACGCTCATAAACTGCCAGAATGTCTGATGATGCACTGTGAATGAGCTCCGGTGAAGTCGCGAACGCAAACCTGAACAATTCGCCTACCGAAATCGCAGGCATGACATCATCTGAAAGTTTGTTCGCTAGTACGAAGCCAAGGGCGGATTCAAGGCTGCTATGATTTAACACACAAGCACGAACGTAGCTCGCCAACAGGGGTTCCTGCTGTACTACGGACTCTGCTTCTGATCGGAGTTGTTGCCAGACCGTTAACGACATGCTGCCATGGGTATGAATAAAAGCTGATATTATAAAGGCTAAAAGAACATTGGCTACTCTTGCTTCAGGGTGTTAGATCGTATTCGTTCCTAACTGGAGTGGTTTGCTAGGGTCCGTCGCTTGCAAAAAGAGGCTGCAGGTAACCGTTCGCTATTTTGGGGTTTCAAGGCATTCTGTGTGCACGGTAATCCAGAAAACTAGATTGAGCAAATGCTAGACCAGTGGGGCTGAAACTGCACGTCTTCGGGACCTGCGTCGGAGTTCGGCATGGAGTTCTTTTTGACGGATGGATTGCGCTGATGGCCATTTAGCCTGCTTCGGTTCTGCAAACCTCTTGGAAATTTCCATAAAATCGGACAGGGCAAAGATTTATCACGAATTTCTGATTTGGTTGTGGCGGTTGAAAACTTAAATTCAGCAGATTCTGGCCTTGAATCAGCACCAATGTTAGTTTGTACTCATGTATAAATTTCGGAGTTGCTTTTTTTTCGGTTTCATTGCGATAGGGCTTACCGTTCGCGTGTCGATTGCTCAAGAGCGTAGTCACAGTCAGTTCTGGCTCGAACTTGCTGCCGCGGATCAGACTTACGCTGATAGGGCGTTAGAGATCGGGCGAACCCAAGCGTTTCTGGAGTTTCTTGGGGAGGGCTCCGTGGTTTTTCGCGGGGAAGGACCAGTAGATGCTTTGGAGGAGTATTCGTCGCCTGATTTCCAAGGCAATGACCTTACTTGGGAGTCGCACTACATAGATGTTTCTCGGGCAGGTGATCTCGGCCTATCAGCTGGACCAATGGTCAGCATTACAGCAGATGATGACGACAACGCAAACAGCTTTGGACATCTTGTCTCGGTATGGTGGAAGCAGGCCGGAGAGTGGAAACTTGCAGCTGACATGTTTGCTTTCATCCCAGGGTTTCTGTCTTTAGAGGTCGAGCCTAGCTTCAAAGACACCCAACCAGTGTTTAACGAAACTGCGTCAGCGGCTGTCGCTGAGCAAGCTCAGAGCAGTTTGCGAAGTTTGATTGATGCTGACAACCTATTTGGACGCTCAATCAATATCCGCGGAGGCGAACGAGCGTTGTTGCGCTACGGCATGGAAAACATACGCGTTTACTTGCCCGGCATGGGCCCAGCCATTGGGGGGGAGGTTGCAAGTTCGGTGTATGGGGCATATTTGGATGATTTACTCGATACTACGACTCCAGTAAATCTAGCTCATTTAGGAGGTTACCTCAGCAAATCGAGAGAAATGGGGTTCACTTACGGGATAATGTCTACAAATCCAGAAGAGGCACGGCCCGGGTTCAATAGCAATTACTTGCGTCTGTGGCGGCTGACGACGAACAATGAATGGCGCATAGCTGTTGAAGTGCTAACTCCTTTTTAGGTGCGTGATCATTCATCCTTTGTTTCTAAAAGCGTTATCGTCGTTACTTTAGACTTTAGCTTCCAAAGACCCTCACACATCCAGTGCTCTTGAATGCTGAATTTAGCGCTTCTGGACTACTATCTGTCTGTTTCCATAGAATCGCTCGTTTCCGGCGTTATTTACTATTCTCAGAGCGAGTTCGTGTATCCCTGGTTCGTGACGGCTGCTATCCCAGGTACCTACGAAACCAAGATTAGGCGAATTAGGGTCAGTCTCGACAGATCGAGCTTTTACCACGTCGGGCCGCGATTTTCGGTACTCTATCGTTTGCACTAACCTGTCGTCGATGAAGAGTTCCACGCTCTCGATGCCAATGTCCTCACTGTATGCCCAACCGCTGATTTCTACGTCACCTTGAACCTCCGCACTTTCAGGCGGAGAGTCAATCCAAGCAACTATAGGATAAGGGCAAGGCTTTGCCCTTTCTTCCGGGCTTGCTTTCCTAATTAATGAGTCGACGGCATAGAAAGAGAAGGCTTTTTCACCGGCAAACAAATCAAGACCTTGCAGGACCCTTATGGTTGAGCTTTGCCGACACATTTCGGTCATTAAAGCTATCTTATCTGATTCGCGTAAAGTGCTGTCTTCGTTTACGTACAAAGCTGGCCGGCCAGCGAAGTGAGGAAGCGACTTGCTGTCCATGCCCCAAATTGAAAGTTGGGTACTTCGACCATCTCTAACCGCTTTGCTCCGATCAAGCGTCAACGCTATGTCGGTAACCTCAAAGAACTTCAACTGGGCAGCCGTATAGTAGTTATCGGTAATGATTACAGGCTTTGTGCCCTGGTATTCGTTATCAAGGAGATCACTCGCGTGCGTCGCGAACTCTTTCCATCCAGCCATCTTGTTGGATAATACGCCTGTCCCCAAGATTGGTTGCAGTTGCGCATGGTACGCCTGGCTGGATACCCCAAGGATAGCAATTAATGTGCCGACAAAGCCCATGATGGGGACAGTCAAAAGCGTCCGTCTAGTCAAGGTAGCGGACCAGCGATCAGTTAGCCATCGCTCAAGTTCAACGAGCGTCGCGGGTAAGGCAATAATGAGCGGAAAATATCCTGACAGTGGCCAATGTATGGATGTGCTGCTCGCGTCAGTCCATGGTGCAAGCAGCATGTAGGTCATGAGATTAGTCAGGGCGAAGCTGAGTAAGAGAGCGGCAGAACGATCTTTCTTTTTGGCGCTGCGATATAAATGGAATAGTGCAAATATGAAGGCGACGAAAAGGGGAGGCGTGACAAGAGCAGCTTGTTTGAAAATATGTAGTAATCCATCTGCCTGGAATTCCCACGGGTGGCGTTCAACGAAGTAAAAAGTAAAACTGCTAAGTTGATTAGCGATGTTGGACCAGATAATCGGTGCCAGCCCGATTGAGGCTACAGAAACCGCAAGCCATAAGCGAGGGTTTCCCCATTGTCGCCGCTCGGCGGAAAACAGGATAAGAAAAAAGATAGCAGCAAGAGGATATAGAAAAAAGCGATAGTGAGTACTCAAGCCACAACCCAAAGTAATACCAGTTGCAAGCCAGAACACGTACCTATTGGTTCGGAGCGCTCGTTCAAAAAAGCCGAGTGCCGACAGCCCAAAGAAAACTAAAGGAACATCGGGCACCGCAAGTAAACCCAGAAATCCACCAAGAGGTAGGCACGTCGAGTAAAGTGCAGAATCCAAAGCGGCTCGTTGACCACTAATGGGTCGAGCAATCCAGTAAATCAAAAGGGGTATGCTGGATCCAAGGACAAGGAAAAACAGCCGCACCGCGAATGCGCTGCTTGCCGCGAAGCTGCTTCCGGCTTTCACCAAGAGTGCTGTCATAAAAGGCAAATCACTGTAGCCGAGACTCAGGTCAGTTGACTCTAGCCAGTAGAATGCTTCGTCACTATATAGGTCAAGTTTTGAGGCAAAGTAGAATTTAAGGCCCGTTATAACTAGAACGGCGATCACTAAGCGTCTTGAATTGGCTGTTGGGACTGACTGTTGCGGCTGCACCAGGTTTCCTCAGGCTGAGATTAACGACACTGAATCGGCAAAGGTCCAGTTTGCGTATGAGTTAGGAGAATGTCCATGATACTTGTCTGGTTTGGACTGTTTTGTTTTGTGGCTAGTGAAAGTCCTTAGATTAATTGGGAGAATTGAGAGCCCCAAATTGGCAATGTTTTAAAGTCTTGAGAAAAAGAGGTTTGATGAGAAAAACAATATTTCGTTTCTGTCGAGGCGGCTCCTTCATGAAGCTTCGAAGAATATCGCTTTTTGATTATTGTGAAAAAAGAGATGTGTCGAAGCTCTCATAAAAATCTGATTTATGAGGTAAAAGTTTCTTATTATCTCCTAGGTTACGACAGTTTTATATATAAATCGCTTTCTGTAAAGGCAACCAACACTATCATGTCAACTGCATTTGAGGCTTAATGCCTTCGTCGAGCTTCTTCATTAGTTTCACGTTCTTTGCGTGCCCACTCTTCTATCCACAAGACAGACTGTACATACACAAGTTAGGAATAAATATCGGCGTATGCCTGTAAATACATAGAACTATGGTAAGACAAATTGATAGACTATCACCTGTCGTACATAGTATTAGGCAGATGCCCAAAAACAGACAAGCGGGTTTGTGATGAGGGTATCTGAGCCTGAAGGAGTTAAACATGAGAATTAAAGTCACATCGATGCTAGGTCTGTTTGCCGCATTAGCTTTTCTGGTCTCATACCCGGTGGCAAGCTTTGGTGACGGAGAGGTTGGCGAACATGTGAATAACATGCAAGAGCACCTCGTAAACTACGAAAGTGAGATAGTTTGGTTTTTGGATGAGCTAAGCAAAATCATAATTGCCTACGAGGACGGTGGCTCAAACGAATATTCCTCGGATATGCTAATAGACAATTGGGAGGCAGTTGACTTTCATGCGGCTATTGAAACTAACTATATCCAAATATATGCCTCTATTTGGCAGGGTATCTATGGTGTAAAAGCAAGCCTGGATAGCGGAGAAAGTCTTGACTCAGTAGATGCGCAGGTAGCTGGCTTACAAAAAGCCTTGTGGCAGGGGCTTGGCGCGGTAAAACTTGCGGCCCGCTTTCAGAGCGAAGGTCTGATTGGGACTCAAGGTGATATCGATTCCCGTAGCCTTTCACCTTCGGAAACGTTGGATGCGATTAAAAGTGAACTGGACAGGGCTATTGCAAAGTCAGCAGAGCGACTGCCGGCTGAGGCTACAGATATCGTGTTGAGCGCATATCTAGAGCTTTTCGAAGGGCTTGAAGGAGATCTTATTACTTTAGACGCTGAATTGGTCGAAGATCTTGAAAAAGATTTTAATGTTACGTTGCCTCAAGCGCTTGGTTCTGAGCTCTCCATTGATGATCTCAACCAAGTTGTGTCGCAAATGAAAGGGAAACTCGATCGGTCGAAAGAATTAATGCAAGAAGCCGAGGCATCAAGAAGGTCTGTATTTTAGATGAGGCGAAGAGAATTCAGCAAGGCGCTTCTTACCTGCAGCCTGGCTCCCTGTGCGGGGCTGGCCCAAAATTTTGAATCAAGCGTGTTGTCGGTGGATGATCTGCCAGAACTGGTTGGTGATATCTCTCTATATCTCGGTCGGGGTGAGGGCGGATTGTATGAGAACGTTTTAAGGGCGATCTCAGACCGAAACCCAAAGTTAACACTCAATATTCGCCGTGGGCCGACCGCAGCACTTGCCAACGCTATTGTTGCCGAAAGAGGAGCTGGAATTCGGCGCGCAGACGTGTTCTGGGCTGTTGATGCAGGTGCCATCGGGCTCGTTGTGGATCAAGGAATTGCAGAGCCACTCCCAAGCGAACTTGTGAAACAACTTCGGCCCAATTATCGTTACAGAGATTGGCTTCCTGTAAGCGGTAGAATTAGAACTCTTCCGTTCAATACCAATGCTGTAGGAATCGAGCAAATTCCGCAGTCGATCATGTCGGTGCCTGAGCAAGGATTAAAACTTGGTTGGGCTCCCGAATACGCCTCGTTTCAATCGTTCATTACAGCTATGAGATTTCTAGAGGGAAATGAAGCCACGAGTGAATGGCTTTTGAAGGTAAACTCCTTGGCAAAACGATATGCCGGCGAATTGGGAGTCGTTATGGGAGTTGAGCGGGGTGAGGTAGATGTTGGGTTTGCGAACCATTACTACACCCTTCGACTTAAAGCTGGCAAGCCAAATGCCAGGCTGGGTCTGGCATTCACAAGGGGCGATTCTGGATGCCTAGTGAATGCTTCAGGTGTTTTAGCTTTGACTTCTGATAAGACTGTCTTCGACTTCATAAGGTATTTGTTCACAAGAGAAGTGCAATCATACCTTTCCAGTGAAGCGTTTGAGATTCCTCTGATAGATGGTGTTGCTCTACCCCCTGGGGTTCCTCCTTTGGATTCTATATCTCCTCCAGCGATCGATCTAACGCAGCTGTCAGACCTACGACCAACTCTTGATCTCATGCGTGAGCTCCGTGTTCTGTGAAACTAAGGACCACGTTTTTTAGCGTCTCAGCTGCAGTCGCTGCTCTATCAATGTTACCTGTCATCATTCTACTGGCGTTTGCAATTGACCAGGCAGGGAGCGGGTATTTTGTACGGTATGAAATTTTTGTAAATACCATGATGGTGGTGTCAGGAACTGCATTGCTGGCGTGTCTTATTGGGGTGCCGCTAGCGATAATTACATCTATATTCGATCTGCCCCTAAAGAAGATACTTTTAGCTTTCCTGTTAATGCCTCTGGCTGTACCAAGTTACATGGGAGCATTTGCTTTTTACGATACCTTTGGAATTGGCGGTGAGCTCGATAGGCTATTGCCAATCACACCACCTTCAGTAGAAGGGATATCTGGCACGATTGTTGTACTGGCGCTATACACTTATCCATTCGTGCTTCTAACAACTAGATCTGCCCTTGCGGGATTAGACTCCAATCTAATATTTGCGGCACGTACCCTTGGGTCAGGAGTTTTTGAGATTTTCCTAAAGGTGATTATCCCAAGGGTAATCAATGCTGTCGCCGGCGGTGCATTACTGGTCGCACTGTATGCGATCTCGGATTTTGGCACACCGGCCATTTTGGGTGCGAATACTTATACTCGGGCGATTTTTGTTGAGTACAACGCTCTCGGCTTCAGCCAAGCCGCTAGTCTTTCCATTCAGCTTGTTTTTATAATTTCACTTTTTTTGGCGCTCGAATTTCGAGCGAGAGTAACGAAAGCTTTGCCCAGTCAATTAGTCGCCATAAGACTTGGAAGCGGGGGTAATTGTCTTGCTTTTCTTTTGGTAGGATTAATTATATTTTTCTCAACCGTTCTGCCCGTTATTGTTTTCTTGCTATGGCTCAGTAGGGAAGGTTTTGTGGGCGTTGAGCTATTGACGGTTATGAATTCATTTTTGGTTCCGCTCGCGACAGCCGTTTTGATTGCCTTATTTGCTATACCGATTGCAATGACAGCTGCAAAAGATGGGGTGGGTAAGATTTTGGAAAAAGTGACGTACCTTGGATTTGGTATACCCGGAATAGTTA
>MDTD01152109.1_pt1 | contig 11213 bp, 7 predicted proteins | sample 811221 | NCBI WGS metagenome assembly MDTD01 (sample SAMN05326646, study PRJNA326480) | marine metagenome | isolation source: seawater | place: Pacific Ocean: South West | collected 2011
AGTTGTTTTCAATGGTAAGTTATCATATTCTATTTCTTTGAAACCGTATTGATTAGGAAAATAAAACAAATGAAATATAATCATACATATTACAGCAATTCCTTTTAAAATATCAACTTCTTCATATCTTTTCATTATTAATATCAATATTATAATTAATATATTTTAAAAAAAAATATTATTTATAAAAAAAAATTATCGAGGACTTGAAATTGGTGAAAAAGGATCAGCATGATCAGATACAAATATTTGACCTCTTAAAACTAAATCTTCACGACCTTCAACAATATAATATTTACACGTTAAACATTCTTTTTCATTTATAAAACCTTTACCATCACAACAATTACAAATGATCCACCATCCCATTTTTTTTATTATTTTTTTTTATTATTTTATTTATTAAATAATTTTATTTAAACTGGTGAAGTAATAGGTGAAACAGGATCAGGAGATACTTTAATTCTAGGTCTTCTTTCCCTAACAGCAGGAGACAATACAGGTGGTTGACTGTATAATCGATTTAATCCATATGAAGATCCTAAAGTTGAAAAATAATCATTCGCTGAATAGTATGGTTGCGATAAAGATGATTGAGATAAACTAGATAATGATGGTTGTGATAGTTGTGATGAAAATAATTCCGGAGAATATTCATATAAAGGTAATGAATTAGTTTGTTGAGCAATTGATTTAAAATCAGGAACATTTTCATTGTGATCGACTAAATAATTTTCAACCATTTGTAATAACATATAAGGTTGATAATGAAATAATACAGCACCTTTACGACAATTCATTTTTCTAGGTTCTTGAATCTTATAAGTATATTGTCCTGGTAGATCTGAAAAACATATATTTAATAATTCAAAATCAACATCTAAATAAGCAATACGAGAATGATTTTTCCCTTTAACTTTATAAATAATTGATCTTTCATTAAATATATCAATAATTTGTTTTTGTAAATGGTCTATTTCACCAGTTTGTTCTCCCATCATTCTATTAATATCTTTTTGTGTAAGTATTTCACCAGATTTTAATTTATTTTGTTTACTAACCTTTGATATTTGAGCATCATGTATCATTAATGCTGAACCATTACCTTTAAAACCAACCGCACTTGCTTTATTTAAACCAAAGGCATAGACACAATTTTTTCTAGGATTTGTTATTTCAACGTAAAAATGTAAATTTAAATTTAAACTTTGACGATGAAGAATTAAAACCTTGTATGGGTCACCAATTTGTACATCAATATTTTTTAAATCACATTTTTTTACACGACATGTTTCCATACCATATTTACGCTTACATGAAATCTTAGGTTTACGGTTTGTTCTTTTCTTTTTAGGCATTTTTATATATAATAATAATATTTTTTGTTATTGAAATTTTAAAAAAATTTGAATTTTATTTAAACAATAATTCAATAAAATAGTTATAAGTGATAAAAAAGATAAAATAATATAAAAAAATGAGCAAAAATTTAAAAACAGAAAAAGTTGAAGAATATGATAAGAAAGAATTAAAAGAACATATTTTATTTGCTCCAGATACATATGCGGGTGGTGCGGATTTAATTACTGAACCATTAGGTGTATTTGAAGATGGTAAAATATTTACAAGAGATACAGAATATATTCCAGTTGTTTTTAACATGTGGAATGAAATTATTGTTAATGCTCGTGATCAAATAGTCCGTTTACAAGATAAACCGGATTCTGTTCAAGTAACAAAGATTAAAATTAATTTTGATGATAAAACAGGAAGATGGACCATTTATAATGATGGAGAAAGTATCCCAGTTGAAAAACATTCAAAAGAAAATATGTATAAAGCACAATTGATCTTTGGTGAACTTTTAACATCATCAAATTACAAAGCAGGTGAAAAAAAGATTGTTGGAGGTAAAAATGGTTATGGTGCTAAGATTACTAATATCTTTTCAACTGAATTTTCAATTGAAACACAAGATCATATTAGAAAAAAGAATTATCAACAAACATTTAGAAAAAATATGACAATTGTTGAACCTCCAAAAATAACTAATTCATCTAAAAAACCATATACTAAGATTTCATGGATTACAGATTTTCAACGTTTTGGATTAGAAAAATTTCCTGAACAAATGATTCCATTTATGATAAGAAGAATTTATGATATTGCAGGAGTAACCGATAAAAAGATTAGTGTTTATTATAATGATGAAAAAATTAATGTAAAATCATTTCAAGATTATACAAAATTATATCCAACAAATACTGAAAAAATATATGAATTTATTTCAGATCGTTGGGAATTATCGGCATGTGTATCTGATACAGATAAATTCGAACAAGTATCATTTGTAAATGGTATTGGAACTAGTAAAGGAGGTGTTCATGTAGATACAATTGTAAAACAAATTTCATCAGGTGTTGTAAAATACATAAAAAAGAAACATAAAAAAGATATTCCAGAAAAATATATTAAAAATCATTTGTGTTTGTATTTAAATTCAGTAATCGAAAATCCTTCATTTGATTCTCAAACAAAAGAAAGATTAATTACACCTAAATCTAAATTTGGATCAAAACCAGAAGTTTCTGATAAATTTATTAAAAAATTATGTGATTCAGGATTATCTGAAAAAGTGTTACAATTCAATGATTATAAAGAAAACAATATTGCTAAAAAAACAAATGGAAAGAAAAAATCTAAAATCCGTGATATTCCTAAATTAGATGATGCTAATTGGGCGGGGACTCGTAAGTCCCATCTATGTACATTAATCCTTACTGAAGGAGATTCAGCAAAGTCTATGGCAATTGCTGGATTAACTGTGGTTGGTCGCGATCAATATGGTGTATTTCCTTTGAAGGGTAAGGTCCTTAATGTTAGAGATGCATCTATTAAACAAATTACAGGGAATGCAGAAATTACAAATATTAAAAAAATTTTAGGATTAGAATCAGGTAAAGTTTATAAAGATCTTAAATCTCTAAGATATGGAAAAGTTATGATTATGACTGATCAGGATCATGATGGATCACATATCAAAGGATTAATATTAAACTTGTTTCATAGTCATTGGCCAGAACTATTAAAATTAGATTATGTTAATTGTATGGTTACTCCTATTGTTAAATCAACAAAAGGAAAAGTTGTAAAAGAATTCTATACATTAACGGATTATAATGCATGGAAAGATTCAGTAAATAGTAGTTTATGGAGTATCAAATATTATAAGGGATTAGGAACATCTAATTCTAAAGAAGCAAAAGAATATTTCAAGACTTTAAAAGTAAATCAATACAAAGTTGATGAAAAAACAGATGATTCCATGATTTTAGCATTCAAAAAAACAGAAGCAGATCGTAGAAAAGAATGGTTAAAAACATATGATTCAGAAGAAATTTTAGATTATAATAAAGAAGAAACTAGAGTTGAAGATTTTATTGATCGTGAATTTAAACACTTTTCTAACTCAGATTGTTTACGATCAATTGGATCTGTTGTAGATGGTTTAAAAGTATCACAAAGGAAAATTCTTTATTCGTGTTTCAAACGTAAATTATATTCAGAAATTCGTGTCGCACAACTTTCAGGTTATGTTAGTGAAAATGCAGCATATCATCATGGTGAAGCATCTTTACAAGGTGCTATTGTAGGTATGGCACAAGACTTTGTTGGATCAAACAATATTAATCTTTTACAACCTAACGGTCAATTTGGAACAAGGATTATGGGAGGTAGTGATGCAGCAAGTGCGAGGTATATTCATACTCAATTATCACCTATCACAGATATAATCTATCCTAAAGAAGATTTTCCATTATTAGATTATCTAGATGATGATGGATTAAAAGTTGAACCTAAATGGTATTGTCCTATTCTTCCCATGGTTCTAGTGAATGGAATGGTTGGTATTGGAACAGGATTTAGTACAACAATCCCTCAGTATAATCCGTTAGATTGTATTAAAAATATTAAACGGAAACTTGAAGGATTACCTTATCAAACAATGATGCCTTATTATAAAGGATTTACAGGTAAAGTTATAAAGAAAGATTCAAAACAATTTACAACAAATGGAAAATATACAATTGAAGATGATAAAATTGTAATAACTGAATTACCGATTGGTAAATGGACTGATGATTTTAAAGAATTTATTGAACAAGAAATTCAAAAAGAAGACTCATGGATTACTGATTATGAAAATCATTCAACAGATACAAGAGTTAAGTTTGTTGTTTCAGTATCAGATGAAACATTATTCGATAATGATTACAAAAAAGAAGATGTTATCAAAAAATTATTTAAATTAACATCTAATAAATCTTTAACAAATCTTCATCTTTATAATCGCGATGGAACAATCAAGAAATATGATACAATCTATCAGATTATGGATGAACACTTTTACACAAGATATGATATGTATAAACAAAGGAAACTTTATCAAATTGATTGTTTAGAAAAAGAAATAAGTTTATTATCAAGTAAACTTAAATTCATTAATTATGTTATTGAAGATAAGATTAAGGTTTATAAATGTTCTAAACAATCTATTATTGATAGTCTTAAACAACATGGATTTTCATATTATGAAAATGGAAAACTTATTGAATATAAAGGAACGGATAAAAATAATAATAAACAAGTAAAAACAGAATATAATTATTTATTAAATTTATCGGTTTATAGTTTTACTTTAGAAAAAGTAGAAGAATTAGAAAATGATATTGAAAAATTACAAAAAGATTTAGAAATTATTGTAAATACAGAAGAAAAAGATATCTGGATCAGAGAATTAGACGCATTTGAACAGATGTATAAGAATATGTAAATTAATAATTTAATATAAATTTTAAAAATTACCCCTTACTCTCCGGGTTGATTGGCACGTCGTCCAAATGCAACACCTGTTTTCGCTGTTTCTTTCCTTCTTGCGACCCATTTATCAGCCCCCGCAACGCCGGTTGATGCTGCTGCTGCTAATGCCCTTTTTTCTCTTAATGCCTTAAGTTCAGCAGAACTACTTTCAGTCGGTGATGTGGACTGAGGTGTTGGTGATTTCGCAGGTGGCGAACTGCTGAGTGGTGAATTTTGAACTAATTCAATGATCTCTTTAGTATCCATCTCTTCTCCTGCTACTGCTTCTTCTTCTCTTTGTTTTGCTGCTGCTGCTTCTTCTTCTCTTTGTTTTGCTGCTGCTGCTTCTTCTTCTCTTTGTTTTGCTTCTTCTTCTCTTTTTTTTGCTGCTGCTGCTTCTTCTTCTCTTTGTTTTGCTGCTGCTACCCTTTCTGCTTCTGCTACCGCTTTTGCTTGTTCTGCTTCTGCTACCCTTTCTGCTTCTGCTACCCTTTCTGCTTCTAATCTTGCTTTTTCTTCCTCTTCTTTCTTTTTCTGATGTCCTTGTTTAGCGAGTTGAATTCCACTTTTACAAGAATCTACATCTTTTCTCAACGTCTCCAATTTTGATTTGAGTTGTTTATTTTTCTCCTTCTGATCATCCAACTCAATATTAATAGTTGTTAATTCCTCTTTTTCAGTCTCGGTTATAATTTTTAAGGCATTAATTATCTTCTCATATCCTCCCTCACAACCTTCAAATAATTCATCAAGTTTTTCTAGATCTAATTCACTCTTATAAGTAATCTCATCTATTAAATTCGAAAACCGACCTTTCAATTTTTCTAATTCGTCTCCCTGCGGATTCATGGCACTTAATTCCTGCTTCACAACCACCTTGCTACTACCCCCTCTTTTCTTCTGTGAGGAGTCGCCTACTGCTGCTGCTGCTGCTGGTGAAATGTCCAGTTTCTCTACCCATGCTGTAGGGAAGAATCCACTTCTTCCAGAGTCCATCAAGGTGCCCCACGACCATTCGTCATTCAAATTTTTTTGTTTAACTAACACAATGTCCCCCGTTTTTAATGAAATCTCTCTTTTTTTACCTTCTTCCACTTCCGCATCAAAATCATATAATGATATGAAAATTAAATAGGAACCACACAATTTTTTTTTATCTCTTTCCAATGATCTTATACTTTCTTCAAGGGTTTCTTCTTCTCCATCTAAAGTTTCTATTTCGGTGGTAATTTTTTGGATATCACTCGCTAGTTTTTGATACATCTCTAGATTTTCATTTATTTCACTTATTTGTTCTTTTGTTAACGCATTACATGGATTCCAGAACTTTCCAGGGGTTTCATCGATTTTTTCTTCTTTTCCCAATCTATATAGGGGTTTCGTTTTTACAGGGTGGGTTGAGACGAATTTAACACAATATTTTTCTAAAAAATCAAGAATATTCATTGTAAAATCTGTCACATCACCATGACCTTCTAGAATTGGTCGGAGAACTACTCTTTCTTCAGAAAAACGTACAATTTGTGCCTCAGACATTATCTTCGAATCCTGGTGGTGGTGGTGCTTGTGCTGGTGCTTGTGCTTGTGCTGGTGCTGGTGCTGGTGCTGGTGCTTGTGATTGTTATGAATTACTATTTGATTTAAACAAAATACTTTTCTCATATCAAAATTAATAAGGGGGATATTCTGAGCAGCAGAATTAGAGTATCCTATGAGTTTTAAACTTCCATTTTTAAAAAGTTTTTCTGCTTCTTCTTTGGTTTTGCATCTATCACCTCCAGCGACCACCCAATAAAAATTTTGATCAGTATCTGATAATGTCATGGTAGGGTCCATGGCCAAAACAGTATCCTCCTGCTGCTGCTGCTGCTGCTGGACTATTTTAAAAATATTTTCTACGAAATTATTTGATGCCTCCAACGTTTGTTGTAAATTTTCCCACTCAGCAGTGGTTGGGGGGAAAGTCCCCCTCAAGGAGATCGGATCCGCATTTACACTATTTTTTTTACCTTGAACAAGATATGTAAATTTATAAGGTAAACTATTACTAGGTTGATATTCGCATCTTTCCAGCATATGCCCCGTCTCCTCCGATTTTACCTTCACACCGGTAAAAAATATATTGATTGATCCATCACGATTTTTACGAAAGTGAAATTCCAAAATTTCCCCATCCCCCCATATACGTTTATTTTTTTTCATTATAACTGAGCGTTCCCAATCAGATTGTTGTGAAGATTTGGTTATATCGATAGAACGTGGACTACCACCATATAGTATTCTTTCATCCGCAATGTTATTTAGTAATTTTTTTGTTCTTCTTTTTTTATTTAATGTCCTTCTCTTATTATTTTTCTTCTTATGATTTATTGTTCTTTTGATCCTTTTATTAGATTTACGATTAATTCTTTTATTAGTTCTTCTTTTCCTAGAAACTCTTTTCGTTTTTCTATAATTTTTAGAATTTTTAGAATTTCTCCTTGATTTCCTTTTTACCATTTTTATTATAATATAATATATTTTTTTTAAAATTTAATATTATAACGGTCTTGTAACTGAATGGGCAACGATATTAGTACCATCTAAACTAAATATTATTTCCGCACTGGTACCTTTAGTAGTTATTAAACCAGTTTTATCATCCCACAGTGATTCCGGTTCTTGATAAAACACATTTAACATAATCTCATTGAATAATGAAAGAAGAGATGGGTCTCTTAAATTATACTTAGTACCGGGTACATCTGGTTCTCTTAATAATCTATCTTTTAGTGTTTCATCTACCCTACCAGAGACGCCCATTATTTCTGAAACCTTCATGCCTAACAAGACTCCCACTTTTTCCGATAATTCACGATATGCATTTTCCCAATCTTCACTTTCCCCACCAATTCCACCTTTTCTATCTATTTCTAAAAGAGTTATCAGTTTATTATACGCTGCTTCAAGCAATATAAATAAATCAAAATCACCATCAGACGAAGATTTTAATTCAAATAATCTTATCATGTGATTTTTATGGAAATCTAAGCAGATTGACTCGCCACGACTATTATTATAAGTCCATTTAGGAATGCCTTCCTGATCTTTAGGAAATTTTTCATTTATATCTTTCTTAGTATCTACCCAATCTCTAAAACCATCGACTGAAAAATATGAATTTGGAATAATTCCTCCTCTAGTTTTTTCGACCCCATTCATATGCAATGTATGCAATTCACAAGCGTTTTGTTTATTGTATTGTGATACCCCCGCAGCATTAAAATCAATAACCCAAAAAACAGGACATCTTACATCTCGGCACTTAAAAACGGGTTTATCATGTCCCTCAATCCTCATATTCTCCGAAGTTTTTTTCATATTACACTTACTACATGTATTATCTCTAAAATCATTTTCATTTCTTATACATCTTTCTAGATCCACTAAAAACTTCCATTTTTGGAAATCCGTAAGATTAGGTTTAGACATTTCCACACTCAGTCTCCTGACAGCAGATAATATTCTGTCAACTTCATTTTGTGCTTCATGAATATCTCTCGTATGCAATTTATGTTCATGCGTAACTCCACCGTCCACGCGACCGTATCTAGTAAGGGCAAAACACATATCCACAATACTTTGCATTTCTTGAATTTTAAATACGTCAAATGTTCCAAGAAATTCTAATGCCGCTATGGTGTGCCTATGCCATTGACCTTCTGATAAGGAGGTTAGTGCGTTAGTTTTTAACAATTCTATGACCACCTTTAATTGCGTTTTTTGATCACTTAATCTTTTTTTTTCTGCTTGTAATGCTTCTGATTTTTCACCGATGCTTTCTTCTTTTATTCTTTTTCTATTTTTTTTATACAGTTCACGGATATCTTCTAGTTCTTTTTCCTTTCTATTAATTTCTTCTTGTTGTTCAAATGGGGTTTTAGATCTGAATTCATCATAGTATTCCGCATCTTGTGCATCTGCTTGTACATCTTCTCCTGCTGCTGCTGCTTGTCCTACTCGTGCTGCTTGTGCTGCTTGTACTTGTGCTGCTTCTGCTTGTGCTGCTTGTACTTGTGCTGCTTGTACTTGTGCTGCTTGTACTTGTGCTGCTCGTGCTGCTCGTGCTGCTTTTTCTTCTCGTGCTACTTCGAGATGGTTGTATGAACGACCGCTGCGTCTGGGTGCTTTTTTTTTTGATGATGGTGGTGGTGCTGCTGCTGTTGCTGCTGCTGCTCCATGAGATGCCTCTAATTCTTCCAATTCCTTTATTCTTTCTTCTTCTGCTCGGAGTGCATCATTTGCGGCAGCGACAAATCCAGCAGAAGTTTCCTCCAGTACCGGATTGTGTTTAATTATTTCAATGTTAATTATATCACATTCAAAACCAACAGGGTCTTCAATATAAGGTTGAATAGCATTGAATACAACCTTAACATTGGAATCATTTATTTTTTCAGTAACTATTCCTTTCATGTTTCTTTTTAAACTAACCGTCTTTCCCTCCTTCTTGCGATTGCGACCTTCCTCTGACAGAAAGGAGTCCTGAATTTCGTGATCATCAGATACCCACATTACATGCATATCCTTATCGTGTTTTTGTTGCATGTCATGCCATTCTTGTATTTGTTCTCTTTGATTTCTAGAAAATTCTTGTAGATTTCTCTGAAGATAAAGCATGAAGTCCGCATAAAAATCCACAAAAGTTTCCCAGTTTCCGCCGTCGACGGAGGAACTTACAGTGGCGGGTGTGCCGTACGTACCCATAACATGATGGAAAAGGGCGACGTCTTTTTCTACGAGCATCATTTCGAATGTACCAATCACAGAATCTTCATCGATTTTTTTGGCAACTCCTCTATTCTGTAGTGGATCTCCGGAAATTAAATTATTCCAAAAAATTACCTCAGAGGTATCATCGCCCGAGTAGGTATGACTCTTAATGGTTTCTTTAATTTCTTTTTCCATAAATTCCTTTAAGGTTTCTTTTTCCTCTATTTTTCCTTTTAAACTTTCTGATTCTCCTTGTACATTTCCTAATACATCTCCGGATCCACCTACTTTATAATACATTGTTCTTTTCCCCGTTGTTCTTCTTTTCATTCTTTTATTAGATTTCCTATTAATTCTTTGATTAGTTCTTCTTTTCATTCTTTTATTAGATCTTCCATTAATTCTTTTATTAGTTCTTCTTTTCATTCTTTTATTAGATTTCCTATTAATTCTTTTATTAGATTTCCTATTAATTCTTTTATTAGTTCTCATTTTTCTAGAAACTCTTTTCGTTTTTCTATAATTTTTAGAATTTCTTCTTGATTTTCTTTTCACCATTTTATTATAATACAATATAATAATTTTTAAAATTTAATATTAAATTCTTTAGCAATATGCATGTCAACTTTTCTCGCGGGTCCTCCCATAATAAATGAATACATTCTTGCTTTTCCCCATGATGATGCTGTTTGATTTGGTCTTGATCCCGATGAATAATATGCCCCTTTACCTTTTTTTATTACTTTTTGTAATGCTTTTACAGGTATACCCGTTGCTTTTGATATTTGTTTTAATGATTTTACATTTTCACCATATTTTTTCTCAAATTTTTTCACCCATGAAGATTTTTTTGATCGATAACTTTTTAACTTAGGACGATCAATATATTCTTTCTTTCTTTTTCTATATGATCTTTGTGCTTTTTTAATAGATCTTATTTGTTTTTTTTTATCTTTTCTTGATAAATTTGCTGTGTATTTTTTTGGTATTTTTCCCATTTATATTATAAAAAAATAAAAAATAAAAATAATATGTTTAAAAATACTTAAAAAAATATTTCAAAGATTATAAAAAACAAATGGGTGAAGAAGAAAAAGTTGATTATCTTGAAGTAGATGATCCTGTCCCTGGACAAAATTGGGTATGCTTATCATTTGTTTCTCCAAATGATGAAATTGAATCAAAAGAACAATTTACTGTAGCAAAATTCTTACAATCTGTTTGTAAAGACAGAGATATGGATTTTAAACGTGTTTCTGAACAATATAAAGATTTTAAATATAAACATGAAGAACAATTACAACGAGACTATGATGAACAAAGTAATTTTAAAACTAGTTTAAGAGGTGTTAAAGTTAGAGGAACATATTCTACAAGAGATGAAGCAGAACGTAGAGCAAAAAAACTTCAAGGATTAGACAGTGATTTCCATGTTTTTGTTGGTCAAGTTGGATATTGGTTACCATGGGATCCTTGTGCTGATAAGATTGAAGATGAATCATTTATTAATTCTCAACTGAATGATATGATGGAAAAATATAAAGAAAATAATGTAAATAAAGATATTTTCTATGAAGAACAAAAAAGATAAAAAATTAAAG
>MDTD01178453.1_pt1 | contig 11213 bp, 11 predicted proteins | sample 811221 | NCBI WGS metagenome assembly MDTD01 (sample SAMN05326646, study PRJNA326480) | marine metagenome | isolation source: seawater | place: Pacific Ocean: South West | collected 2011
CTGTAGTATAGATAGATTGTTTGTCCTCTTATAGATTTCAATAGCTCCTGTGTGCCTGAATGAATACAGCGTCTGTAGATCCTCTAGAACAGTAGATTGAGCTTTATATCTGCTCCACAGAGTCTTGAAGTAATCCTTATTGAAAGGCTTCTCTTCGTTTGTAAAGATGTTGAAGCTGTCTTCTTTTCTGTCTAGATATTGGAGTATGTATGGGTTGAGAGGAACGATTCTATTCCTTCCGCTCTTGTTACGTCTCCCAGACAGAGAGATATGCTTCATATCCTCACTAAAGTCTCCCCACTTAAGGTTACGTATCTCTTGGTGAGGTCTTAATAGACAACCGTACGTTAGAAGGCAACAGAGGAACAGCTTCTCATTAAATGACTTGATGTCTTCTAGCACTATAGAAACGTCTTTAAAGGGCTTGTGAAGGGCTGGTTTCTCTTGCATTTTAGTGATGCTTCTACAGGGTTTTTAAGCCCTATAGGCTTCATTATTCTATTGAAGAGACTGCTAATATGCTTACGTTCTCGATTGAAGCTGCTTGGAGTGTATGGGACAGAATGAAGGAATGCAATGCAATTAGCTGTTGAGATTCGACTAATTGATATATTACATAAGCCATTTTCTCTTAAGTACTCAATAAATCTAGCTATAGTAGCCTCAATACTATTTATATATGTGGCTTTGCTATTCTTTCGGTAATCTATTTTAGAAATAGCAGATAATACAGTTGTGGTTAATTCTGTAGACTGAATTTCACCACTCTCTAATTTTGTTTGAACTGCTATTAATAACTTATTTGCTAATGCTTTTCTTTTATCTCCTTTTGCTCGGTTTGGGTTAGTTAAAATTAAAGAAAATGGAGGAAAGAAGTAATGTATCTTTGCCACAGATGAGTAAAACGATGCAAAAGGGTGTAGATCTGAGTGATACACTTACCTACAACAGCTCGAGAGAGGATTTGACTATTCCAGAATACGGAAGAGCAATACATACAATGGTTCAACACATGCTGTCTGTCGCTGATAAAGCTGAGAGAACTAAGTGTGCTGAGGCAATAGTTAGCGTTATGGGATCTGTAGTGCCACCAGAGGGTACGGAGGAAGAAGGATTGCATAAGCTTTGGAATCATCTTCATCAAATTGCTGGATTCCAAATGGATGTTGATAGTCCTTTTGAAGTACCTAACATTGAAGATAAATTCACTCAACCTGAAAGACTTAACTACCCAAATGAAACTTCGAGAGCAGGTCACTTTGGCCGCACTCTTGGTTCAATGGTAGAAATGGCAAAGAAGCTAGAAGATGGAGAAGAGAAGTCTATTCTTATTGTCAAACTAGCTAATACCATGAAGATGCATTTTCTTACATGGAATAGGAAGACAGTTGAGAGAAGTTTTATTGCAGCTCAATTAAAGGAACTTTCAGGTGGGGCTTTAACTCTTCCAGAGGACGCAGAATTAGAGAGTACAGCAGAAATTCTAAGAAACATTAGAAAGACAAGCGATGCTCTAAATCTTAAACGTACAGGCAAAAAGAACGGTAAAAAGAACCACAAGAATCGCCGTCGTTAAGACCCATTCCTTTCACATTCTTTGTTGAACAAGTTATCAGCTTGTCATAAAATTCCTCGTTGTTGTGATGCAAATTTGAGGAATGAGTAGTTTTATTATAGAAGGTGGCCACAAGCTAAGCGGTGAGGTTATCCCTCAGGGAGCCAAGAATGAGGCGTTGCAAATTCTCAGCGCAGTTCTACTCACACCAGGAGAAGTTGAAATATCGAACCTTCCAGATATTGTTGATGTCAACAAGCTAATCGATCTTCTAGGATCGATGGGGGTAAAGACTCGAAAATTGGATGAGGGGAAATGGTGGTTTAAGGCTGATGAAGTGAATTTGGACTACTTGAGTTCAGATGAGTTTTCTAAAAAGGGTTCATCTCTCAGAGGGTCTGTTATGATTTTGGGTCCTCTGTTATCCAGATATGGAATAGGCGCACTGCCTAGACCAGGAGGTGATAAGATTGGACGTAGGAGAATGGATACTCACTTTTTGGGATTCAAGGCATTGGGTGCAGAATTTTCGTATGATGCCGCGACGGGTTTTTTCAATGCGTCTGTGCCAGGTGGTAAGCTCAAGGGGACGACCATGTTACTTGACGAAGCCTCAGTTACAGGAACTGCTAACGTTGTTATGGCTGCAGCTTTAGCTGAAGGGACAACAACGATTTACAATGCTGCATGTGAACCTTACTTACAACAGCTTTGTAAGTTGATAAACCAAATGGGAGGAAAAATCTCAGGCGTTGGTTCTAACCTTCTCACAATTGAAGGAGTTGAAGAGTTAGGAGGTGCAACACATCGTTGTTTGCCAGATATGATCGAAATAGGATCATTTATAGGGATGGCTGCAATGACTAAAAGTGAGATTACAATTAAAGATGTCTGCTATGATGAACTAGGTATAATTCCTAGGATCTTCCGTCGAATGGGTGTGAAGATTGAGAGAAGGGGAGATGACATTTTTGTTCCAGCACAAGATCACTACGAAATTGAAAAATTCATCGATGGATCTATACTCACCGTATCAGATGCTCCATGGCCTGGCTTTACCCCAGATCTGTTGAGCATAGTACTGGTAATGGCGACACAGGCAAAGGGGTCTGTGATGATACACCAAAAGATGTTTGAGAGCAGACTTTTCTTTGTCGATAAGCTAATTGATATGGGAGCCCAAATCATACTCTGCGATCCCCACAGAGCAACGGTTATAGGACTAGATCACACTTCCCCATTAAGAGCAGTAACGATGACTTCACCTGATATCAGGGCTGGAGTTTCACTATTGATTGCAGCACTTTCAGCAGAGGGTACATCGACAATTCACAATATTGGCCAAATAGATAGGGGATACCAAAACATTGACGAACGCCTTAGACAACTTGGGGCACAAATAACACGAGTAGAATGACAATGATTCTAAAATCTTCATTGACCGCTGTGGGTCTTGCAGTAATTACGGTAACTGGTTTTGTTGGTACAATATCGTCTTCAGATTCAACTGAGGTTGTGGCTGAAACCCGAATTGGAACAAACGTTGGGGATGAAGCTCCTGATATTGTGATGAATAATCCTGAAGGTGAGCAATTGAAATTGAGTGACCTAAGAGGAAAAATTGTGCTAGTTGATTTTTGGGCTTCTTGGTGTGGACCATGTCGTCGAGAAAATGCCAATGTTGTCAAGGCATACGACAAGTACAAAAAGGCAAAGTTTAAAAAAGCGGACGGTTTTGAAATATTCTCAGTTTCTCTTGATTCAAAAGTGGATTCGTGGAAGGCCGCAATAGCTAAGGATGGATTGAAGTGGGATTATCATGTAAGTGATTTGAAAAAATGGCAGAATGAAGCTGCTGGTATGTACGGAGTTAGCTCTATTCCGATGAGTTTTCTTCTAGATGAAAATGGAGTAATTGTAGCAAAAGATCTACGTGGATTTGATCTACACTTGCACATTGACAAGCATGTAAAAAGCCTTAGATGACAGGACATCCTGTCCTACATTGTGACATGCTGTCTTGTTTTGGATTAATAGATTAAATGGCACTTCCTTTGCCATGCTAAATCCGAACAAAATTTTAGCATGAACAAGAATAAGAAATCTGAGGAAATCGAAGAGCAGGAAGTGCAGTCTAAAGAAGCTGTTGAAGAACAGGAGACTCAAGAGGAGCAACAGGAATTTGATTTCCAAGATAAGTATATGAGACTCTACGCTGAGTTTGACAACTTTAGAAAGAGAACTATGCGAGAAAAAGCTGATTTAATCTCTTCGGCTTCAAGTGACATTATGTTGCAACTTTTACCCTTGGTAGATGATTTTGACAGAGCAGATGCCAATGCAACTGATGATCTTGATGCATTGAAAGAGGGTGTTCAGTTGATTCATTCAAAATTCGTTGCTACACTTAACTCAAAGGGATTAAAAGCTATGGAAGTTAAGGCTGGTGATGATTTTGACGTAGATAAGCACGAAGCTATTGCAAATATTCCAGCACCGTCAGAAGATCTCAAGGGAAAGGTAGTAGACGTTGTAGAAAAGGGATATATGCTAGGTGATAAAGTATTGAGGTATGCAAAAGTTGTAATAGGCGCTTAAGATGTCAAAAAGAGATTACTACGAGGTTCTAGGTGTTGCTAAAGGCGCTTCTGCATCAGAAATAAAGAAGGCGTACAGGAAATTGGCGCTTAAATATCACCCTGATAAAAACCCTGATGATTCTGCAGCAGAGGAAAAATTTAAGGAAGCAGCTGAAGCGTATGAGGTATTGAGTGACGACAATAAAAGGGAGCGTTACAACAGGTTTGGTCACGCCGGAATGAAGGGCGCAGCTGGTGGAGGTCAACACATGAATATGGAAGACATATTCAGCCAGTTTGGTGACATTTTCGGTGGAGCTTTTGGTGGAGGATTCGGAGGAAGTGGTTTTGGTGGTGGTGGCGGAGGTCGCCGTCGAAGAATTAAGGGGTCTGATCTTAGAATTAAAGTGAAGCTATCTCTAGAAGAGATTGCAACTGGCGCTAAAAAGAAAATTCGTGTTGCTAAACAAGTACTGGCTGACGGTGTTGAACATCAGGATTGTTCTACTTGTCATGGATCAGGTCAAGTGAGACGAGTGTCGAATACTATTTTAGGCCAAATGCAAACCTCATCCACTTGTCCATCTTGTCATGGTTCAGGGGTAAGCATAACAAAGAAACCAACCGATGCAGATCACATGGGTATGGTTAGAAAGGATGAGGTAGTAGAAATTGATATCCCATCTGGAGTTGAGGATGGTGTTCAATTAGTAATGCGTGGAAATGGTAATGGCGCACCTGTTGGAGGTGTGCCTGGAGATCTTCTAATTGTAGTTGAAGAAATTCCACACGATCAGTTTCAGAGAAACGGCAAAAACATCCATCATGACCTCTATGTAAGCTTTACTGATGCTGCACTAGGTGCTACTGCTGAAGTGCCGCTATTAAGCGGAAAGGCCAAAATCAAAGTAGAGGCCGGTACACAAAGTGGTAAACTTGTTAGATTAAGAGGAAAGGGATTGCCATCAATGGATTCTTATGGCAATGGTGATTTATTGGTGAACATAACTGTTTGGACTCCACAAGAACTGACAAAAGAAGAGCGTTCAGCCTTGGAAGGACTCCGAGACTCGAGTAACTTTAAGCCTGACCCGGACCACGACGAAAGAGGATTTTTCGATAAAGTCCGAGACTTATTCTCATGACAACACAACAACTCTTAGCTCTAAGCCTGCGTGAAGTACGAAAACAGTACGGTGATCACGTAGCGTTAAATGGAGTAAGTGTTGACGTGCCAGTGGGTAGCATATTTGGTCTTCTAGGACCAAATGGTGCTGGAAAAACCACATTAATCAGAATGGTTGCAGGAATCACTGCGCCAGATACTGGTGAGGTTAGCTTTTTTGGTTCTCCACTTAAGCAGAGTGATATTCACAATATTGGATACCTGCCTGAAGAAAGAGGACTGTATAAAAATATGAGGGTAGGAGAGCAGGCACTTTATTTTGCTCGACTCCGTGGTATGGGTAAGTCAGAGGCTGAATACGAATTGAAGAATTGGTTTGAGAGATTAGAAGTCGACGGGTGGTGGAATAAAGAAGTGGCAGACCTAAGTAAGGGAATGGCACAAAAAATTCAATTCATAGTAAGCATTCTTCATAAACCTAAGTTTCTAATTCTAGATGAGCCACTAAGCGGGTTTGACCCCATTAATGCACAGCGAATAAAATCTGAAATTAAAAGACTACGAGATGAAAATGGGACAACAGTTCTTCTGTCAACTCATGACATGTCAAGCGTAGATGAATTGTGCGATCACGTTGCATTGGTCAATCACGGATCTAAAATACTTGAAGGTAGAGTAGATGTATTGAGAGAAAATGCTCGCGCTGGAAGAATAGATTTCAAATTCAGAGGAAATCTAATTGCATTCACTGCTGCATTAGGAGCAAGTGCTATACTGCATAGCGTTAGTAGTACAAGCGACCACGTACATGATATGGTTCTAGGTATTCCCCCTCAAACTCCTATTGAGAAATTTCTTAAATGGGCAACCCAAGAAGTAGACGTACTATCCTGTTCACCTAAAATCGTTTCTATGGACGAGGTGTTTTTAAGAGCAGTTAAAAAGACTGAATCATGAAGAACTGGTTAGTCATAGTAGGTCGAGAATACAAGACCAGAGTTAGGCGTAAAGCGTTCATTATTTCTACACTTTTAGGCCCAATTTTAATGGTTGGGTTTATAGCCTTGATTGTGCTGCTGTCAAAGTCTCAAGAGTCGGATTCTAAAATTTTGGTTATCGACTCTAGCGAAATTCTAAGCTATAATATTGAGGACAAAGGCCAAGTCCCAAGCTGCTTAGAATGTTTCCCAGAAAGGGACTTCTTAGAATACAGATTCACAACAGAGGGGTTAAGCCAAGAAGAGTTTTTAGAAAGTGACTACACGGGGATGCTTGAGTTTGATGACGGAATACTTCAAAACTCCAAGGCTCTTCTCCAATATGAAACTACTCCTTCTATGAGAGTAAAATCTGCTGTTAAAAGCGATTTGACTGAGGCAGTAGAGAGATTAAGAGTAAAGCAAGAATCAAATCTAGATTACGAAACCTACAAGAGGTTGAAGGTGAAGATAGGGTTAGTAACTCAAGATGTAGAAACAAGGGATAAAAACGCTGAGAATAAAAGTCTTGTCGGATGGATATTTTCGATGTTCATGTTCATGTTCATCATGATTTATGGCATGCATGTAATGCGTGGAGTAATAGAAGAAAAGAGTAATAGAATTGTTGAGGTGGTTGTCAGCATAGTCAAGCCTGAAGCATTAATGGGAGCTAAAGTTGCCGGAATAGGTTTAGTGGGAATAACCCAAATTCTAGCTTGGGCTATTCTGTCATGGGCTTTGTTTATAGGTTTCGGGGCATATGCTGAATCTTCCGGAATGCTCGCAGATATAATGGCGGAAAGTGGTAACACAGTTTCGGCGACAGACTTAAATACATTTATGAAGTCTCACGAGGACTTGGGCTTTTTGATGCAAATCAATTGGATAGCTATGATTGGATGGGGGATTTTCTTCTACCTAGGAGGGTTTGCACTATACGGGTCTCTATTTGCAGCTGTAGGTGCCTCAGTAGAACAGGAATCTGATGCTCAGTATCTTCTACTACCTGTAATGCTGCCGCTGATGTTTAGTTATATGCTCAACATTCAAATTCTAGAAGCACCAGAAACAACACTCGCTACTGTATGTTCATTTGTGCCATTCACATCTCCTATAACGATGATGGTTAGATTGAGCATGGGAGTACCTTGGTGGGAGGTCGTAATCAGTGCATTAATTCTAGTAGCGACTGTATACTTGATGATCAAGCTTGCAGGCCGAATCTATCGCACAGGAATTTTCATGTATGGCAAAAAGCCATCACTTTGGGAAATGCTAAAGTGGTTAACGTATAAGAATCGATGAGGGTAGCTGTTATCGATTGCGGCACCAATACCTTCAACTTAAGAATAGTAGATTTTAACGAAACACTTGGGCCGGGTAGGTGGAAGAAGGTGTTCAGTCTAAGACTTCCTGTTAAACTTGGTAAGGGTGGAGTTGGTAAGGGAATCATTCTACCTGAAAGAATAACTCGAGGTATAGATGCTATTGGTGTAATTAGAGAGGCGATCTACAATTACGGAGCGGAGCAGGTTTACATTCTTGCAACGAGTGCTCTTAGAGACGCTTCAAATAGCGAGGAGTTTGTTAAACCCATTATGGATATTTATGGTTACAAGGTCAACATCATAAGCGGAGCAGCTGAAGCATCTTTGATACAATCAGGACTGGAACTCACATACTGTGCACCTGAAAAAAAGAATGTGCTTACCATGGATATTGGAGGGGGAAGTACTGAGTGTATACTTTGGAATAATGACGGAGTAATTTGGAGTAGGTCTTTCGATGTGGGAGTTGCAAGAATGGCAAATTTGTTTAAAAAGACTGACCGATTCGGAGCTGATGAGGATGAGGCATATGTAGAAATGAAGCCTTTTTTAGAAGACATACTTCAGCCACTGAAAGTAGCATTAGAAAATGTTAGGCCAAGCATACTTGTGGGTTCAAGCGGTTCGTTTGATACATTCAGCGCTGTTACAAACCCAACAATTGTTGATACTCCAGAGGATGTACATCCACCTGCGTCAGTTATTGATATTGCAAAATTCAAATCACTCTGTGGTGAGTTAATGCATAACTCAACTAAGGATAGATTGGCAATGGTGGGCATGCCTCCGGATAGGGCAGAGAATATTCCTTATGCCGCTGCAATTGTGCGTTGGGCATTGGAAAATAGTGAAATTACTTCGATGTTGAGGTCGGAGTACGCTCTTCGAGAAGGAGTTTTAAATAGACTTTCAAAAGGCCAAACCGTCGCTCCGGGTGTGGCATAGAGTTTGGTCTAAAGCCCCACGGAAAGTAAATTGAAGCGCATGGCACATATACTAATCATAGACGACGAGCAACCAATAAGAACAAGTCTCAGAGAAATTCTGGAGTACGAGGGTCATACAGTTGAAGAGGCTGCAGATGGTATGTCTGGTGTAATGAAAGCCACTAATACTAAATTCGAAGCCATATACTGCGACATCAAAATGCCTAAAATGGATGGGCTTGATGTACTTGATATGTTGGAATCTAAGGGAGTAAATACCCCTATTATTATGATTTCAGGGCATGGTACTGTGGAGACAGCAGTCCAAGCTTTAAAGAAGGGAGCCTTTGACTTTATTCAAAAGCCACTTGATTTAAATCGCATCCTACTTACTCTGAAGCATGCTACAGATACAGAGGAGCTCAAAGAAGAAACAAAGCGTCTTAGAAAAAAAGTGCACAAGTCGAAATCTCATCCAATTATAGGTGAGTCGAAGGCGATTGTTGAGATTTTGGATATGGTAGAAACTGTAGCATCGACTGATGCGAGGGTTTTAATCACTGGAGGCAATGGAGCTGGTAAGGAGCTTGTTGCTAGGCAGCTTCACAACGGTAGTTCTAGAAAGTCATCGGCATTTATAGAAGTTAACTGTGCAGCAATTCCCAAGGAATTGATAGAGAGCGAATTGTTTGGCCATGAGAAAGGGGCATTTACCAGTGCAGTAAAACAGAGAAAGGGAAAGTTTGAGCTAGCCTCTGGAGGCACTTTGTTTTTAGACGAAGTAGGTGATATGGGGCTCGATGCCCAGGCCAAAGTTCTCAGGGCTTTACAAGAAAATAAGATTACACGAGTTGGTGGAGATAAGGAAATTAAAGTTGATGTAAGGATTGTTGCTGCCACAAATAAAGACCTGCAAAAGGAGATTGCTGAAGGGAATTTTAGAGAGGATTTATACCACAGATTAGCTGTCATACCTCTTCATGTACCTTCTCTAAATGATAGAAGGGAAGACATTCCGCTCCTAGTTGATCATTTCTTGAATTTGCTTAGTGACGAGCACGGAATCTTGATTCCAGAGGTAGATTCTGAGGCAATGAAATTGATCCAACAAGCTGATTGGACGGGAAATGTGAGAGAGTTGAGAAATGTTGTAGAAAGATTGCTGATTTTAACTCCTAAAGGCCAAAATATTTCAGCCTCAATTGTCAAGCAATACGCGCATTTGAAGTGATTCGGTTAGAAACTTCTGTGTAATGTGTTAAAAACCAATTCGGTAAGAGGCAACCCTCTATACAAGTGTTCGTCTAACTTGTGGTACGTACCTTAAAATCACAACTTATGGATGACATTATTATCTATGGAGTAGAGATAAGTGGAGGGGTAGTCTTAGCTAGTTTTTTTATCGGCTTGATATCAATTGTTGGGACTTGTAAATTGTTTGCGAAAGCAGATTTACCATGTTGGCATGTCTTTGTTCCTTTCTTAAACGTTATGACTGTCATGAAATTAATTGGCAGACCTACATGGCATGCATGGTTATTCTTTACACCAGCAGCACTTTACCTTATTCCTAAAACTATTATTGAGTTAGCTCAGAGTTTTGGAAAGAGGACTACAACAGATTACGTATTGGCACTTGTTTTTAATGTATTTTACATTTTAAACCTTGGCTTATCGTACGACGAAGAGTACGTGGGACCTTCGTATGAAAAAAAAGACTTAGTTAATGAGAATTTAAACGTAGCTTAAACAACCTCGTTTTTTAATACTTGTCATTTAAGGAAGCCTTCAGCATTGCTGAGGGCTTCTTTTATACCCTCTGGGTGAGATCCACCTGCAGAAGCAAACATTGGTTGACCACCGCCACCACCTCGAATGTATTGTGCTAATTCCTTAACTATATCACCTGCTTTTAATCCTTTATCAGAAATCACGTCATCGCTGATTGCTACGCTAAGGTTGGCCTTAGGTCCATTCTTTATTGCAAAAACACCGTAGAATGGTGCGTGTTCAGCTTTCAATTGGAAAGCAAGGTCCTTGACAGATTTTGCATCCAAGTTCAATTCAACTGCAATGAAGTTTATTCCATGTACTTCTTTGATTGCTTTTACGATGTCGTCCTTGACGTTTCCAGCTTCCTTACGTCTAAGTAATTCTACTTCCTTGGTGAGATCTGCAAGTGATTTTTGCATATCCCTCACTGCTTTTACAACATCCTTTGCTCCCTTGAAGTTTGCACCAATAGAAGCGAGTGCGCTTCTGTCTTCAAGGCTAGCTCTATATGCAGCCTCACCTGTTACAGCTTCTATTCTTCTAATTCCAGAAGCAACAGAAGACTCGCTAACTATTCTGAATAATCCTATAGATCCTGTAGCTGGAACGTGTATTCCTCCACACAATTCTTTAGAAGATCCGAAGCCGATCATTCTAACCCTATCACCATATTTTTCGCCAAACAGCATCATTGCTCCTGCGTCTTGGGCTTCCTTAAGAGGAATGCTTCTTCTTTCGTCAAGAGAGATGTTGGCTAGGATTTTTGCATTCACGTCTTGCTCAATTTCAGCTAGTACTTTTTCATCTACTCTTTCGAAATGAGAGAAGTCAAATCTGAGGTTTTCAGGGCGAACAAGTGATCCCTTCTGTTCAACGTGAGTTCCAAGTATGGTTCTCAGGCTTTCGTGAAGTAGGTGAGTAGCAGAGTGGTTTCTAGCTGAAGAAA
>MDTD01192348.1_pt1 | contig 11213 bp, 10 predicted proteins | sample 811221 | NCBI WGS metagenome assembly MDTD01 (sample SAMN05326646, study PRJNA326480) | marine metagenome | isolation source: seawater | place: Pacific Ocean: South West | collected 2011
ACTGATCTTAAAATGCCAGGAAGAGATGGTATGGATCTCTTAGATACTTTTAAAAATGACTATCCTAATATTCCAGTGATTATGATGACAGCTCATTCTGACTTGGATACTACTGTAGAAGCTTTTGAAAATGGTGCATGGGACTACATTGCAAAACCATTTGATCTAAATGGGGCAATAGACAAAATTACCAAAGCATTAAGCGAGCAAAAAAAGAATCAAAAAAAATCTATTTCTAGTGAGGAAATAGATATTAAGGGTGGAAAACTCATCGGGAAGTCAAATGTAATGCAAGATTTGTTCAACTCAATAGGAAAACTATCTCATTCAAGTAGCACAGTGCTTTTATATGGAGAGTCAGGAACAGGTAAAGAATTAGTTGCGAGAGCGATTTACGAACATTCTGATAGACAAAATAAAAAATTAATTTCTTTAAATATGGCTGACATACCAATTGAATTATTAGAATCAGAGCTATTTGGATATGAAAAAGGAGCTTTTACAGGAGCGTCACAAAAAAAATTAGGAAGATTTGAACAAGCTCATGAAGGTACACTTTTTTTAGATGAAATAGGAGATATGCCTTTTGAAACTCAAACAAGAATTTTAAGAGTATTGTCTTCAGGTGAGTTTTACAGAATAGGTGGAACTGATCCTGTAAAAGTGGACGTAAGAATTATTGCGGCCACAAATCAAAACTTGAATGACAAAGTAAAATCTGGAGCTTTTAGAGAAGATCTGTTTCATCGCTTGAATGTAATCAGAATTGCTTTGCCTCCTTTGAGAGAAAGAAAAGAAGACATCCCTTTATTGGCAAACTATTTTCTTAATAAATACAGTGAAGAATTAAATTCTGAACCAAAGATTTTATCTAATGAAGTTGAAGAACTGTTTAGAAATCTAATTTGGCCTGGCAATGTATTGCAACTCCAAAATTTATGTCACTCTTTGACGGTACTTTCTTCAGCTCAAGAAATTGTCATTGCTGACTTACCTAATGATTTAATTATTCAAAAGAAAGGACCTGACTTAACCTGGAACGATATGTTAGAAACATGGGCTTCGAAGGAGTTATTAAATGGTGAGGATCATATTCTCAACTCTACCGTTCCCATGTTTGAAAAAACCCTTATCAAAGTTGCTTTAAAAGCTTCTAAGGGTAAAAAAAGTGAAGCCGCAAAACTTTTAGGTTGGGGTAGAAATACTCTTGCTAGAAAAATGCAGGAACTTGATTTTTGACTCTAAGAATTCAAAAAAACTTATTTTTTATTAGATTTGCTATTTGAGTTGCAATCTGAAGGAAGATTTATAGTAGGATTTTTATCAAAAAATCCTGTAGGAATCAGATGAAACCCACAATATTCTACTGGCATAACCGGCCAATCCTCAGGCCTTGGAATATGGGTAACTCCGAAAGTCAACCAAGTAACCAAATCGCATTCACTTATGTCTCTATTTTTCGAAGTAAGCTCAGCTAGCCCTCCTTCTCCACTATGCATAACAGTATGAGTTCCTGAAGCATACATTTCTTCAGCTAAATAAGGCGTTGCCCAAAGATTATATTGAGCGAAGGACGCCCTTTTGCCAACTACAGAATTTGGTCCTGACATCAAAGTGGGACTATTACCTAACAAAATTTTATAAGAGGTAGGGTTTCCTATTTTATTCTTTACTTTTTTATTGACTATTTTCCAAGTTCTACTTGAACTTGGGTCTATATTTCTCTTTGCCTCACTCTCATTTTTCAAATGTTTTGAAATTGCTTTAAATTGTAGCTCTGTTGAATTTTTAAAATCATTTGAAATCGATTCAACATTTGTCTCAAAGAGTTGATTTTCTCCGCCATCTAGATACCAATCTAGCCTTACATTAAATAAATGTTGGTGGATTGGAGAAACTATGTCTTCTGTAAGCTTAATGTCTTGAGTATCGTTATGAACTTTCTCGTTGAATGCACTGACTCCGACAATTCCTGTAAGCTTCATTTCAAGTTGAATAGTTCCATCTAAATATAAATACCAAAAAACTCCATAATCGTAATTACCGACAGTTGAAAAAGAACTTATTACTAAACGTCTAGATCTTCTAGCCTCACTAAAACCCTCCCCAAAAATATGTGAATGTTTCCATTGAATACCAAAATCTTCTTCATGCAAACATATAGCATTTTCGATGGTCTTTACCGTGCCGTCAGAAGCAAGTTGATTCGAGTCTATATAAAAAATTTCACCAAGACAGTCGCAACCTAATTTTAGTGAATTGGCAAGAGAACCAAAAGCATACTCTGTTCCATCGTGAACGGCTTTCCAAGAGTGCATAGGATCTGAAGATCCATAAGGAACTACCATGTCAGACATTGCCGCTTTGTATAAAATTGGTCTGTCTTGGCAGGAGACATTATGAAGTACAAGGCCAGAAATCGGATCTATAGAAACTCTGAAATTCCAGCCCTCCCAAGAGATAAAATTGTCTTTTACTTCAAAACCTACCCCATCAGGTTGAGTAATATTTATTTCTTTGGGCTTTGTTCTCAAAAATTCTTGAGAACCTTCGTCATATCTTGCGCCTGCTTTTGGAACTTTTGTTATACCTTGATCCTCAATTTCAACTACTTTCATCTCTGTAAGATCAACATGCGCTATTAAACCGGTTATAGGTCTTGCGTATGCATTATCATCAGGATTTTCCTTAAGAAATGAAATCGCTTTTAAAGCGCGATGCCCAGGCTTAATGTGTTTGTTAACCAATCCCCCACCTGGCCAAGGATCAATTTGAACTAAGTCCAAGTTATGTATGTCTCTTTTTTTTAAAGCGTCTACGTAATCTTTGTTTTCTAGTACCAACATAATTGCTGATAAGATTTCGGTTTCGTTATATGTTGGTTGGGCAGATAAAGTGAGATGTTCATGATCTTCAACTTTTTGCTCAGTCAAATTAATCTTCGTCTCAAAACCTAAACACTGAGAATCAATTCCAACGATCTTGAGTACTCTATCAAATACATCTCCAGGTTTATAATTTGCGATAAATTCTTTGGAGGGTTCCAACAAATTAATATAACTGAATTTTGAATTATCATCTGTTCTAATATCTTTTTTAAAAATGTTTACAGCTTTCTCGATTTCTTCAGCTGAAAGTGCAGATAATGGATGTGTCATAAGTATTAATATTTATCTAGTAAAGGAAGTCCGTCTGCAACCCAAGTATTTATGCCGCCTTTTAGAATAAATACTTTTATTTCAGATTTTTTTAACTCTTTCGAAAATTCATCGGACTTAACTCCATTTTGACAAAAAAGTATTACTGGTCTATCTGATGTTTTGTCAATTTCCTTCTTACAATTTTCAATATTTGGCCCAATGTAAATTGCTTGACTTATTTTTCCTTTTGAAAAATCTTTTTCATTTCTTAAGTCTAACAACAAAGCATTATTATTATTAAGCTGGAAAATCACTTCTTGAGGGTCTAATTTTGCGGCTTTTCTTGAATTTTCAGAATAAAAAAACAAGAAAATAGCAACCACTAAAGGAAGAACTAAAAACCAATTTGTTAATAAAAATTCAAAGAAATAAGGCATTAGAGGAGTATCATAACGTATTTAAAAATATTAACTATGACTAGAGATAAAAATAATTATTTAGTACTTGTAAGACATGGTCAAAGCGAATGGAATGAAAAAAACCTTTTTACTGGCTGGAAAAATCCGCCTCTAACAGAGCTTGGAAAGCAGGAAGCTAAAAGAGCTGGAATAAAAATAAAATCTCTCAGATTAGATTTTGATTTACATTTTACTTCTGAGTTAATGAGAGCTCAAAGCACGGGAGAAATTATTCAAGAGGAAATAAATCAAAAAATTCTAACTTTTAGTAATGTTGCTCTTAATGAAAGAGACTATGGAGATCTATCAGGCTTAAATAAAGACGAGGCGAGAAAAGAATGGGGAGAAGAACAAGTACATATTTGGCGCCGATCCTATGATGTTCCTCCTCCAGGAGGGGAGAGTTTAAAAGATACTTTAAATAGAGTTTTGCCGTACTTTGAAAAAAAAATAAAACCAGAGTTAGATAAAAAAAAGAATATTTTAATTACAGCTCATGGAAATTCTTTAAGAGCTTTAATAAAAAACATAGAGAATATTTCTTCTAATGACATAGTTAAACTAGAAATCGCAACTGGTGAACCAATTGTTTATTCTTTAATTGAGGAAAAGTACGAGAAATTAAATTTTTGATCTTACTGATATATTATTCATCAAAAGAACTTCTTTTACTTTTTCAATTGAAATTTCTTTGTAATGGAAAATACTTGCCGCCAAAATAGCTTCAGCTTTCCCAACTTTAATGGCGTCCACTAAATGTTCAAGAGCACCTGCTCCTCCAGATGCTATTAAAGGAATTTTCAACTCGCTTGCAAGTTTTTGATTTAAATCATTATCATAGCCACTTTTTGTTCCATCTTTATCCATAGAAGTCATTAGAATTTCACCTGCTCCTAGATCTTCAACCTTTTTTGCCCAATCAATAGCGTTGAGTTGAGTTTTATTTTTTCCACCATGAGTAAAAACTGACCACAAATCCCCTTCCTTTTTTGCATCTATTGCAACAACAATACATTGAGAACCAAATTCTTTAGAAGCATCTTCTATTAATTTAGGCTCCAAAATTGCGGAAGTATTAATAGAAACTTTATCCGCTCCAGATTTAAGTAAGACCTCAATATCTTGAATTTTTTTAATACCGCCGCCTACTGTAAATGGGATAAAAACTTGATTTGCTATTGCTTCAACTGTTGCCAGAGTAGTAGACCTCTCTTGATAGGAAGCGTCTATATCTAACATACATATCTCATCAGCACCTTCAAGATCATACCTTTTTGCAACCTCTGCTGGATCACCAGCATCGACAATATTCTCAAAATTAATGCCTTTAACAACTCGTCCACCTCTTACATCCAGACAAGGAATAATTCTAGCTGTGAGTGCCATTAGCTATTAAACCTCTCTAGAATTTCTTTAAGATTAATTGAGCCTTCATACAAAGCTTTCCCACAAATAGCGCCATAAATATTTTTTATTAAAGATAGTTTTTCTAAATCTTCTAATCTGCTTATTCCACCTGATGCAATAACTGGAAATCTTGATGCTTCAGCTAATTTTTTTGTTTCTTCAATGTTTGGACCCATCATCATGCCGTCTTTATCGATGTCTGTATAAATAATCTGAAAAATAGGTAATTCTTTGAATTCTTCAACTAAATCAGTTGCTAAAACGTTTGAAGTTTTTGTCCAAGCCTCAGTTGCTACAAAGCCTTCCTTTGCATCTAATCCTAGAATAATCTTTTCAGAATAAACTTCGCAAGCGTTTGAAAAAAAATCTTTGTCAATAATTGCAACACTACCCAAGATGAAATAGTCGATGCCCAAATTTTCATAATTCTTCAAGGTCTCAAGATTTCTTATGCCCCCACCCAATTGAAAAAGAATATCGGGAAAAGTTTTTTTAATTTTTTCTATTATTGAAAAATTAGAAGACTTACCTTCATACGCTCCATCTAGATCTACTAGATGAATTCTCTTTGCTCCTAGCTTTACCCAATGTTCAGCTGCAGCTGTAGGATCTTCAAAGTAAATTTTTGTTGATTCAAGATCTCCCTTCTGCAACCTTACACATTTTCCATTTTGAATATCTATTGCAGGAATAGGAATCATATCTTCCATTCAATAAAGTTTTTTAAAAATTTCAGTCCTATGTCACCACTTTTTTCAGGGTGAAACTGGACGCCAACTATATTGTCATGAAGAACCGCGGAATTAAAAATTTCTCCATGATCTGTTTGAGCAAAAATATTTTTTTCAATAAGTTTTTTTGAAGCAAAAGAGTGCACAAAGTAGAAGTTACTTGAATTTGGAATATTCTTATTTATAAAGTGGTCTTTTTTGAATTCAACTTGATTCCAGCCCATATGAGGAATTTTTAAATTTTCTTTTTTAACAAATCGCTCTACTTTTTCAGGAAAAATATTTAATCCCTGATCATTAGGGGATTCCTCACTCATAGAAAATAAAACTTGTAAGCCTAAACAAATTCCTAAGTAAGGTCTTTCGGACAATGATTTTTTTAAATTCTCAAACAGATCATTTTTTTTTAAGTTCTCTATACAAGAACCCATTGATCCTTGGCCTGGAAGAATTATCTTATCAACAGATTTCAACTCTTCTGAATTAGTGACTATTTTTGTCTTAGCTCCAAGAAAACTAATCGCTCTTAAAACCGAAAAAATATTACTCGCACCATAATCTATGATACCAATTTGCATAATGAACAATCCTCCTAAAGGGAGCCTTTGGTAGACGGAATCTGATCAATTTTAGCTTCATCAAGAGCACATGCTTGTTTTAGCGCCAAAGCAAAAGCTTTAAAAATTGTTTCAGCTTGATGATGAGCATTAATACCTTTTAAATTATCAATATGAATTGTAGCAAGAGCTTTATTCGTAAACCCTTGGAAAAATTCTCTAAGCAACTGCAAATCAAAATCATTTATAGTATCTTTAGTAAATTCTACGTTCCAACTTAAACCAGGTCGGCCTGAAAAATCCACAACTACTCTAGATAGAGCTTCATCTAAAGGAGCGTAGGCTGAGCCAAATCTTTTAATACCTTTTTTCTCACCTAATGCCCTATTGAAAGCGTCTCCCATGCAAATTCCTACGTCTTCTACAGTGTGGTGCGCGTCTACTTCAAGGTCACCTGAAGCAGATAAATTAATATCAAAATCACCATGTTTTGAAACTTGTTCGAGCATATGAGAAAAAAAAGGCAAATCAATTTTATGCTCACTTTTTCCACTACCATCCAAATTTAAAGATAGAGTAATTTGAGTTTCTTTGGTGTTTCTTTCTAAGTCAATTTTTCTCATTAAAAGCTATTATAACGGAGCACAGGATTTAAAATAAGTTTATGGATAGTTTTTCTCAAAAAATTATATCTTGGTATGAGATCAACGGTAGGAAAAATCTTCCTTGGCAAGTTGAAGATCCCTATAAAGTCTGGATTTCTGAAATTATGCTCCAACAAACTCAAGTGAAAACTGTAATACCCTATTTTAAAAATTTTACTTCTAGATTTCCAGACATCGAAAGTTTGGCAGAAGCAAGTTTGGATGATGTCTTGTCCCTTTGGTCGGGACTTGGATATTATTCTAGAGCAAGAAACATTCATAAAGCTGCAATAATTTTAAAAAAAGATTTCGATTGTTTTCTTCCAAACAACTTAGAAGCTTTAATGCTACTTCCAGGGATAGGGTTTTCCACAGCTGGAGCAATACTTTCACTTGGATTTAAAAAACCAGGAGTGATTCTCGATGGAAATGTAAAAAGAGTTTTGTTGAGGGTCTCAGGTAATAAATCGCCCATAAATAAGTATAAGACAGAGAAATCGTTAAAAGAGTTCGCTAAGATTCTACTTCCGGGGAATAAATATAAGCAATATTCTCAAGGTCTAATGGATCTTGGAGCCACAATATGTAAGCCGAAAAATCCTGAATGCACAAAATGTCCGATAGTTACCGGCTGCTGCGCTAAGAAAAAAAATATTCAAAACGAAATACCTGTAAAACTAAATAAAAAAGAAAAAAAAGAAAAAAGAATAGAGTGGGTTTTAATTAAGACAAAAACTAAAGTTCTTCTTAAAAGAAATAAAAATTCAGGAATATGGCAAAATCTTTGGCTTCTTCCTGACAAAGGATTTTTATCACTCGACAAGATCAAAAGCCTTGATCCAGTGGAAAAAAATTTTACTAGCTTTGTGCATCATCTCTCGCATAAAAAACTTTTAATATCTCTAAATATTTATACTATCGAAAACAAAGACAGGTTATCGATTAATAGAAAACTTTATAATTGGGTAAATATATCTGATTCAGTTAATATGGGAGTTCCAAAGCCTGTAAGAGAAATATTAAATAAGATATGAGTGAAGTAGTATTTTGCAGAAAATTTAAAGAAGACTTGCCAAAAATGGTTAGACCTCCATATCCGGGTCCAAAAGGCGAAGAACTTTTCAACTCAGTTTCCAAAAAAGCATGGGATGAATGGGTGATACTGCAAACAACACTTATAAATGAGAAGCAATTAGACCTCTCAAAGAAAGATGACAGAGAATATCTTAATGCTCAACTTGACTTATTTCTTGATAATAAAGATCACGATACGGCTTCAGGTTTTACAGAGATTTAATTCGAGCTAATCTCATGCCTGATATAAATACATTATTAAAAGAACTCACTTTAGAAGAAAAAATTTCCCTATTAACAGGTTTCAACTCATGGTATTCCAACAAAATACCAAGGCTTAAAATTCCAAGTATGAAAATGTCCGATGGACCCAATGGTGTAAGAGGTGATTCTACTTCTGGGAAAAGTTCTGCTTGCTTCCCCTGCCCAATCTCGATGGGATCTACATGGAACAAAAAATTAATTAAAAAAATTGGCACAGCTTTAGGCGAAGAAGCTTTAGATAAGGATGTAGACGTTCTTCTTGGACCAACTATAAATCTTCATAGACATCCTTTAGGTGGAAGACATTTTGAAAATTTTTCTGAAGATCCGTTCTTAACTGCAGAAATTGCTGTGGCATATGTCAAAGGTGTTCAATCAAAAAGAGTTTCAGCCTGCCTAAAGCACTTTGTTGCTAATGACACAGAATTTGAAAGACACACAGTAAGTTCTAACTTAGATGAAAGGACTTTAAGAGAAGTTTATCTTTTACCATTTGAAATGGGCATAAAAAAAGCCAAAGCAAAGTCTGTAATGTCGGCATATAACAAACTTAATAATATTTACTGTAGTTCAAATGAAGATTTATTAGTGAAAGTCTTAAAAAAAGAATGGGGTTTTGATGGATACGTTGTTAGTGATTGGGGGGCTGCTTTAGAAACTATCGAAAATGCAAAAGGTGGTTTAGATATGGAAATGCCAGGGCCAGGGCATACTTGGGGAGAAAAACTTAAAGAGGCTGTTGAAAAAAAAGAGGTGTCTCAAGAACTAATTGATGACAAAGTTAGAAGGATTCTAACAACAATGGAATTTACTGGTAGAACCGATTCTCCCGAGAATAAACCCGAAAAAGAAAACAATAGAAAGTCTCATAAAAAGTTATTGAGAAAATGCGCTAGCGAAGGCATGGTCTTATTGAAAAATAAAAATTTTTTGCCTTTAACTAACCATAAAGATAAAACTATTGCTGTAATAGGTCCTAATGCAAAAGTTAGTCAAATCATTGGGGGTGGAAGTGCAAGCTTAAAACCTCACTATCAAGTTCATCCCCTAGAAGCTTTGAAAGAAAATATGAAAGATAATGATATTTCCTACTCGAAAGGAACTCATACTCATAAATATCTCCCTAAGTTTGATGAATCTTTATTTATTGATTCCAAAGGATTTAAAGTTGAATATTTTGATAGCGAAATAGATCAATCAAACCTTCTCAAGACAGAAATACTCAAAGGTAATAAATTCTGGGTTTTTGATGGTTTTGCAAAAGATATTATCAATCGAGAAGAAAGGCCCAATATCAAAGTAAGGTTTTCATGTGAATATGTCCCGGATGTTCAAGGAATCCATGAATTTGAAGTATTTGGAATTGGACCATGTTTTATGAAAATTGATGGCGAGCAAATAATTGATAATGCAAACGACATTATGCCTGGAGAAGCTTTCTTTTCTTTTGGTAGTGAACCTAGAAAATCTAAGCAAACATTAGAAAAAAATAAAAAGTATTTAATTGAGATCATTTACTCCTTTGAAGGTAGATTTCCTGCAGTTCAATTCGGCTGTCTACCGCCTGATAAATTGAATTTATTAGATGAAGCAAAAAAATTAGCTGAGTCAGCAGATATCTTAGTTGTAGTTGCAGGAACTAATTCCGATTGGGAAACTGAAGGCCATGATAGAAAAAGTCTTGAATTGCCATGTAATCAGGATGAGCTAATTAATCAAATTACCGATATTAATTCTAATTGTGTTGTGGTTTTAAACACCGGTGCTCCAGTAAGTATGTCTTGGTCTGAGAAACCTAAAGCTATAATCCAATCATGGTTTGGTGGTCAAGAGTATGGAAACGCTTTAATGGATATCATTTTTGGAAAAACAAATCCTTCTGGAAAACTGCCCACGACCTTTCCCAATAAAATTGAAGACACACCGGCTTTTTCATCTTATCCCGGTGAAAATTCTCAAATGAATTATGAGGAGAAATTATTAATCGGGCACCGATGGTACGAAAAAAAAGAAATTAAACCATTATTCCCTTTTGGTCATGGTCTTTCTTACACTAATTATGAGTATAAAAATTTAAAAGTTAAACAAGAGGCTGGAAAGGTTTTATGTTGTTTAGAGGTTTCAAATGTTGGTAAATTTGACGGAAAGGAAATTATTCAATGTTATATAAGCAGTCCAATAACAGATAAAGAAGAACCCATTAAGACCTTACAAAATTTCAAGAAAATTAAAATAAAGAAAGGACAAACAAAGCGTATTAAATTAAAACTTAATAAAAGAAATTTTTCTTATTGGGACGTCTCTTCAAAAAGTTGGAAAATAAAAAAAGGTGATCACGAAATATTGATTGGTTCCTCTTCAGATAAAATTCTATTAAGAAATAAAATTGCTTGGTGAAAATTTACCCATCCATAAGAAAATGTATTTCCTCTTGAGTAAGATTAATTCTTAAAGCTTGCATACAACTTTCAGATTCAAACAAGTTTCTTGGCCCTACCAAGGGAAATATATTTTCGTTTCGATTAATAACATATGCCAGAGCTAACTCTATAGGGGTACAGTTCAACTTCTCAGCTAACTCGAAACATCTTTTTCTTCGATCTAAATTATCTTTACTATGCCATACTCTAATTTCTTCCTCTAAAGTTGGATTTGCTCCGTGAATAAATTTTGGGAATAAATCTTGTTGAACAAAAAAACCTCTGGCTTGACTGGACCAGGGAAGTAAATAGATATTATTTGATACTAAATAATCTAAATATTTTTCATCACAACTCACACATCCAGGCCAAACTGGTTTATTCATTTTTGCTAAACTGAAATTGTTACTTAATACTTTAAATCCTTCCTTATTATTTTTAGTAGCATATTCGTTTGCTTTCCTAAATCTTTCCAAAGTCCAATTAGAAGCTCCGAATAATGTAAAAAGACCAGATGA
>MDTD01068726.1_pt1 | contig 11212 bp, 8 predicted proteins | sample 811221 | NCBI WGS metagenome assembly MDTD01 (sample SAMN05326646, study PRJNA326480) | marine metagenome | isolation source: seawater | place: Pacific Ocean: South West | collected 2011
CAAGATATGTATTTATCACAGGTGGTGTAGTATCATCCCTTGGAAAGGGTATTGCATCTGCCTCCCTTGCATCCTTATTCAAACTCCGTGGTTTCAATGTTTCTCTCCAAAAACTAGACCCATATATCAACCTGGACCCTGGAACAATGAGTCCGATTCAGCATGGCGAAGTATTCGTCACTAGAGATGGCGCAGAGACCGATCTTGACTTAGGTCATTATGAACGTTTTGTTGATATTGAAATGTCTCAAGACAGCAACGTGACTGCTGGTAGAGTTTACTCAAACGTTATAAATAAAGAGAGGAAAGGTGATTACTTAGGAAGTACGGTGCAGGTAGTACCACATATAACAGACGAAATTAAGAAGCTTATCATAATTGGAGCAAAGAAATCTGATATTGCATTTGTTGAAGTAGGAGGGACAGTTGGTGATATAGAATCACTTCCTTTTTTAGAGTCAATAAGACAATTTGGTTTAGAGCTGGGATCTACAAATTCTTTATTTATTCATTTAACATTACTGCCTTATATAGCGGTTACAAAAGAAATCAAAACAAAACCAACGCAACATTCAGTAAAGGAGTTGAGATCTATTGGAATACAACCAGACATACTTTTATGTAGATCAAGTAACTTTATTGATGAGTCAATTAAAAAGAAAATAGCATTATTTACAAATGTTTCTAAGAACGCTGTGTTCTCTGCAGAGGATGCATCCTCCATTTACGATATTCCAATTATGCTTAAAAATCAAAAGATGGATGATTTCATTATAAGGAAAATGAACCTTAAAAAAAATAAGTCGAACATAAAACCATGGACTGAATATAAACAAAAGGTAAAGAAATGTCGTAAAAGTGTTAAAATTGCTATGATAGGAAAATATGTTGATCTGGAAGATTCTTATAAATCTCTCAATGAAGCACTATATCACGCCGGAATTATTAATATGCTCAAAGTTAATATTGAATACATAGACTCTGAGAGTATAAAAAAATCTTCGGTTAAATCTTTGGGAAAGATGAATGGCATATTGGTACCGGGCGGGTTTGGTAATAGAGGTATTGAAGGAAAGATTTTAGCTGCAGAGTACGCTAGAGAGAATAGCATACCGTACTTTGGTATTTGTTTAGGTATGCAAATATCTGTGATTGAATATGCAAGAAATGTTATTAATCTAAAGAGAGCAAATAGTACTGAATTTGATATTAAGACTAATAATCCTGTTATTGCACTAGTAGACGAATGGCGTGACTCAAAGGGCAAAAAAATTATAGTTGATAAGTCAAATTATGGTGGAACCATGCGGTTGGGTGCTCAAAAATGCAGTATCAACAAGAATACGCTGGCATACAAAATGTACAGAAAAGCTTCGATTGACGAAAGGCATAGGCATAGATACGAGGTCAATAGTAATTTTGTAAAATTTTTCAAGGATAGTGATCTAATATTTAGCGGAAAATCAGCAAGAGAGGGTCTAATGGAAATTATTGAGATTAAAAATCATCCCTGGTATCTTGGGTGTCAATTCCATCCTGAATTTACATCGTCTCCACTGAGGGGACACCCATTATTCAATGGTTTTATAAAAGCTAGTTTTAGAGGAAAAATATAAATGCTTAATATCGGCAAAGAGAAGAATTTAACACTAATATCTGGACCTTGTGCTATAGAGTCAGAGAAACTCTGCATGTCTGTAGCGGAGAGACTTGTTAGAATTACTGAAAAGTTTCCTATTTCCTATGTATTTAAAGGTTCTTTTGACAAAGCGAATAGAACCTCTCTGTCATCTAAAAGAGGTATTGGCATGGAAGAGGGTTTGAGAGTTTTGGAAAAAATTAGATCAGAATTCAACATCCCTGTACTTACAGATGTCCATGAGGATACGCCAGTAGACGAGGTCGCAAACTGCGTCGATGTTTTACAGACACCTGCTTTTTTATGTAGACAAACAAATTTTATTCTAAGAGTATCATCAACATTAAAGCCAGTTAATATAAAAAAAGGTCAATTCTTATCACCAAAAGAAATGAAAAGTGTTGTTGAAAAGGCAAAATCTACAGGGAATGATCAGATATATGTATGTGAAAGAGGAGTAAGTTTTGGCTATAATAATCTTGTGTCAGATATGCGATCTCTTGTAATTTTGAGGGAGACTGGTTGTCCTGTCATTTATGATGCATCTCACTCTGTGCAACAACCAGGTGGAGACGTGTCTGGTTCAGGAGGTGAGAGTGAATTTATTCCAACTTTGGCAAAAGCAGCTACAGCAGTAGGAATAGATGCGATATTTATTGAAACTCATCCGGACCCATCCAATGCACACAGTGATGGTAAGAATTCTTTGGATATTAGTAAAATGGAAGACTTATTGAGTTCCATAGTTAGTATAAATGAAATCGTAAAGAGATAATAAATGATTAATATAAAAACAATTCATGCTCGTCAGATTCTAGATTCTAGAGGTAATCCCACAGTTGAATGTGAATTAACACTTAGTACTGGTCAGATGGGAACAGGTATTTCTCCTTCAGGTGCTTCAACTGGGAAACTAGAAGCTATTGAGTTGAGAGATAACGATAGTAATAAATTTAATGGCAAATCTGTCTACAAGGCAGTTAGTAACATTAATACGTTAGTGAGGAAGAAAGTAATTGGAAAGAACTTTAATACTCAAGAAGAGTTTGACAATTTTCTTATTGAACTAGATGGCTCTAATAATAAAAAAAATATAGGCGCAAATGCAATTCTAGCAGCCTCACTAGCTTTTTGTAAGGCTAAAACAAAATTTGATGGACTTGAACTCTTCCAATCATTTGGAGATAGTTTCTCGTTGCCAGTACCTCTTATGAACATATTAAATGGTGGGGCACATGCAAACAACAAGCTAGATTTTCAAGAGTTTATGATAATCCCTGTCAAGTTCCCATCATTTTCAGCAAGCCTTCAGGCAGGATGTGAGGTCTTTCATACGCTGAAGAATCAATTGTCCAAAAAATCTCTCAGTACAGCCGTTGGTGACGAGGGTGGTTTTGCACCTAATATTTCATCTAATCAACTAGCTTTAAATATTATAACTGAATCGATTGAGATTGCAGGCTACATACCAGGAGAGGATATTTACCTGGGTTTAGACGTTGCAAGTTCGGAATTCTATAGTAATGAAAAATATAGATTGAATGACGGTGTTTATAATAGTAATGATTTTTGTGAATATCTAAGCGAATTATGTAAAAACTACCCGATAATTAGCATAGAAGATGGGATGGCTGAGGATGATTGGGTTGGCTGGAAGCAAATTACCGATAGTATGGGAAAAAAAGTACAGCTAGTTGGAGATGATGTCTTTGTCACCAATCCAGGAATTCTAAAAAAAGGAATTGATGCAGGTATAGCAAACTCAATACTTATTAAATTGAATCAAATTGGAACAGTTACAGAGACAATTAATACTATAGATATAGCTAAACAATCAGATTACTCATTTATTATTTCGCACAGATCTGGTGAAACAGAAGATACAACTATCGCAGATTTAAGCGTAGGGACTGGATCTAATCAGATTAAGACTGGATCATTGTCTAGATCAGATAGGGTTGCAAAGTATAATCGACTTCTAAGGATAGAGGAAAATCTTGGTGAAAATATGTACAACATAGGGAATATTTTTAAAAGGTGGCAGAAGTGAAGTTATTTTATCTAACATCTTTTATATTATTTTCTCTTCTTCAGTACTCGTTAGTATTTTCTAATAATAGTGTTTTTGCTTATTTGGATTACAGAAAGCAACTTGATACTAAATACGAACAAATTAATAAGATCCAGAATAACAGTATTGACCTAAGAAATTCAATATCAAGATTAAATAACAGCAATAAATCTTTAGAGGTATATGCTAGAGAGATTTTTGGATATATAAAGAAAGATGAAATTTTTGTGCAGATAATCAAGAATGACAGCGTTAACAACTGACGTATTAATATTAGCGTCAGGAAAAAGTTCTAGGTATAATTCTAGAACAAAAAAACAAAAAATAAAGATAAATGGAATACCAATAGTAGATATTGCTATTTCTAAATTTTTAGAATTTAAACAAATCAGAGATATTTATTTAGTCACAAATGATTTATCCCTATTAAATAATTCTAAATATAAAAATAAAATAGAATTCATTAAAGGTGGCTCGAGTAGAGTAAAATCTGTTTTCTTTGGCTTAAAGCACCTTGCAAATAAGCAACGACCAACGAATGTAATAATACATGATGTTGCCAGACCGTTAATAGATAAAAAAGATTTACAGAACCTAATATCCTGTTCTAAATCTATTAAAACTGGTGTTGGTTTTGGCTATCCATTAACTAACGCACTAAAAGAAGTTGGTAAGGGAGGAATTATAAAGAATAATATCAAAAAAAATAATTATTTTATATCATTTACGCCTCAATTATTTAACTTTGATAAGCTTATAAAGTCTTATAAATACGTGATAGATAAAAATATTGCTGTTGACGATGATTTAGAAGTTATGCATATTAATTCTTATAAAGTTAAAATTCTGAAATCATCTCCATTTAATGTAAAATTAACATATATAGAAGACTTGGATAAAATAAAAAGAGTTATAAAAGTTATATGAAAATTGGTATAGGTATTGATACTCATAAAATTATTGATGGAGATTTTTTACTAATTGCTGGAGTAAAAATATCTTGTGGTAAGTCTATACTAGCTCATTCTGATGGTGATATTGTCTATCACGCAATTGCAGATGCTATATACGGCTGTCTATCAATGGGCGACATAGGAGATCATTTTCCAGATTCAGATCCGTCAAACAAAGGTTTAGATAGCTCTAAAATAATAAAACATGCTATTGATTTGGTGTCGAGTAATGGTTTAAAAATAAATAATATTGATATCGTAATATTATTACAATCACCAAAAATATCTAGTTATAAAGATGAGATGAGACAGAATATTTCTGCGCTTACTAAATGTAGCAATAAAAATGTTAACATCAAAGCATCCACAAATGAAAATATGGGATTTGTCGGCGAAGGCAAGGGAATATCATGTCATGCGCTGGTTTCTATAAAGTAGATGCAGAAAATACTAGGTCCATTAATTATAAATATAGATGGTTATAAATTAACCACAGAAGATATTGAGTTGATTAGTCATCCATTGATCGGTGGTATAATTCTTTTTGAAAATAATTATCAAAGTCATCAACAAGTGATAGATCTTATTGATAATATTAGAAATATTAAAAATAATTTAATTATTTCAATTGATCATGAAGGTGGGAGGGTTCAAAGATTTAAAAAAAATTTTACAAAATTACCAAGTTTTGAGTTTATATCTAAAATTAGTAATCCTCAAGATAGAGATAGGTTAGCAATGTGTTGTGGATTTATAGCAGGTTATGAATTAAGTGAGATTGGCGTCAACTTAAATTACTCACCTGTTATTGATATATTGCATCCGTCATCCAGGTTACTCAAGGATAGAACTTTTGGATCAGATAAACATACTGTTATAGCTCTATCAATGTCATACATTAAAGGAATCATCAAAGCGGGCGTATTACCTGTGCTCAAGCATTATCCAGGTCATGGGAGTGTAGATACAGACTCACATACGCAAACATGCACTACTGGAATAAGCATCAAGAATTTACTTGATGAGGATCTTGTACCTTTCATAGAAATTTTAAAAAAATTCTCTTTACCTGTAATGACAAATCATGTTTTGTATCAAGATATAGATGAAATGATTTGCAGTTATTCTAAAAAATTACTTAATGATATCCCTGGAGATATTTTCAAATTGAAGCCAATATTTATAAGTGATGATCTAGAAATGCACGCTGCCAAACATTTCAATAATAAGATTATTAAATGTGAAGATAGAGTTCTTTCGGCTTTAAGGGCTGGATGTCAATATGTAATATGCACTTCAAAATTAGTTGAGAATATTGATGAGTACAAATCATCATCTCATTATTTTACTGAGAACTATTTATCTGATAATTTACTTAATTATACAAGACAAAATCATGTTAATATAAAAAAGCTACAATTTATCACTACAACTGGCAATAAAATGAATTTATATAGAGAAAATCTACGCTTTATAAAGAGTTATAAATATGGATAAATTACTCAATCAAATATCCTCAAGTGAAGTATCTTTACAAATATCTCTAATTTTTGGTCTTGGATTCTTACTGCTTATTATAAAAAACTGGTTAATCAAGTTTCTAACTGGTATCACAAAAAATACAAAAAATGAATTTGATGATATTATACTCGAGTCAGTGAGTAAGCCATTTTCGTATTTAATTATTATAATAAGTATTTTACTCATATTCGACAGGCTCAACTCACATTATAATTATATTGAGTCTTTTGTGCCATCTAATTTCTTTTATAGTGTTTTCCTAGTACTTTTCGCGCTGTCTCTGGTAAGATTTCTAGATAAGTACTATGAAAATAGATTATTTTTAAAAAAGTTATCTAAGCAAGATGATCCTGTTGTTGTCGAGCAGACTTATGAAATAACAATTAGAGTTTCCAAAATTGTAATTATAGTCGTCACTGTACTTATCCTAATGCAAGAATTTGGACTAAGCATATCAGGTCTTCTAGCATTCGGTGGAGTAGGCGGATTAGTTGTCGGATTGGCAGCCAAAGACCTTTTATCAAATTTCTTTGGTGGATTAATGATTTACTTCGACAGACCCTTTAAGGTTGGTGAGTTTATTAAATCACCAGATAGAAATATTGAGGGCATTGTAGAGAGTATTGGCTGGAGATTGACAGTTGTGAGAACTTTTTCAAAAAATGTTTTATATATTCCTAATTCTGCCTTTTCGAATATAATAGTTGAAAACGCAACTCGTATGACAAATAGAAGATTTAATGAAGTCATTGGAGTTAGATACGAAGATATTGATAATATCCCTAATATCGTTAATGAGGTACGCTCATTCCTTGAATCTCATAGTGATATAGATCAGACCATAAAACCTGTTGTTTATTTCACAAGTTTTGAAGCATCATCTTGTGATATTATAGTTTATGCATTCACAAATACAAAAGATTGGCGACAATTTCTTGAAGTAAAAGAGGGGATTCTTTTCAAGATAGCTAATATTATCTCTAATAATAATTCGGCTATCGCATTTCCAACCACGACCATTGATTGGGATAAAAAACTATCCAACTAGTTTGTTAAGATTATTTTGTATCTCAATACATTGTTTCTCAAAATCCTCATTATGCAATGTCATCTTCATTCTTATTTTTGATCCATAAGTATTTTTATCAAATTTTTTGTTATTTTTTTGATTAGCTTGATAATCAATCGTAACATTTGAGTCAATAATTTTCATATATATTACATTTTCATCACTGATGCTATTCTTGAGATTCCTTAATATAAGTAAATTATCTAGATGATCTGGTAATGGGCCGAATATATCAACAATCTCATCTTTAAGAGATTGTAAATCGTCCTTGGACTTACATAATGATATTCGCTGGTAATATTTTAATCTCTGAAATATATCTTCCATATAATAGTCAGGTATTAAGCAAGGCTTATTAACATCAATGATAAGTTGAGAAATTTCTGTATCCTTTCCATTTCTTAACAGATTTATAGTTTTTTTTAGCAGATCTGTAAACATTGCAAATCCAATCTCATACATTTGCCCACTCTGTTCTTCTCCGAGAATCTCTCCTGCTCCTCGTAATTCTAAGTCTTTAGTTGCTATCTCCACACCGCCACCAAGACTATCAATTGAATCAAGTGCCTCTAGTCTATTCTTGGATAGTGAAGTTATTTTATATTTATTACTTATCAGCAAATACGCGTATGCTTGAGTTGAACTTCTTCCAACTCTTCCTCTAATTTGATGAAGTTGAGACAACCCAAAGTTATCTGCATTATTTATTATAATCGTATTAACGTTTGCTATATCCAAACCACTTTCAATAATACTCGTACAAATAATAATATCGTATTCTTTATTTATAAAACTATTCATCTCTTTTTCAATTTTATTATTATCTAATTTGGCATGTACAATACCTATAGATATTTTATGATTAATTGATGCAATTTTCTCTTTCATATGAGGAATAGTCTTTATATCATTATGCACAAAATAAACCTGCCCACCTCTCTGTATTTCTCTTTCAATTGCATCAGACAATACTTTGTCATCCCATTCAAGAATATTAGTTACAATGGATTTCCTGTTATCTGGCGGTGATTCTATCAGGCTCAAATCTCTTACATTTGATAGTGCTGAATTGAGTGTTCTGGGAATAGGTGTTGCGGTTAAAGTGATAATATCAATTGTACCTCTATACTTTTTAATTTTTTCTTTTGCCCTTACACCAAATTTATGTTCTTCATCTATTATTAGAAGACCAATATTTCGGAATGACAATTCATTCGATAACACTGCATGAGTACCTATTAAAATATCTATCTTCCCATTTAATACTTGATCAATGATAGCGTCTCTGTTTTTCTTTTTTTCAAGTCTTGATAGCTTTCCTATGTTTACGGGAGTATTACAAAATCTCTTTTTAAAAGTTTTATAATGTTGTTCTACCAGTAGAGTTGTTGGAGCAAGTAGTAGAACTTGCTTATTATTCATTGTAGCGATAAACGAAGCTCTCATAATAATTTCTGTTTTACCAAACCCTACGTCACCACAAACTAGTCTATCCATAGGATACTCGTTCGCCATATCTGAGTGAATATCTGAAATTGTTCGTAATTGATCATCTGTTTCTGTGAATGGGAAATCCTCAACAAAACTCTTATATTCATCCGTATTTATCTCGTATTTATTTCCTTTAGATAATTTTCTTTTAGCTTCAATCTCCAGGATATCTGTTGCCAGATCATTGATTTTTTGTTTTGCTCTTTTCTTAATTCTTTGCCATTTACTGGTACCTAGATGGTTTAATGTTATTGTCAGTCCACTAGATTTATTATATTTCTTAATCTGATCAATAGATGTTACAGGTATGTACAACAAATCGTTATTAGCATATTCAATTTTTAATAATTCTGTTTTAATTCCCTCAATATCCATGTTGATAAGACCTTGATAAATGCCAATTCCATGATCATCGTGTACTATGTGAGCACCTATTTGCAAGTCAGAAATATCATTATAATATTCATTAATATTATTCCTACCATGAGTCTTTTTAACCTCTATAGCACGTTTTCCAAAAATATCTAAGGATCCCAGAAATGCAATTTTGTTCTTATAATCAATAAAACCCTCAACAAGAGTTCCATTAATTATAGTTACGTCATGCTTACTAGCACTTCCATCAAAATAATCTCGATATCTATAGCTTAGATCAAGATCGTCAAGAATCTTCTCAATTTCTTTTTTTTAGACTATTCCTAGTCATAAAAATATTTATTTTATATAACCTATTCTTAAGAAATTTATATAAATCAGAGTACGGATTTGATTTTTTATTATCAATTAATATAGTTGGAAGCTTTCTTATATGTTCGTTGTGTGAATTCTGATTTGAAGGAATCTTAAAATTTGATATTTTGATATATTCGTTATTTATAAATATATTTTTCAAATGTTCATGACTTATTAGTATGTCATCAGGTTGTAGAATATACTTTAAATTCACATTCTGAGCGTAGAATTTCTGATATTTGAGATATATCATTTTGATTTCAGTTTGAATATCTAATGACGAGACATATAACATAGTGCCATCATTAAATAAATCAAAAAATGTACAGTGGTCTTTATAAACTAGCGGTATTAGATTGTGCACATTTTGACAAGGAATGTTATTAGTAATACGTTGATACTCAATATCCCCCAGATATTCTTTATCAAACCTCTCTGCTGCCTGATTTGTATAATACTTTATTTCAGAATCAGTGAGCAGCACTTCGGATGTATCACAAATATAAAATGACTTCTCTTCATTTATCGTGATTTGAGTATCGGTATTAAATATTTTTATTGTCTCCAGAGATTCATCATCAAATTGTAACCTATAGGGGTTACTTGAGCAGATTGGGTATACGTCTATAATTGGTCCTTTAATTGTAAATTCACCTTTATTTTGAATAATATTAGTTTTTTCAAATTTCATTGAATTAAGTTGATTTATTATTTCAGAATATTTACTACTGTGATCTACTTTTTTTAAAAAATCATCTTTTATCAGATTAGAGCTCAATCTTCTTACAATTGCCTGTATGTTTGTAATAACAATACCTGGATGATCCTTATTTATAATTGTTTGAATTCTCTTAGAGAGTATCTCTTTATCTTCGAGGATCTCCTCATATGGAAGTGTTTCATAGTTTAAGAAAACATCAATTGTACTCTCTGTCCCTATAAAGGATTTTAGCTCTTCCTGAAGATTCAATGCTTGACTGTTATTTTCTACTATAATTATAACTTTTTTGTATTCATTAAGTTGATTTCTAATAAAATATAATGGCGAGGATCCGTATAAACTCCCTGCATATTTATTTTTCTTAGAATTGATTCCTTCCATAATACCTTTTCATAAAAAAAGCAGCACATAGTGCTGCTTTTTATAATTTGAACAAAAAATTATTTGACTGTATTAAAGCCTAAAATTTCCCAATTCTGCATACCGCCTCGATACCATTTAATCTTATCAGCCGGATATCCATACTTAAGTAGACTTTTAATATTATTTGGTGATTGACCACACCACATCCCGTTACAGTAAAGAACAAGTGTTTTCGCAGTATCAAAATAGAATAGGCCATTTTGTTCTTTCGCACCGAATTCTTCTGTCATAATTTCTGCTATTGATATAGGATCAGCACCTTTACGTTCACTCAAAAGAGTCCATGGCAAATTCACTGCTCCCGGAATCATACCTTTGGCAGTCCAATCAGGGGTTCTTGAATCAATAATCATTATCTCAGAGCCATTAGGCATTTTTTGTCCTTTGCTCATCATCATTGCATAATGGATCATTTCTTGTTCACCAATTGTCTCAACACCTGGCCTTAGCTGCATAGGTTGTATGCAAAATGGTGGACATGGTCTTGATGTTTTTGCAAATGATGGATTTACAGTATTCTTATTGTTCTGATTCCTCATTATAGTTTTTCCGCCACCTAAATCAACTGACACACCAATTTCTAATGAATATG
>MDTD01007474.1_pt1 | contig 11211 bp, 8 predicted proteins | sample 811221 | NCBI WGS metagenome assembly MDTD01 (sample SAMN05326646, study PRJNA326480) | marine metagenome | isolation source: seawater | place: Pacific Ocean: South West | collected 2011
AGGAGATTTTATTTTTTGTAACCCCTCAGAAATTGATTTTATGGATGTAAATCCCCAACAACTTGTTTCTGTAGCGGCATCACTTATACCATTTTTAGAAAATGATGATGCGAATAGAGCTCTTATGGGATCAAATATGATGAGACAAGCAGTTCCTCTTGTTAAAAGTGAGGCTCCGCTTGTTGGTACTGGTTTTGAATCAAAAGTAGCCAGAGATAGTGGAGCTGTTGTTATTGCAAAAAACAATGGTTATGTTCATCAAGTTGACTCCTCTAGAATTGTCATTAGATCTGACTCCAAAAATATTAGTAAGGATAAAAGTGGAGTAGATATTTATAATTTAAAAAAATTCCAAAGATCAAATCAAAGTACTGCAATAAATCAAAAACCAATAGTTAAAATTGGGGATTATGTCGAAAGAGGAGACATCATTGCTGATGGGCCATCAACAGATTTAGGCGAACTAGCTCTTGGCAGAAATTTGTTAGTAGGTTTCATGCCATGGAATGGATATAATTTTGAAGACTCAATAATCATGTCAGAAAGAGTTGTCCATGAAGACAGGTTTACTTCAATTCATATTGAGGAGTTTGAGGTTCTATGTAGGGATACTAAGTTAGGTCCAGAAGAAATTACAAGAGATATGCCTAATGTTGGTGATGAAAGTATAACAAACTTAGATGAAGCTGGTATCGTGTATATTGGATCTGAAGTTCAGCCTGGTGATATATTAGTTGGTAAAGTATCACCAAAAGGTGACTCACCTATTACACCTGAAGAAAAATTACTTAGAGCAATTTTTTCTGAAAAAGCCGCAGACGTTAAAGACACTTCTTTGAGATTACCTACTGGATACTCAGGAGTTGTAGTTGACGTTCAAGTTTTGGTAAGAAGGGGAGTTGAAAAAGATGAGAGAACTATAGCCATTGAACGAGTTGAAATTGATAGATTAGCAAACGATAGAGATGATGAAAAAAATATTCTAGAAAATAACTATAAACAAAACCTAATTAGTTTATTTAGAAATAAAATTTCTAATGTTGCTTTAGAGTCTATATCAAAAGGCAACAAAATATCAGAATTAGAAATTGAAAACAAAAGCATAGATTTTTTAGAAAAAATTGTCGTTGATGACTCTACCACTATGGAAACCTTTAATTCTCAAAAGAAAATATTTAATGATGCCACAATTTTATTAGATAAAAAGTTTCAAAATAAGATTGAAAAAATACAAAGCGGAGATGATCTCCTTCCAGGAGTTTTAAAGGTTGTTAAAGTATTTGTTGCTGTTAAGAGAAAGTTACAAGCTGGTGATAAAATGGCCGGCCGCCACGGTAATAAAGGAGTTATTTCTAAAATAGTTCCAGTTGAAGATATGCCTTTTTTAGAGGATGGAACGCCTGTTGATGTTTTATTAAACCCATTAGGTGTACCAAGTAGGATGAACATTGGTCAAATTTTAGAAACACATTTAGGCTGGGCTGCATATGGTATAGGAAAGCAAATTTCAAAAAGTCTTGATTTAGCAAAAAAGGAAGGCAACATTTTACAACTTAAAGACTCTCTTTCAAATTTTTATAAAAACAATCAAAACTCTAATATTGAAATTAGAGACATGAATGATGATCAACTTGTTGAATTAGCGGGCAATCTTGAAAAAGGCGTTACTTTTGCAACCCCTGTTTTCGATGGAACAAATACTATCGAAATTACTAATTTATTAGATAAGGCAGGATTTGATAACAGCGGTCAAGTATTTCTTCATGATGGCAGATCTGGAGAGAGATTTGAAAGAAAAGTCACAGTTGGGTATAAGTATATATTGAAACTTCATCATTTAATAGATGACAAAATACACGCTAGATCAATTGGTCCTTATAGCCTTGTTACCCAACAACCTTTAGGAGGAAAGGCCCAGTTTGGTGGTCAGAGATTTGGTGAAATGGAGGTATGGGCTCTAGAGGCATATGGTGCATCTAATACTCTCCAAGAAATTTTAACTATAAAATCTGATGATGTTGCAGGAAGAACAAAAGTTTATGAAGCACTAATAAGAGGGGATTACAATTTTGAGAGTGGTATACCTGAGTCATTTCATGTTTTAGTAAAAGAATTAAAGTCATTAGGTTTAAATGTAGAGCTTATAGAAACTGATCCCTCAGCTAATATGGAGAAAACACAATAATGAAAGATCTTACTAACTTATTCAAAACTAATAATCAAACTCTTAACTTTGATCAAATAAAGATATCTGTATCAAGTCCTGAACAAATTAGATCCTGGTCATTTGGTGAAATTAAAAAACCCGAAACAATTAATTATCGAACATTTAAGCCTGAGAGAGAAGGTTTATTTTGTGCGAGAATTTTTGGTCCAACTAAAGATTATGAGTGCTTATGTGGTAAATACAAAAGAATGAAGTTTAAGGGTATAACATGTGAAAAATGTGGTGTAGAAGTCACTTTATCAAAAGTTCGAAGAGAAAGAATGGCACATATTGAACTTGCAGCACCAGTAGCACATATTTGGTTTTTAAAATCTTTACCTAGTAGAATTGGCTTAGCTCTAGATATTACTCTAAAAAATCTTGAAAAAGTTTTATATTTTGAAAGTCACATAGTGATTGATCCTTTAATGTCTGGCCTAGAACAAAATCAGTTACTTACTGATGAAGAGTTAGAAGAGGCTATAGATCAGTTTGGTGAGGACTCCTTCAAACATGGCATAGGTGCTGAGGCTGTCCAAGAGATTTTATCTAACATTAATTTAGATAATGAAATCGAAAAGCTTAGAGAAGACAGTGAGGCTACTTCCTCTGAAACTAAAAAAAAGAAAATTCTAAAACGAATGAAAGTCATAGAGGGATTTAAAAGATCTAATATTAAGCCTGAATGGATGGTTTTGAAAGTATTACCAGTTATACCACCTGAACTCCGACCTTTAGTTCCTCTTGAAGGAGGAAGATTTGCGACATCTGACCTGAATGATTTATATAGAAGAGTCATTAACAGAAATAATAGATTAAAAAGGCTTCTTGATTTAAGGGCTCCAGATATCATTGTTAGAAATGAAAAAAGAATGCTTCAAGAGTCTGTAGACGCTCTATTCGATAATGGAAGAAGGGGTAGAGTAATTACTAGCACAAATAAAAGACCTCTTAAATCGCTCTCCGAAATGCTAAAAGGAAAACAAGGTAGATTTAGACAAAACTTACTTGGTAAACGTGTTGACTATTCAGGAAGATCGGTAATCGTTGTAGGTCCAGAATTAAAACTTCATCAGTGTGGTTTGCCAAAAAAGATGGCTTTGGAACTTTTTAAACCATTTATTTATAATAAATTAGAGTCATATGGTTTTGCCTCTACTCTTAAATCTGCAAGAAAAATGGTTGAGTCAGAAAGACCAGAAGTCTGGGATATTTTAGATGAGGTTATCAGGGAACACCCAATTCTTTTAAATCGCGCTCCTACTCTACACAGATTAGGTATTCAGGCATTTGAACCAATATTAATAGAAGGAAAGGCTATTCAACTTCATCCATTAGTTTGCACAGCTTTTAACGCTGACTTCGATGGAGATCAAATGGCCGTTCACATTCCTTTGAGCCTAGAGGCACAGTTGGAAGCAAGAGTGTTAATGATGAGCACTAATAATATCCTTTCTCCTTCTAGTGGAAAACCAATCATTGTACCAAGTCAAGACATTGTGTTAGGAATTTATTATTTATCTCTAATAGATGGCAATCAGGATGCAAAAAAATATTATTCACATGTTGGTGAAGTAGAATTTGCTTTAGAAAATAAGACTATAAATCTACATACACCAATTCTTTATAGAGTTAAAACCTATAATAAAGAAAACGATAGTTTTGATTATAAGAAGTATAAGACATCACCTGGAAGAGTATTATTATTTAAAACTATCCCTCAGGACAAAAATTTACCTTTTGATTGTATAAATAAAGTTCTTACAAAAAAAGAAATTAGTAATTTGTTGGACAATGTTTACAGGTTCACCGGACAAAAAGCTACCTGTATATTTGTAGATCAAATAATGAATGTTGGTTTCAAATATGCTGCAAAAGCAGGTATTTCTTTTGGAAAAGATGACCTTGTTATTCCAGAAGAAAAAGATCCATTAATTCAAGAAACACAAAAATTAGTAAATAGCCTTGAGTCCCAATACCAAGAGGGACTAATTACTGAGAGAGAAAAGTATAATAAAGTAGTAGGTCTTTGGTCTACTTGTACCGATAAAGTTGCAAAAGCTATGATGAAGACTGTTTCCACAAATACCAATGATCAAATTAACTCCGTTTATATCATGGCACATTCTGGAGCCAGAGGTTCAGAAGCACAGTTAAAACAATTAGCTGGAATGAGAGGATTAATGGCTAGACCGTCAGGGGAGATTATTGAAAATCCTATAACCTCTAACTTCAAAGACGGTTTGACAGTGCTAGAGTATTTTAATTCTACACATGGAGCGAGAAAAGGCTTAGCTGATACAGCTCTTAAAACTGCTAGTTCAGGTTATTTAACGAGAAGGCTAGTAGACGTAGCTCAAGATTTAACAATAACCTCTAAAGATTGTAAGAGTTGTGGAGGACTCACAGTAGACACAATTTATGAGTCTGGCGAAGTTTCAATTCCTTTGTCTGAAAGAGTCTTTGGAAGGTACTTAGCTGATGATGTTAAAAATAAAAAAGGTGAAGTAATTCTTAAAAAAGAAGATTATATCTCTCATGAAGAAATAGATTTAATCAAAAAAGAAAATATTACCTCCGTAAGGATTAAGTCTCCAATTACATGTGGAGCTTCAAGTGGCATTTGCGCTAAATCATATGGTAGAGATTTAGCAAAAGGCGAACCTGTCAATACAGGAGAAGCTGTTGGTATAATTGCTGCCCAATCAATTGGCGAGCCAGGCACTCAACTTACTATGAGAACTTTTCACGTTGGTGGTGTAGCGAGTTCATCTGCTGAAAAATCAAATTTTGAGTCTCCTAGTGATGGTAAGGTTAAAATTAAAAATCTTAAGTCCGTAGTGAATGAAGCTGGAAGTGAAATTATAATAAATAGAACATCAGAGCTAGAAGTTTATGATCAAAATAATAAGCTAATTTCAACTTTTAGAGCGCCTTATGGTTCAACTCTACTAATTAAAAATGGAGCAGAAGTAAAATTAAATACTCTTCTATTGGAGTGGGATCCATATACCGTTCCTATTGTAGCAGAAGAGTCCGGTATATTAGATTACTCAGATTTAGTTGAAGGAGTTTCTTTTATTGAAAAATTTGATGAGACTACTGGTATCTCATCAAAAGTTATTATCGATTGGAAAAGTTTTCAAGGCAAACAGGATTTAAAACCTCAACTAATTGTATCTGACAAAGATGGAAATCCAGTAAAAACAAAAGGATCTGTAAACAATGGATGTTATGATTTAAGTGTTGGTATAGTTCTAAATATTGAAAAAGGTAAAAAAGTAAAAGCAGGAGATATTATAGCTAGAATTCCAAGAGCCTCTTCAAAAACAAAAGATATCACAGGCGGCCTCCCAAGAGTTGCTGACATATTTGAATCAAGAAAACCAAAAAACCCAGCAGTATTAGCTGAAATCTCAGGAACTATTGAATTCGGAAAAGACATTAAGAGTAAAAGAAGAATAATAATTAACCCTGAGGAAGGAGAGCCTGTTGAATATTTAATTCCCAAAGGTACTTATATTTATTTTAATGAAGGAGATAAAGTAAACAAAGGCGATATGATTGTTGATGGCACTCCAGCTCCTTCTGATATCTTAAATATACTGGGTGTTGAAGCTTTAGCTGAATATATGGTGAGAGAAGTTCAAAAAGTATATAGGCTTCAAGGTGTTTTGATTGATGATAAACACATTGAGTGTATTACAAGACAAATGATGCAAAAAGCAGAGGTCTTAGACGCCGGAGATAGTGAATATTTAGTTGGAGATGTTCTAGATAGGACTACTATTTTAGAAAAGAATATAGAGCTCAAAAAAGAAGGCAAAAAAGAAGTAAATTTTAAAATGATGATCCTTGGAATTACTAAAGCAAGCCTTCAAACAAATTCATTTATTTCTGCTGCTTCTTTCCAAGAAACAACAAGGGTGCTAACTGAGGCAGCTATTAATGGAAAAGTTGATAAATTAACCGGTTTAAAAGAGAATGTTATAGTTGGGAAGCTTATTCCTGCCGGAACAGGTAATGTAATTAGAGCTTTAAAAAAAGAGGCTAAAATTCGCGATAATTCACTATTAAAACAAATAGAAAACACTAAATAAGATGTTGACTAATGTAATTACTATAAATATATTCTGCGAACTATGCCGACCATAAATCAACTTGTTAGGAAATCTAGAGAAAAAGTCTCTAATAGAAATAAGGTTCCTGCTCTCAAAGCCTGTCCCCAAAAGAGAGGTGTGTGCTTAAGAGTCTATACAACTACCCCAAAAAAGCCTAATTCTGCACTTAGAAAAGTTGCAAGGGTTAAGTTGACAAATGGTCAAGAAGTTACTGCATATATACCCGGCGAAGGACACAATCTACAAGAACATTCAGTCGTCCTTATCAGAGGCGGTAGAGTTAAAGATTTACCTGGTGTTAGATATCACATTATTAGAGGAACGCTAGATACTCAAGGATTAGAAAAAAGACGCCAACGAAGATCAAAATACGGAGCAAAAAAGCCTAAAAGCTAAATTTCAATATCATGTCACGTAGAAGAGCTGCAGAGAAGAGACAAGTATTGCCTGATCCTATATATAACAGTGTAGTTCTTAATAAGTTTATTAATGAAGTAATGGTTGGTGGAAAGAAAACAGTCGCACAAAAAATTGTTTATGGCGCTCTTGACATTATTAAAACACAAAATGAAAGCGAAGATCCTTTAGATTATTTCCAAAAATCAATTAATAATGTTAAACCTTCAGTTGAAGTAAAATCAAGAAGAGTTGGAGGAGCTACCTATCAGGTTCCTATGGAGGTTAGAAGCACAAGAGCCCAAGCTCTTGCTTTTAAATGGATTCTTACTAACTCAAAAAAGAGAAATGAGAAAACTCAAAGAGAGAGATTAGCAAATGAACTTATCGATGCTTTTGAGAACAAAGGAAATTCTGTAAAGAAAAAAGATGAAGTTCATAAAATGGCTGAGGCTAATAGAGCTTTTGCTCATTATAGATGGTAAAACATGGATTTAAGTAGATACAGAAATATTGGCATTATGGCTCATATTGATGCTGGAAAAACCACTACAACTGAAAGAATTCTTTATTACACAGGTAAGTCTCATAAAATAGGAGAAGTTCATGACGGAGCAGCTACTATGGATTGGATGGAGCAAGAACAAGAAAGAGGTATTACAATTACCTCAGCCGCTACTACATGCTTTTGGAATGACCATAGAATAAATATTATCGATACTCCAGGTCATGTTGACTTTACAATTGAAGTTGAACGTTCTCTCAGAGTTTTAGATGGAGCTGTTGCCTGTTTTGATGGTGTAGCTGGTGTTGAACCACAATCAGAAACAGTATGGAGACAAGCTGATCGATATAAAGTACCGAGAATTTGTTTTTGTAATAAAATGGATAGGTTAGGGGCTGATTTTGAAATGAACGTTCAGTCAATTAAAGATAGATTAGGTGCAAATCCACTAGTGCTCCAAATGGCAATAGGTAAAGAAGCAGAATTTAGAGGAGTCGTTGATTTAGTTAATTTTAAGTCAATCATTTGGAAGGACGACAGTTTAGGAGCAGAGTTTGACGTAGTCGATATAGGTGATGATTTAATAGAAGAAGCCAAAAAGAAAAGAGAGGAATTAATTGAAAACGCTGTTGAAGCTGATGACCAAGCTATGGAAGATTATCTTGAAGGTAAAGAAATAACAGTTGAAACTCTTAAATCTTGTATAAGAAAAGGCACAATAGATTTTAAGTTTGTACCAGTTTTATGTGGTACAGCATTTAAAAACAAAGGTGTTCAGCCTTTATTAGATGCTGTTGTTGACTATTTACCCTCGCCTAATGATATTGGTTATGTAGAGGGTATTAAAGAAGGCTCTGATGAAAAACTGAAAATACCAAATTCACCTGAAGAACCTTTTGCTGCCCTAGCTTTTAAAGTAGCAGCCGACCCATTTGTAGGACAGATTACTTTTTGCAGACTCTATTGTGGTAATTTATCATCTGGATCTACAATCCTTAACTCATCAAAAAATCAAAAAGAAAGAATAGGAAGAATGCTTTTGATGCATTCAAATACAAGAGAAGAGATTAAAGAAGCCAAGGCTGGGGATATTGTCGCTCTAGTTGGCCTAAAAAATGTGACCACAGGTGATACTTTATGTGAACCCTCAAAACCTGTCATACTTGAAAAAATGGAGTTCCCTGATCCTGTTATTGAAGTTGCTGTCGAACCTAAAACTAAAGCTGACTATGAGAAGATGGGACAAGCTTTAGGGAGATTAGCTCAAGAAGACCCAAGTTTTAGAGTTACATCTGACGAAGAGTCAGGGCAAACGATCATTAAAGGCATGGGAGAACTACATTTAGAAATTCTTGTTGATAGAATGAAAAGAGAATTTAAAGTTGAAGCAGATGTAGGAGCGCCACAAGTTGCTTACAGAGAAACTATAACAAAGGATGTAGAGGTAGATTACACTCATAAAAAACAATCCGGTGGTGCAGGTCAATTCGCAAGAGTAAAAATGAAATTTAAACCTCTTGAACGAAACTCAGGCATTAAATTTAACAACTCAGTTGTAGGAGGTAATATTCCTAAAGAGTACATTCCTGGTGTAGAGAAGGGCATTAATAGTGCTGCCCAAAATGGGGTTATCGCTGGATACAATGTAATCGATTTCGAAGCTGAAGTTTATGATGGTGCTTTTCATGATGTTGACTCTTCAGTGTTAGCATTTGAAATTGCATCAAGAGCTGCATTTAGAGAAGCTGTTGGTAAGGCAAGTCCTAAGCTTTTAGAACCCATGATGAAGGTAGAAGTCGTGACTCCTGAAGATTATATGGGTGACATAATTGGTGATTTAAACTCAAGAAGAGGCCAAATTGAAAAAATGGAAGATAGAGGTAATGCAAAAGTAGTATCATCTGTTGTCCCACTTGCTAATATGTTTGGTTATGTTAATAATCTACGTTCTATGAGCCAAGGCAGAGCGAGTTATACTATGTTATTTTCACACTATGATGTCGTCCCATCAAATGTTGAGGAAGAAATTAAGTCTAAGTTAGCATAAATATGATAAATCAAAATATTAGAATCCGTCTTAAGTCTTTTGACCATAATATATTGGATAGAAGTTCTATTGATATTTTACAAACAGCTAAAAGAACTGGAGCAAAAGTTATTGGTCCTATTCCTATGCCTTCAAGAATAGAAAGAGTTACTGTAAACAAATCTCCTCATGTTGACAAAAAAAGTAGAGAACAATTTGAACTTAGAACACACATAAGAATGATGGATATTATTGAACCAACTCCACAGACAGTTGATGCATTAATGAAATTAGATTTAGCTTCGGGCGTTAATGTAGATATTAAAATTAAAAAATAAAAATATGATTATTAGTAAAAAAATTGGCCAAACATCATTTCTTAGCGAGGAAGGAAAGAGAGTTAATGCTACTGTTTTAGACTACAATTCATGTACAGTAGTTGGAAATAGAACTGAAGATAAAGATGGTTACTTAGCTAATATAATTGGTTTCTATAAACCTAAAAAACTTAACAATCCTCAATTAAAAGAATTTAATAAGAAAAATTTAGAACCTAGAAAAATAGTTAAAGAGCAGAGATTATATACTCCTGATGGTTTATTACAGGTGGGCACAGAAGTAATACCCTCTTTTGAAAAAGGTGACAAAGTTTGTGTTCAATCAAAATCAACCGGAAAAGGTTTCGCTGGAGCAATGAAAAGACATAATTTTAGTGGAATGAGAGCTTCGCATGGAGTTTCAATATCTCATAGGGCTCATGGATCTACAGGACAAAACCAAAATCCAGGTAAAGTTTTTAAAGGAAAAAAAATGGCTGGTCATTTAGGAGATCAACTAACCACCACTAAAAATCTTGAGGTTTTATTAATTGATCAAGAAAAAAAACTTATTTTTTTAAAAGGTGCTGTTCCAGGCAAAAAAAAATCAATAGTAAAGGTTTATAAATAATGATTGAGCAAATTTCTTTAAAAAAATCTAGTATCTCTCAAAAGTCATTATATCTTTCTATTCAAAAAGCTCACACTCATAAACAAGGTAATAATCACAGTTTAGATAGGTCTGAAGTTGCTGGTTCTGGAAAAAAACTTTTTAAACAAAAGGGCACAGGTAATGCAAGAGCTGGTAATAAAAAAACAACACAAAGAAGGGGTGGCGGAAAGGCCTTCGGACCAAAATTTCATAATGTTTCCTTTAAAGTGAATAAAAAAATTAAAACCTTGGCTTTAAAATCTTCTATTTCTCTAAAAAGTGACAATAAATCATTATTTGTATTTGATGAAAAAAATCTTACAGAAAAAACTTTAAAAGACTTAATTTTAAAAAATGCTAATAAAAATATTATTTTAGTTCTTAAAGATCCATCTAAGAGCGAGGTATGCTTAAAAATGAGAAATTATAAAAATTTATCCTTTTTGTCAGACATTAATTATTCTATTCACTCCTCACTTAAATCTGACATGCTCATAATATCAAAACAAAGTTCAATGTTTTCTAATTATATTGAAAGTAATCTATAAAATGGATCTTAACTTAATCAAGAAACCAGTTATTACCGAGAAATCTACCACCAATGCTCAGTTTAATAAATATATATTTGAAGTAAGAAGTGATGCAAATAAATCATCTATCAAAGCGGTTATTGAAGACACATATAAAGTTAAAGTCGAAAAATTGAACAGCTTAATTGTAAAAAGTAAACCTAAAGTATTTAAAGGACAACGTGGAACAAGATCTGAGAATAAAAGAATAATTGTTACTCTTAAAGAAGGTAACACCATTGATATGGGAGCAAAGGTTAAGTAAAATGGGATTGATAACATATAAACCAACTACACCATCATTTCGAAAGACTGTCAAAATAGATAGGTCGCTCTTATACAAAGGTAGACCTGATAAATCTTTAGTCGAGGAATTACAACCAAATTCAGGAAGAAATAACACCGGAAAAATAACCATC
>MDTD01015174.1_pt1 | contig 11211 bp, 10 predicted proteins | sample 811221 | NCBI WGS metagenome assembly MDTD01 (sample SAMN05326646, study PRJNA326480) | marine metagenome | isolation source: seawater | place: Pacific Ocean: South West | collected 2011
CCTCGATCCGCAATATCAAAAAGTGGAACTCAAGATAGCGTTTTCGTTTACCGTGATGGGGCTATAACAAAAACATTAATACAAATTGGATATGAATTTTCAGAAAGAGTGCAAATATTCGGGATAAACGCTGGGGATAAAGTTGTCAACCCCATGAATATCAAAATGCGAGACGGTATGCGGGTGAAACTGGGCCCTTGACTTACGCAGAGGGATCAAAATTGAACTTAGTTGACATACGTGATATCAGGAAATCCTACCTCAGAGGTGGCTACAAAGTTGATGTTTTGAAAGGAATCAGCCTGCAAGTAGATCAGGCAGGATTCACAGCACTGATGGGCCCCTCGGGATCAGGAAAAAGCACTCTGCTCAACCTGATAGCAGGCATTGATAAACCGGATTCCGGTACCCTTAAAGTTGACGGCCTTGACATCTGCGATCTATCGGAGGGGAAACTTGCAAATTGGCGAGCCCAAAATATTGGATTTGTATTTCAATTCTACAATCTTATGCCTGTATTGACCGCTGAGCAAAACGTAGAACTTCCTTTAATCCTGTCTGATTTGAATGCCAAAGATCGCCGTGCGAAAGCAAGATTTATGTTGGAAATGGTTGGACTGAATGACCGCTTAGCTCATTATCCAAATGAGTTATCAGGTGGACAGCAACAGAGAGTGGCGATAGCGCGAGCAATAGTCACTGACCCAACTTTAATTGTAGCTGATGAGCCGACAGGTGATCTTGATAGGCGAGCCGCTGAGGATGTTTTAGAGCTGCTTCACTCTCTAAACGAGGAAGCAGGGAAGACCATCATTATGGTGACTCACGATTTAGAGGCCACTCAAAACGCAAAAGAAGTGGTTTATTTAGACAAGGGAGAATTAGTAAAAAAAGACTAAAATGTTAGCTCAATCACTGGGATTTATACTTTTGACGTCAATCAAGAATGCTTTCCGCCAAAAGACTAGAACTATACTCACTGTTATCGGGTTAGCGGTAGCGATTTTAGCGTTCGGACTGCTACAAACAGTAATTACCGCATGGTACTCCAAGGCAACGTCCGCCTCCACTGCGAGGCTTGTCACCAGAAATGCCACCTCACTAGTCTTCGACTTGCCTGTTTATTTCAAAGATCAGATTAATGGGGTAAGAGGAGTTAAAAAAGTTGCCTATGCACAATGGTTTGGTGGAGTATACAAAAAACCTAAGAATTTTTTCCCTCAGTTTGCCGTATCAAAAAATTATCTCGAAGTTTATCGTGACTTTGTGTTGAACGAGAACGACCATAACGAGTGGCGCAGAGAAAAAAGAGGAGCCATAGTTGGTCGGCAAATCGCCAACAGATTTGATTTTAAAAAGAACGATGTCTTAAGACTCAAGGGTACTCTTTATCCGGGATCTTGGGACTTTATTATCAAAGGGATTTACGATGGGATTGATGAAACTAAAGTAACTGACAGGATGTTTTTTCACTGGGACTATTTGAACTCATACGTAGAAAAATTACCAAAAGGTAGTTTGTTGGAAGCAAATAACGTTGGTGTTTTCATCAGCAGTTTAGATGACTCTACCCGTGCAGCAAGTATATCTTTGGAGGTAGATGAAATCTTCAAAAATTCAATAGCTCCGACATTCACAGAGACAGAACAAGCGTTTCAGCTTGGTTTTGTCGCAATGTCAGATCAAATTATTGAAGCAATAAGGTTAGTTTCCTACGTGATTGTCTTAATTATTTTAGCCGTGATGGCAAACACAATGGCAATGAGCGTTAGAGAGAGAACGCGGGAATTTGCAACCATGAGAGCCTTAGGTTTCAGTCCGCAGTATGTGTCAGCCATGATAGTCTGTGAGGCGGTCATTATAGCTATTGTGGGAGGTGGTATTGGAATACTGCTCACAAATCCCTCCGCCTATGCCTTTCAAATAGCCACGGACAGCATTTTTCCAGTTTTTATCGTGACTAATGAGACTATATTTTATCAGTCAATTTTTTCGATTCTCGTAGGTGTTTTAGCGTCGAGCATACCAGCTGTGAGCACCTTTAAGATTAAGGTAATTGATGGGATTAGGAGCGTTATATAGCCGGATGACCATACCAATTACTTACACCTTAAAAAATTTGTGGGTTAGAAAAATAACCACGTGCCTCACCATGGTAGGATTAGGCCTTGTGGTTTTTGTTTTTTCCTCGATACTAATGCTTGACCAGGGCTTAAAAAAAACGTTAGTAAACACTGGAGAAAAAGATAACATTATCGTTATTCGCAAGGGCGCAGACACAGAAGTTCAAAGTGGAATATACCGAAATCAAGCTGCAATAATTGAAACCAGTCCATTTATTGAGAACTCCGCAGATGGAACAAGAAATATATCTAAAGAGTTGGTAGTTTTAATTTCGATGCAAAAAAATAGTACCGACAAATTTTCAAATGTGGTGGTAAGAGGTAGCTCAAAAAAAGGCTTAGATCTTAGGCCACAGATTAATATCGTCCGAGGTAGAACCTTTGAACCCGGAACCTCAGAGGTGATTATAGGCCGTGCGGTTGCGAAATTATATGGTAACCTTCAGATAGGAGATAGCATTTCATTTGCACAGAGAAAATGGAACATCGTGGGAATTTTTGATGCTAAGCAAACCGCCTTTGACTCTGAAATTTGGGGAGACTGCCAACAGCTGATGCAAGCTTTTCGCCGAACAAATTTTTCCATCGTAATCTTTAAGTCTAAAAATTCAAAAGATACAGATTCGATGCAAAATTATTTCAACGCTGATCCACAATTAGCTGTGCAATTGAAGATTGAACAAGATTTTTATGAGGATCAATCAAAAGCTCTTTCAAAATTCATAAACATACTAGGGATCACACTAACAGTGATTTTCTCAATTGGAGCAACTATTGGAGCAATGATTACGATGAATGCCGCTGTATCTAATCGAATACAGGAAATAGGAACACTCCGTGCGTTAGGTTTCAAAAGAAAAGATGTTTTAACAGCCTTTCTTTTAGAGTCAGTAAGCTTAGGGTTACTGGGTGGGATTATCGGAATATCTGCTGCAAATTTTATGGAGCTCTCAAGTTTTACGACAACTAATTTTCAAACTTTTGCCGAACTCTCTTTTGGCTTCGTAATGACGCCAACTATTGCCGTTAAGGCGTTGCTAATATCAGTCCTTATGGGATCAGTGGGGGGCCTCCTTCCGGCGATTTACGCATCAAATCTCGAAATAGTAGAATCTTTGCGCTCACCATAATTTCCGAATCAGGGTGCGACATAACTGGTTTTGACAGAAGTGTAAAACTCTTTGGCGTAAACTCCCTGCTCTCTAGCGCCGTAGCTTGACCCCTTGGTACCACCAAATGGCACGTGATAATCAACCCCCGCCGTTGGTAAATTAACCATAACCATTCCGGCTTGTGCTCGTTTACGGTAATCAGATGCATATTTCAAAGAATTTGTTACTATTCCTGACGATAACCCAAAATTGGTAGCATTAGCTAAGGTCAATGCTTCCTCATAACCCTCTGCAACTTGCACCGTCGCAACCGGTCCGAATACCTCTTCTTGGTTAATCTTCATGGTGTTGTTTGTCTCTGTGAACAACGCAGGCTCTAAATAAAAACCATCGTGCTCTCTTTCTAAAAGCTCTCCCCCAAAGCTTAGCTCAGCACCTTCCCGTTTAGCCTCCTCGATATACCTTAAGTTTTGATCCAACTGTGTCTTATCAACCACTGGTCCAATATGAGTTCCAGCTTTCAGTGCATCGTCAACAACGGTGGAAGCTAATTTAGTCTTCATTTCCAACACAAACTTATCGTAGATGCCCTTGGTCACAATGATTCTAGATGACGCGGTACAGCGTTGTCCAGTCGAAAAGAAAGCTCCATTGATGGCACAATTAACGGCGGTTTCAAGATCCGCATCATCCAGAATTACCAAGGGATTTTTACCTCCCATTTCGAGTTGAAATTTCCCCATCCTCGACACAACATTTTGCGCGATTCTCCTTCCAGTTTCTACGGATCCCGTGAAACTGACAGCAGATACTCGGGGGTCGTTCACAATTGTATCTCCCACCTCTGTTCCCTTACCCATGACAAAGTTAAAAACGCCGGGAGGTAAGCCAACGTCAACTATTATTTTTGCCAACTCGCTTGCCATAGCCGGAACTAAATTCGCTGGTTTAAAAACCACGGTATTACCATAGGCTAAAGCCGGAGCGATTTTCCAAGCAGGAATCGCGGCCGGAAAATTCCACGGAGCAATGATCCCCACCACACCCACGGGTTGCCGAATAATCTCGACATCCACTCCATCTCTAACAGAGGGTATAATCTCTCCTGCTTGCCTTAAGACCTCACCGCCAAAAAACTTAAAAACATTGCCTGCTCGCGAAACCTCGCCAATCCCTTCAGGTAAGGTTTTACCCTCCTCCCTTGATAATAGTTTTCCCAAGGAGTCTTTATTGGCCAATATGCGATTACCAATATTATCAAGGATATCGGCTCTTGATTGAATATTTGAATTTCCCCACATTTCAGCGGCAGAACTTGCGGCACCAATAGCCTCTTTGGTTAAACTTGAATCAGCCTGCGCATACTCGGCTATTACATCATTTACATTAGATGGATTGACATCCTTTGCATTAGTGGCCTGCTCAACCCAGTTACCTCCAACATAGTTTTGTAATTTCTGCATCTTTTTTTACTCCTGTCCTATCGTTATGATACCCTCTGTCGGCTATAGCCTATTTGAATTTGCTTAGGAATGCAAAATGAAGATAATCACAATCCCGGTAACACCCCTGCAACAAAATTGTTCTATTTTAATTTGTGAAAAAACAGGGAAAGGGGCAGTGGTGGATCCTGGGGGTGATAGCCACCTAATTTTAGAAAAAATAAAGGAACTGAATGTAGAAATTGAGCTTATTTTAGTTACCCATGGCCACGTGGATCACTGTGGACATGTACACGATCTAAGTGAAAATTTGAACGTTCGGGTAGAGGGTCCAAATAAAAAAGATCATTTTTGGATAGAGCAACTTCCCAACCTAGGACAGATGTATGATATGGGCATATTACACAAATTTAAACCGGACAGATGGCTGGATCACGGCGACATTGTGAATTTCGGAAATATCATTATGCAAGTCATGCATTGTCCCGGCCATAGTCCCGGCCACGTGATCTTCTTTCACGAGAAAAGTCAACAGGCTATTGTTGGCGATGTTATTTTCAGTGGCTCTATTGGACGAACAGATCTTGCGCAGGGAAGTCACGATGATTTAGTAAAATCAATAGCAACTATCCTGTGGCCACTTGGTGACGATATTACTTTTTTTCCAGGTCACGGACCGGTCTCTACATTTAGAAGGGAGAAAGAAACTAATCCATTCGTTTCTCTCCGAGCACTAAGTGGTAGTTCCTAAATCCCTGTCCTTTTTTGAAAATAAAGCCTAACCTTCGTTGACCATACACAGCCAGGCGCTGACGATGATCAATTTCCCCTTTTTATCTCCAGTTTTAAAACGTTTTTCACACTATTTCAGGAAAGATTGAGGACCTCCGGACCACCATTACTTTGCTACTATTTAACCAAACGCTCTCTCGACTCCCAACCCAGTTCAAACCTAAAGTGATTGGGAAAATAAGGGCAAATCTTATTCAATCGCTTTAATGGATACAGCCTGATCCCCTTTTGGTCCAGAGGTAACTTCGAAAGAAACCTTCTGATTTTCCTGCAGAGTCTTAAAGCCCTCCCCCTCAATAGCAGAGAAATGTGCAAACAAATCTTTACCACCATCATCTGGTGTAATAAAGCCAAACCCTTTCGATTCATTGAACCATTTTACTGTTCCAGTGCCCATCTAGTATTTTGCCTTCCCGAAAAACTTATTTTTCTAATCTAAAAGTGTATTTAACAACTCAATGCTTCTTAGAAATTCTGACTTGTGCCCGACCTAATAAGAAACGTGAGCGTGCAAGGATACTTTTATATTGCTGAAACATCAAGTTATTAATAATTTAAATGCACATTATTAAACAGACAAGTTTTGGATTTTGCTCAAAGTTTAATGCAAAAGGCAACTATGTCCTTTATGATATCAATGTTATTTATTACAGGAGTAACAACATCGTGACAAACACCTTCAAGGATTCGGCAATCGATTACCATCGCCTTCCCACCCCGGGGAAAATTTCGGTTGCCCCCACCAAAGAACTTACCAACCAGAGAGACCTCGCGTTAGCCTACTCTCCGGGAGTCGCCTACGCCTGTGAGGCCATCAAGGATAATCCCAAATTAGCCGCCGATTTAACTTCCCGAGCCAATTTAGTAGGTGTCGTTACTAACGGCTCTGCAGTATTGGGATTAGGGAATATTGGTCCTCTAGCCGGCAAACCTGTAATGGAAGGAAAAGCATGTTTATTCAAGAAATTTTCTGGCATTGACGTATTCGACATCGAACTCAAAGAGACTGATCCAGATAAGATTGTAGAAATAATATCGGCTCTTGAACCGACGCTGGGAGGGATAAATTTAGAGGATATAAAGGCACCTGAGTGCTTTTATATCGAAAAAAAACTTCGTGACAGGATGAAAATACCCGTTTTTCACGACGATCAACATGGAACAGCTATCATTGTTGGCGCAGCAATCTTAAATGGCCTGAAAGTGGTAAATAAAAACATAGGCTCTGTGACCATGGTTTGCTCAGGGGCTGGGGCGGCAGCTATTGCCTGCTTAGATATACTAGTAAAGCTCGGTTTGAACAAAAACAACATAATCGTTTGTGACTCCAAGGGCGTTATCTATGATGGTCGCGAAAAAAATATGGAATCGAACAAAAGGCGGTACGCCACCAAAAAATCTGCTCGCTCCATAGAGGATGTGATAAAGAATTGCGATATCTTCCTCGGTCTATCGGGACCAGGGGTTTTAAAGCAAAAGTGGGTTACCACGATGGCAGAAAAGCCTCTTATATTAGCTTTAGCTAATCCGATACCCGAAATTTTGCCTGAGGACGTTAAGGCCGTAAGACCGGATGCCATAATAGCTACTGGCAGATCTGACTATCCCAATCAAGTTAATAATGTCCTTTGTTTTCCGTTTATCTTCAGAGGAGCACTTGATGTTGGTGCCACAAAAATAACCGAGGAAATGAAGCTGGCGAGTGTAAAAGCGATAGCTGATTTAGCACAAGCTGAACAGTCCGAGGAGGTTGCCTCGGCTTATGGAGATGACTCCCTAACTTTTGGTCCAGACTATATTATCCCCACTCCATTCGATCCGAGATTAATTACCAAGATAGCACCGGCCGTTGCGAAGGCCGCCATGGAAAGCAAAGTCGCGACACGTCCAATTAAGGATTTTGAAGGATACATTGAAAAACTTAATAATTTTGTATACCAATCTGGATTCCTTATGAAACCTGTTTTCACGGCAGCAAAAAGAGACACCCGACGCATCATATATTGCGAGGGTGAGGACGAGAGGGTGCTAAGAGCCGTTCAGATTGTAGTTGACGAGAAATTAGCTAGACCTATTTTAGTGGGAAGACCGGAAGTCATAAAAATGAGGATCCAACGGGCAGGATTAAGGCTTCAACCAAATAAACATTTTGAAATAGTTAACCCAGAGAGTGACCCAAGGTATAAGGAAGTTTGGCAAGAGTATTATCAACTCATGAGACGAAAGGGAGTATCTCCAGACGATGCTAAAGTTCAGGTGCGACAGTCAAACACATTGATTGGGGCAATGCTTGTAAGAAGAGGTGAGGCAGAGGCCATGTTGTGTGGCACCTTTGGAAGGCATAGTGATCACCTGAGACACATTTCCAACGTCATTGGTCTTAAACCCAAATCCTCCACTTTTGCAGCGATGAATGTACTCATGCTTCCCAAAAGAATTCTATTTGTGACCGATACCTACGTAAATCAAGATCCATCAGCAGAGGAGGTGGCAGAAATTACACTTATGGCAGAGGAGGTTGTGAAAAAATTTGGATTGGTTGCAAAAATTGCCTTGCTCTCGCACTCAAATTTCGGAACAGATAATTCTTACTCTGCCACAAAAATGAGTAGAGCATTAGATATCCTTGAGGCATCTAACCCAGAGTTAGAAATAGACGGGGAAATGCATGGTGACGCTGCCTTGTCGCAAGAGATCAGGAACCACATTAATCCAGAATCAAAGTTAACTGGGGAAGCCAATCTTTTAATAATGCCCAACATTGATGCTGCGAATATAGCCTTTAATTTATTAAAAACGGTGGGCGGGGAAGGTATTACCATAGGCCCAATTTTGCTCGGCGCAAATGCTCCCGTTCACATTGTTACTCCAACCACCACGGCCCGAAGGATTGTGAATATGACCGCTCTGAGTATGACCCAGTAGATTGTGGATATGATGAGAATTTAATTGATATTTGACCCGAGTTTTTTAAACGCATATCCTTAATTAGATTTGACGCTGAGAAGGGAGAGAGAGAAATGGCTGTTTTAGATATGCCAGCAAAGCAAAAAAAATTTAGGGCGCAGTACAAAGAAAAAATTGCGAGGTGGTACAGTGGCTGGGGCCATCTATTGTCAATTTTTATCCCCGGCTTATTGGTTGTTGGGTTTTGCGTGTCTGAGATAGAATCGTTAACTATTTTTGAATTTTTAGTAGCCATCCCTCTACTCATATTCTATAACTTCTGCGAATGGTGGCTCCATAAGAACGCCATGCACCGTCCGATAAAGGGCCTCGGGGGAATACTATTACCTGTATTCAAACGACATACACATCAGCATCATCAATACTTTAGCTCTATTAGAATGAGTTATGACAGTAACAAGGAGTGGCGAATTGTTCTTTTCCCGCCTTACGCTTTAATTTTATTTATGATTATGACTCTACCTGGGGCTATAGCTCTCGGATTGCTCACAACGACTAATGTTGGTTTTCTTGTAATGATGCTTACCCCGGCTTACTACCTAAATTACGAGGTCTTCCACCTGTGCTGCCACGTTAAAGAAAATTGGTTTGTAAAATACTGTCCTCTAGTAAATACTATCAGAAGGCATCATGCTGCTCACCACAGCCTGCCCATCATGATGGAAAGAAATATGAACCTAACTTACCCATTAGCCGATTGGTACATGGGAACAAGCGATCTTGATAGGGGACTTATTGGCCATATTTTTAACGGATACAATACAAAGTATGTGAAGGGAGAATACTTATCCGACCAAGGAAGTGAACTTGATCAAGCATCTGTCTCAGTGTAAAACTTATAATTAACACACAGCTCTAAAAAATAATATGACTCAAGAGGACTGGCAATTTCCCGATAATTTGCAACCAAATCCATCCGATACCGCTTTTGATTTAAGCTCTTGTTTGAATGCTGTTGTGTGCTTAAAAGCCGAAATTCCAGATGACGCCTTCACAGCCGATACGTTGGGTACTTCTCGTCAGGGTAACGGCATAGTCATCAACAAAACAGGGCTTATTGCAACCATAGGTTACCTCATCACTGAGGCGGAGACCATATGGCTTACCTCAAATTCTGGCCGTACTGTCCCCGGAACCGTTATGGCCTATGATCAAGCCTCCGGCTTCGGTCTAGTGCAAGCGCTAGGTTCATTGGATATAGAACCAATCAAGATGGGCACAGCTGAAGGTCTTTCGTCAGGAGATGGCCTATTTGTGATAAGTCACGGTGGTATTCAAAGATCTCTGATAGCTAACCTCCTCGCCAAGCATTGTTTTGCTGGGTATTGGGAATATTTTCTTGAAGAGGCTATTTTTTCTTGTCCAGTTCATCCCCAATGGGGGGGCGCAGCTATTCTTGATAAATATGGAGAATTAGTGGCGATAGGATCTTTGCTTACTGAGGAGGCCACAGCTGAGGGTGCTGTTCAGGCAAATATGTCTGTTCCCATTGATCTCATTAAACCTATTCTTAGTATTGTCGAGGATGGAGTTCCTGACCTTAGGGTGCCAAGACCTTGGCTGGGAATGTATGCTACTGACAACAATCGCCAAGTCATTGTCGTAGGATTAGCAGATCGGGGTCCCGCCCAGGAGGCTGGGATCCGCCCTAAGGATATTGTCCTAGCGGTTAATGAAATTTCTGTTTCGTCTCTTGCTGATTTCCTAAAAACCATGTGGGCAGATAACCGTGCGGGCGATCTAATCAAAATCCAGATCAATCGCGACGATAAAATAATGGATCTAAAGGTAAAATCGGCTAATAGAGATAGTTTCCTTAAGAAACCATTGTCGCATTAAATATACTAAAAACCGACGACCCTACTGTCAGTGCGAGATGCAGCCATGTGAAAATCATTCATTCCTCCTATCTTTACCTTTTCTCGAATAGAAGTATGCGGAATATGTCGAACGTCAACACACGGACCGCACACGTAAACCTCAGCCCCATCGTTTTCGATTATTTCGTCAAACCTTTTTGGTGGTCCAAATGGAATAATCTTGTTCGATGTATCAATAGTCGCCATATGCACCGCATCATGGAATAGCATCACCATAACTTTATCTCCGGCCTGAAGGGCAGAGGCAGCAAAGATAAATGGAAGCTCAGCTTTGGTTGGATCAGTTGGACCACTCGTTGCAGAAATTGCGAAAAACATACTAAACTCACTTTCTTCTTTTTGAAATAAATTTATAAACAATTTTACCATCATGGTCGATAATAATACCTACCATAGGCTTCTCTTTAAATATCTCACCGAGTACTTGCACGTAGTCCTTTAACTGGTTACGGTATTCAAGCTTGACTTTCTTGTCGGTACTGAAGATATTTTCTCCCGTTTTAAAGTCAATTATGTGAATTTCATCAGCAAACTCAACCACACGGTCAACTCTCCTCACCTTTCCATCTCTGCCACCAATGGACACCTCATTCCAGGCTCGAAGGTAAAAGTTAGGATCAATATATTCTTTTATTTCAGAGGAATTAACAATTTTATTTGCTAGTCTCCAAAGGTGATTAAAATCGCGCTCTTTGATAAATCTCAATTTTCTCCGGATATTTAATTTTCCTTTACAATTGGCCGGAGGAATAATGTTCTCGAGGATAAGGTGTATATTTTTTCCGTCAAAACTTTTTTTAAGTTCTATAAAATCATCACGTTTGCCAAGAGATAAAGCAAACGTGGTGCTTATTTGATTATTCTTCTCCGAGTGAGCGTGATTTTTTTCCGGAAA
>MDTD01050434.1_pt1 | contig 11211 bp, 26 predicted proteins | sample 811221 | NCBI WGS metagenome assembly MDTD01 (sample SAMN05326646, study PRJNA326480) | marine metagenome | isolation source: seawater | place: Pacific Ocean: South West | collected 2011
ACTTGAAGCATTAAATCACGACGCCCTATCATGACCGGGGGGGGTTCTAAATGGCGTACTGTTTCAGTTTATGCGCCTTTAATTGAAAATATTCAAAAATTGATTGATGAAAAAGTAATACTATATTCTAATGTTAATCAATTTGCTAATGCTGTAATTGAAAGGGCATATCAAGAAGCCCTTTCAAACATTAGAAATGAAGATTAAATCAAATCAGAACCCCAAACTTCACGCTTCTTTTGTTTTCGTTTGATGCTTGCATATCTAACGCCCAAGGGTTGATTGAGCAACGTCTTTTGATATGATATTTCATCAATCAATTGAATTAATTCTGGCGATTCAACACCCATTCTTTTCAATTTCCACCGGAGACGGATTGATTCGGGTTGCCCTAGAGCTAGATGTAAAGGAAAACCGCCGTTAGTGGTACGCATTCTTGATGCGGCTATTTTATCAAACTCTCTTTGTCTCTCTCTGTAACTCATCTTCATCCTCATCCTTCTTTTTTCTTCTTTGTGACCTAGGCGGCCTTAAGACTCTATCTTTCAGCTCTTGAAGTGACATGTAACCGAATGGCTTTGAAAGCATATCCGCTTCTTTTGGTCGGTTTTTTTTGTCTAACCATGCAGGAAACCAAGCCTTACAAATCATTTCATCATATAGCGAATAAAATACATCTCGAAGGTTTTGGTCTTTTGAATACATTTTCAATTCTTCTTGTGCATCAATTACTTCATGAAGCCAATTTGCTCGCTCGCCCTTTAGTGTTCCGGGACTCATTCGTCTAATCCCTACGGCTAATTGAGTCATGCGCGTTAAACTCAAATCAATCCCACTCATTGATTGAGTCGTAAGAATCAACGTCAAGTCTCTATGGGAAATAATACCCGCTAATCTAGCCATGAACTTTGATTCGCTAGTCATTGAATCCCTTGCGTTTAGTGACACGGCTGTATCATCACACAATACAACCGCACCCTTGAATTGAAGCATCTTTTCAAAATCTGAAGGGTTGAATATTCTCCCGTTCCAGTGTTCGGGCATGGCTTTCATAACTTCATCTGGGAATCCGATAAACGATACGGGCCTCTTAGTTTCACGAATTACTGTATCAATTATTGCATATGCTAGAGAAGTTTTTGCACTTCTAGCACTACCTAGCAAGGTAATTATTCCCGTACCGTATGCTTCACGCATTCGACCATTTCCGGGGTCATAGTAATGACCAGAGGGCCATAAAAGGTCTTGAAATGTTGGAGGCAACCATTCCATTGAGGGGCCACTACTCAAAATCAATGACCTCCTGAACCGTTGAATGGATTTCATGCTCGAAATCGGCTAGATTTAGCGCATTCTCTAACTCTGAAGGCTCAAGTGTAGCCATGGCGATGCCTATCCAGCGTTCAGACAATTCTTTCACTCTGGTTTCCACTTCAACAGCAATCAATTCTTGAGTTATTCTTTCACTTCTCAAGTGTTCGCTAAATGCTTTTGAAAGTCGGTCAAGTGTGCTTAAATCTCTAGCCATTTCAAATTGTGTGAACTCAGCTAGGGCTGAGCCTTCACCTTTCAATGTATTTGGTTCGAATGAAGTCAATAGAACCCTAGTAGCTCCACTTCTTGAAGTCAAGGGGATGCCAGCGCCTTCAATTTCAACATCGACCCTTTTACCCACCCTATATTCAGTTATTTGATTAGGCCCTTCAGCAATCAATAACAAATTACACTCATCCTTTGCCCTAGCCGTCAGCCATGGCGTCCAGATGATTGGAGTTATCAACAACGTCGGCCAAACCCAAACGGGAATTATTGAAAGATAGTCCCAACCAAAATAAAATAATAAAAATCCTATACCGATAATTATGACAATTCCAAAGCCAGAAAATAGAAAATCAACCCAAGTCCTGCCAAACTTTTGATTATAAATTATTGGAGGCCCTTCGGACATCATACCACCTCTGAAATGAAGTTATTATCTTGATAATTACTTATCAATTTCCACATTACACCTACAACCATTAACCATGATAGTATAAGCGCTCCAACTGCGGCAAATATCTCAATGTTGCTTATCTCTGAAGGAGTGTAGGGGTTAGAATACGGATTGCTTTCAGCCGGTAACTCTCGAATCACATTAGTCAATGCCCCGGATTGAATGAAAGTGACGTTCTGGTATGTTTGATTGAATCCTTCATTTAGAATAGTAACTTGATGCGTTCCAGAAGTAGTATAACCTCTAAGAGTATTATTTCCAGTGGTAACTAATTCATTATCAATAATCAATTGAGTATTATTACAATTTGAAATAACATATATTTCAGTGCCAAAAACATAAGACTCTTGTGAAATCAATGAGTAGTGACCCTCATACCCATCAACAGTATAAGCGTAAGCAATACAGGCGGGCCCTGATGCGGCTACGCAGGGGGAGAGCGTTAGCGCCAGAAGCAAAAGAAGCCCATGTTTTACTGTATATTTCCCCATTTAATTTCCCCCTTAATCATTTAATTCACCTTTGTCGTTTTTTCCTAGCTCTTTTGTTAGATGCTTTACTCTTTGGTCTTAGTGTTGATACAACTTTCCAAGACTTTGCATTCTTCTTTGGCTTTTGAACTCTGTAAAAAATTGAATAAAATGGCTTGATGTCATTCATTGAACCTTTTCTAAAGTCTTTAGCGGCTTGTGTTGCTTGCTTTTTGTTTTTGTAATATCCTACAATCATTTGGGTTTTCCTTTTTACCATAATCATCACTAATCCGTCAATTTACTGAATATTCTTAACGGCGCCGTAAATAGACGCCATGGACCCGGAACGCCGGCATTAGTTAATGCCTTTGAAACGGTCAAATCTCCATCAGGGTCGTCAAATGGATTTAAAAAACCAATAAAACCCGTTGTGAATAATGTTACAATCCATTCCCAATTGTCAATTACCAAATAAGCCGCAATTAAGGCGGCTATTAGTAAAGCGATTAAAGCAAATGAAATAAAATAACCAAGCAGAACTTCTGTGGTTGATTTTTGGCGTTGGGATGGTTGGGCTGGTTGGGATTGTACTACTATCACTTCACTCATATTCTCACCTTACCAAATATTTACGAGTGCTGTATAGATTCCAAGCCCAAACACTCGCCAAAACAAAAAAACCGCTACCAAAAATATAACCCTGGAAACCTAAATCTCCATCTAAAGAAGCATTGATTACGGAAACTGTTGAAGTCCATTGAGATAAAATGCCAAAAGACAAACCTCCAGCGCTTGCACCTAACAAAGTCCTCTTTGAAGCGCTCTGGAAAATTGAGGTGGCGCTTGCGAGCTGCAGCAAACCATTTGTAATTATGAAAACGCCAACATACAGTGTTAAACTCATGATTTACCCCCCATTCTATCCATTATAGGGTTCCAAAATGGCGTTGATGCTATAGCGATTCCGTAAAACCCTAAGCCCATCAAAAATATGCCAAATCTTAACAATGCGCCGACTCCATCGACCTCATAAGTTAGGGCTTTGACGTTCATATAATTTGTATCATAATAACCACCATCAAACGGGCTATAATAATCGGTTGAATCCCAAGCCCTGCCGTTTTCAGTTTCTAAATTATCTAAAGATATTCTGAGGTATATTGTAAAGTTGGCAATATCTTCAAAATATTCGTTTTGAAGATTCTCCATTGATTTCATTTCTGATAATGATAAATCATGAGTTGCTTCTATTGTTGCCCTACATGTGTCACCAGTATCATAATCATAACCTGCCGAATCAAAAACACTAGTGCCAGATAAATTAACACTCGAAACTTCAGCCCATGTAAAGGTCAAAGGATTTGACGTTGGGGTTTGTTCCCATAGCTCAAACTCAAAATTATAATCGACTAGAGATATTCCAAAATAATCTTCATCACATGCGTAGGTATTTCCTGAAATAAACTGAGCTTGCCAAGTTGGAGCAATCCTGCCAAATGTAAATAATTGTGTTGAATTAATGCTGATAATATATCCATCTGAACCGCATTCCCAAGGACCAGCACTAGGCGGAGCTACAGTAGTATAATTGTAACAACCGGGCATTTTTTTCCAATATTCGCCGTCAATGTAATTCCAATTAGTAGGGCCAACTTGTGCGATAGCACAATCTCCATAAGAATCTGTGAAGTTTCTATCGCATCTTGACTCTGGCCCGTCGCCACTAGATTCCCATGCAGGAGAATCATAATTGCTCGAATCACGGCCTATATCATACCGTACTTCTTCTCCCCCAAAATATATACTAAAGTCTAGGAGATTAGCGACTCCAAAAGGAACTACTAAGCAAATGAATACAAGAGCTGCCACGCTTGGGCCTCTCCCCTGTAATTTTTGGCCTTCAACTTCTGGTATAACTTTTGAAATGTTATCTCCCCCTTATGCACATTCTCCGGGACTCATAGGGGGGTTGTTTTCATCATTCCAATTTGGACAATAAATCGCAGTTGGTGGCTCTGTGTCTCCCGGGGACGGGGTAGGCATAAAGAAGCATTCCATATCGACTCCATCTATATCCCCGTCTCCATCATTATCTATTCCATCCGAGCATTCTGGCGGGGGAGGGGTTGATTCCGCCCCCACCAGAAGCAAAGCAAAAAAACCACACGCAAGCAATACAGCGAGTGACTTTTGATTATTCAAAACTAAACCCCCTTAGAGGCTTAGTTTCTCATTCTAAGCCAACCAGTGATGCCAGCGACAACTGCCGCAGCATTACCTAGAGCCCATGCGTTTTCTTCATCTGTGAAGGAATCCCATACACGGTCGCCAGAAAGGATTTCCATAACCATGTCAGTTGAATTAACGGCTGCAATAATTGCTACAATAGGTAGCGAATATTGGACCACTTGGTCGATTAACTTGGAACCGTTACCACGAGCTGAAACAGCCGCTAGGCCCGCAGGACCTAGAGCGATAACAACCATACCCAAGGTACCGATTCTTTCAACAAAGTCGATGGAACCACCGTATGCAGCTCTTGTAGTTGCATCCGCATCCGCTGGGTCTGTTATTACATTGTAAGTTTCTCCGACTCCAATTTGAAGTACAAAGAATATTGCGCTCAATACTGTCACTGTTAAAGCGACGTTTCTGATTTGTGTCCATAGGCTTGACATATTATTACCTAAACTGTCCGTATCAATAACGGGACTATAAAGGGGTGTGGAAAATAGAATAATCATTTCAGGTTTGTATTAACCCCCCTTTAGGGGGTTAATCTCTGGGAATAGAATATTCTGGGTTTGGATATTCTGAAACTCGAATGAGTAGTTTTTTTGATAGCATTGGCCTAATTACTTGAGCTAGAGAAGAAGGATTTGAATACCTTCTATTATGACCTTGAAGTCTCAATAGTAAATCATTGAGGCTTAGTTTACCTTCTTCTGTAACCCATAATAGTATTAGAGCCCTAGTTGCTTCGCTTCGCCTTCTTTGTCTTGTCATTTTTTTCACCTTGTAGTAGTAGTAGTAGTAGTAGTTAGTTAGTTAGTTAAGTAGTAGTAGTAGTAGTAGTAGTAGTAGCTCACGATTTTCTGGCGGCATTTTGACCAATTTCTAAAATCAAACGCTCTTTTTCAGATACCCAAGAATCCCATTCTTGGATGAATGCTTCTTCAGAACCATACGACTCAATGATTTTCCTAGCCTCTTCAATCTCTATTTTTTGAAGCCCTCCAATCTGGTTGAATTGCCATTTTCCTCTGGGGTTGTTTTTGACATTGTTTCGAATCCTTCTATACCTATCAATGTCGCCAGAAATCTCTTCTAATCTCTCAACCCTTTGCTGGTTATCCCTTCGAGATATAGCCTCAATTTCAATCGCCTTTATTTTCTCTTCAAGTGCTAGTTTTTCCTTTAGTAAAATATTGACTTCGGCCTCTTGGCGCTCAACGTCATTTGTGCCGAATCTCAGCCATAAGAACTCGCTGATAGTGCGAGAAAGTTGTTTATCGTTCCTCAACTCTTTTACTATTGGATTCAATATCAAAGGAACTGAGATAGTCAACATAAAATGGCCGTCGCCTCTTTTCCAAGGAAAAGTCATAGCTTCACCTCTTCTATTATTGAACTATAACTGCCTTCATTAATATCCTTAATTCGTCTAGCACAATAACCGCATAAATGACGCCATCTATGAACAGAAACATTAGTGACCCTTCTCAATTTTAGAGTTGCCTTTTTGTTATTGCATTTTTCACACATTAAACTCAAGGAGTCCACCTCCAAACCCTAACCGGCCTACCATGGTTTATACTTCTGGTCGATGTTCTCCACATATCGGTTGATTTTATCCAACCGAATGACTTGGCTTTAGTGATAACTGCGGCCATAGCTCTCGGTTCATTTGGTGCCACTATTTCCAGTGCATCAAGAGCATTCCAGATGTCGCATGATGTTAAAACTCCATGCTTCGGCCCTATGATTCTTAGAACTCTCAAAGCATTCCTAATCCATTCAGAGTCTTGACCCACTTCAATTGCTTGAATTACTTGGTCGGCCTTTTTTCTCGCTTCAATTTGCTTCATTCTTTTATCTATATCAGAAAGCACCACCAAACACCTCCTTATAGTCACACTTTGAACACTTCAAAGTCCCATATTGAGCTGAGACTCTAACGGCCCCCATATTGCGAACTTTGTAATCAACAAGAGTGACGGTCCTCAATCCGCACTTGGGGCATTTTAGAACCATTAGAAAACCCTCCTTTGTTTATTGATTTCGTAGGTGCATATTGTGTCGTTAATCAAACCGCCATGTGAAACTAACAAAATACTTTGAATCTCAAACCCCTTATTTTTACCAATTCCTACACTATTCCAACAAAAGGATATACAGAAACCACCGGGCTTAACAACCCTGCTAATTTCCCTTTTTATATCATGAAAATATGATGTAGTGTCATATCCTGTTAGAGCTTTACCTAATCCTTCATAACATTCTTTCAATTGTCTAAGTGAATAAGGGGGGTCAAATAAAACGCCATCAACACTTGATGATTCAAAACCCCTCAAGTATTCCAGTGCGTCAAGGTCTGAACCGTAATTATTAGGGTTTATATCATTATAATCGGTAGCAAAGCCATGATTTCGATTAGCGAAAGGGTCGATTATTAAACCAGATTTAGGCATAATAATATCATTCAACCACTTATTGATTGAAGTAATATTAAATGTATGTCTTGATGGCATATCCCATTTCCTTTCAATTTTCATTTAGAGCACCTCCTTCGATAGCTCGATTAATGAGGATTGAATATGCGACTCCTGCTTGAAGTGGGACGACCCCATTTCCGCATGCTCTAAGTCGGTCCACCCGATGGGCCACCCCATCAACCATTCGACCCAATCCGGGTTCAATACTCCACCATTCCCGGTTTTTACCGAACCCAATAACGTCGGATTGCCTCTTTGATGTGTTAAGTTGGTTCTCATTCCATCCGCCGCGTTGGGAGTTGGGGAAATCTCCTTCATCGCACCCTTCTTCTTTAGAGGGTTGTAACCTTGATTTATTGCCGTAGCTTCTTCTAGTGTCGCCTTGCCATTGAGATACAATGCCCGTGTTAATCTGGTCGAGCCTTCGGTAGCCATCAAGGACGCATTTGGAGTCGGGAATATATCCAAAGATAAAGAGCCTATTTCGGTGATGTTTCGCGCCAACATCTGATGCTCGTAAAGTGCCCCATTCAGCATTGAACCCGATTTTGGCAAGGGACTTGAGTACGGGAGATAATCCCCCATTAATGAGACCTGGGACATTCTCCAAGAATAAGAATCTTGGTTGAACCTCGCAAATGATTCTTTCAATATGGTCCCAGAGCCATCTTTCGTCCTCAATTCCTTTTTGCTTTCCTGCGACACTCCATGGCTGGCAGGGGAAACCGGCAGAGATGAAATCCACTTTTCCACGCCAAGGTGTGCCGTCGAAGGTGACAACATTAGACCAGATAGGAGCCGGATGAAGCCGCCCTTTTTCCATTTGTTTTGCCAATACTGAGGCCGCATAGGCCTCCCCCTCGACATAACAAACAGCTCTTGATTCTGGCAAAATGAGATTGATTCCAAGGTCAAGACCTCCGACCCCGGCAAATAAAGCCAAACCATTCAATCAACCCCCTCCGCTAATCTCCAAGTTTGAACACTCGCTAGAGAATTAATTGTTTGAAATTGGTAATTCTTACAGAATAATTGACCTACTTGATTCGATGAAATCGAGTTTTTGTACTTAGAATTATACAATTTAGAAACAGCGTTTGAACTAAATATTTCAAGTTTGTTTTCTTTAATTATCTTGATTACTTTAGGGATGAGAAACTTTTGCTTCATTGTTTCACTCTCCATAAAATAATTTTCCGCTTATGCTTGCTGGCGAATCTGAATACAGAATCAAGACCAACCTTCTCAAATTGAGAGCTGTGCTTTAATTTTAACGTCATTTGAGTTGTACTCATTGAATTACGGTATCTAGCGTTGTATTCATCGGCTAAATCGTGAACATTCCATTCTTGGTCGCCCATGACCTTGATAATTCTTCTAACGGCTGTTTTGTATCTCATTCATCATCGCCTCCACATGTGCAATAACTGAAAGATTCACATTCAATACAAAAAGAATCATCATTCTCACAATATTCGCAAGGACAACCTTGAGCATGGCATAGCTCACATTCGCAACCCATGCCGTTTTTATTGCACTTCATGGCTTCACCACCCATTCACCGTCTATTTTCACATAGTCCGATTTAGTCCAACCGTAATGAGTCATATACGGGCAATTCCAGCGAATACAAGCCATATGGCCGCTATTTCTAGGTGCTTCAGCCACTGAAGAACCGCACAAAGGACATTCATGTATTTCCTCAATCATTCTCATCAAATCACCGCCAGAATAGAAGGAAAACCGCAAGGAGATTTTTTATCTGCATTTTCAAACGCAAGCCTCCCTTGAAACATTAAAAACTTGGCACCGCACTCTTGAAGTTTAGCGAACCACTTGGTTGAAGAATCATGTTTCAAAAGCATTACAATAGTAACTTTTGAGCCTTTCATATTGCACTCGAACTTATGATTGAATGCTCTTTCAATCCAAGGCATTACATTAGAATAAGGCGGATTGATGAAAATTAATCCGGAATCCGGCCATTCATCCACTAGGCCGTTAAAATGTGTCTCATCCCATTCTGGATTGAACGGGCAAGGGTCAAACGCCCTAGGGAACATATCAAGCACCCATTGAGGCGTTGAAAATGAATCGCTGGCGTTTTCATATTTCCCTATACGAATCAAGACCATTCCTCCATGAACTTCGCTGATACAAAAGAAGAAGCTTTCACTGTTGGAATGTTCAAACAATGCTTGCATTCAATAAAGAAGTATTCACTTGTTTCAATTACACTCATCGCTTGGCCGCATTCTGTGCAAATTACGCACATCATTGAGAACCACCATTCAATTCAATAGCATCTTTTTGAGTGATAATTTTACATGAATCAAGGTTTAACTCACTAAGCCTATGATGTTCCGGCACTGGTTGCCATTTCCAATCTCCATTAAAATCTAAACAGCACCAATACAGCCTATAAACCGCCTCTTGGTTGTCGTTTTTGCATGAACCCTCCGGGTCCACTATCTCGATTGGCTGCAACGGTGTTGAATTGTTACTTGGTTTCAATTCACTCACCTCCCCCACTGATTTCTGTATCGTCTTCTTCAATTACGCATAAGACCTCTTGTAATGTTTCAAATAATTCATCAAAGGTCTTAGCTTTATCGACCGCTTTATTTGCTAACCACTCAATTTCTTGTATTTTTTTGGTTTTCATTCTTTTTCCCCCATTATTTTCAAAACTCACCATAGATTCTCGTAAGACCACTTATTCAACTCAACCGATAGGTCATATTCTAATTTCAATTGATAATTTTCAAGGGCTTCAATTCTGTATTGCTCAATACCTCTTCTTTTCGCATCGCGAATGTTTCGCTTTAGCTCTTGAAGGTCTTGATTTATTTTCAAAGCCTTTTTGCTTGGTTCGGTTCCGTCTGTGTTCTTTAGGTCGGTTGTCATTCTTTTTCCCCCATTGTTTTCGCCGTTTTGTGTGTTTGGCTAAACGGGGCTAATCTGTATGAGGTATATAATATTTAATTAGATTTAGTAAAATATGAGGTATATTTGGGGAAATTGAATGGGGGGCCATTATGAATTGGAATGATAGAAGGAATAGATATGTTGAGGCGATTGCCAGAGGGAGAACTAATGAAACGATTCGTAGTATATCGAACCGTATTCATATGCTAACTAGATGGATAGGAACTCAAGAGCTAACTTATGATAGGTATGAAAAATGGCTTGCTTGGGCGTTTGAAAACTATGCTTATTCATCAGTGCATAGGGCACATAAGGAGATTAAGCGATTTGTTAAATGGCTAAAATTGCCCGTCTATTATGAGATTGAGTTTATGAGAATCCCTGAGAAGTTACCGAAAATAAAGACCTTATCAAAAGACCAACTTCAAACCGTAATTGATTGGTCGCTTAATCAGACGGGAGTTAATTGGCGTCGTCGATGTGGAATATATTTGATGGTCTTGGCAACTTCTGGTATGAGAGCTGGGGAATGTATTCGCCTAAAGTGGTCGAATTGGGATGAGGTTACGCATACATTCCACCTAGAAGATACCAAAACGGGCGCATCAAGAATTGCGGCTTATTCTCCTGCATTAACCCCCCATTTGAAGGCATGGCGTCAAGAATATGAGGCTCACAAACGCTATGCTTCGCCGTGGGTGATTCCTAGCCTCATGTACCCAGAACATCATGCAAAATATACAGCCATCCAAATCAAGATTAATACAAGGTTGAAGCATGTTTTTGATTTTCATTTTACAAGTAAGATGTTTCGCTCGACTATGGTTCAAAGAATAATTGATTCTGGCGGGAGATATGAAGAAGCGGCTGCTGTTGTAGGTCACAAAGATATAGGCGTCACCCAGAAACATTACGCTCGAATAAAGATGGATAAAAGGTCAATTGATGCACACTCTAAAGCCCTTGAAGATATTAATTTTTAATAAAAAATAATTTATAGGAAACTTGAAGCATTAAATCACGACGCCCTATCATGACCGGGGGGGGTTCTAAATGGCGTACTGTTTCAGTTTATGCGCCTTTAATTGAAAATATTCAAAAA
>MDTD01104201.1_pt1 | contig 11211 bp, 13 predicted proteins | sample 811221 | NCBI WGS metagenome assembly MDTD01 (sample SAMN05326646, study PRJNA326480) | marine metagenome | isolation source: seawater | place: Pacific Ocean: South West | collected 2011
ATTCCATTTAGCGCGGCATTTACTGCCATGCGCCTAGGTAAACGAACTTCTCGTTTGTTTTTCTGAACCGCTCGTAGAGTGTTTTTGGCGACCTTTGTTGGATCGGCAACTGTCAAAAGCCTAAATTTTGTGAATCGATCGACACCTGATTTCATGAGAGGATTTTCTTCGATGTCGTCCCACATCTTCGTATCGACTGGGCCGAGATGGAGAATGGTGACGTTCAATGGGGTGTAGCGGAGTTCCATGCGAAGTGACTCAGCGAACCTTGTGAGTCCTCCTTTGGATGAGGAGTATGCTGACATCGCTGGATTCCCTGTGGTTGCAGCGATGGATGAGGTATAGACGAGATGCCCGCGCCCGCGATCAAGCATACGTGGAAGCAGGGCGGCGGTAAGAACTTGCGGCGTTATTAAATTGATTCGGATAGTGTCTTCAATCTCTTTCTCCGTCAGGTCTTCAACTAATGTGCTCTTTTCTATCCCTGCGTTGTTAATAAAGATATCAATCGCTCCGATTTCGTTTTCTACTCGCTCAATGTATGTTCGGACGTCGTCGGGATCGTTAGCATCAAATGGGATAGCAACTCCTTCAATTTCCCGAGCGAGGGCATCAAGGGGGTTCTGAGATCTCGCTGATACAACTACACGACTGCCAGCAGCCGCAAATTCTCTTGCTATTTCAGCTCCTATACCTCTAGAAGATCCGGTCACTACGACATTTCGATCCTTTACGTTCATCAGTGCCCCCTAAATAAAGAATGCTACAAGACTATGAGAAATTTCTTGCGAAACCCAGTTCGCCCACAGGCCTTAAGAAAGGATTATTAATGGAATAAGGCGATCAGTTTTACTTTGGTATTGCCCATAATTACTGAACTTTTCCGTAACCTCGTCCCATAGTTGTTCACGAACGTCAGCGTCAACTACTTGGGCTGTCATTTCTTTACTTCCTATTCGAGTCTCTACGATGACATTAGGGTTTGCGACCAGGTTCAAAAACCATTCAGGGTGAGTATCAGAACCGCCTTTTGAAGCTACTAATACTAAAGATTCGCCAATTTGGTGTGGGGACGTAAGCATCACGGAACGCGGGAGACCTGTTTTGCGCCCAGTCGTTGTGAGCTTTATTACGGGCATGCCAAACGCATCCCAACCTTTTCGACCTGCCGACAATTTAATGACCCCGCGGTGTAAACTATTGCTTAGCTTCATAAGTAAATTCTCGACAGGCACGCAATTACAATAGCGCACAGCCCAAACAACGCAATAGCTTGATCAGCTTTCCATAGACTTTCCCAACTTATTAACATGCCTATGCAACAAAAACCCACTTCGAAGATCTACATTGTCCTTTGCTTGGCCCTAGGTGCAATTCTCCTATCATGTGGGGGTTCAGATAGTGCTGTTGAGGTATATGGGGAAAATAGAACCCCAGAGAGCAACCCAGTTATCAAACAGAGCGAAGTGATATCGAAAGCCTCGAAACCCCCTTTGCTTTCGGTTGTCGTTATTGGTGATTCTCTAACAGTCGGATCAGAGATGTATGGCGTTTCGTTAACCCGAAGCCTTCTCAACGCCGGAGTCTTAGATGTTGTCGTTTCAGCAAAAAACGGAAGAACTACGTCAGAAGGGGTTGATAAACTAGAAGACTCCATGGTCGTCGATGGAGCGGTAGTAATTGCACTGGGAACGAACGATGTCGCCATGGCTAGCCCTGACCTCTTTGGAACTCAGATCGATAGGGCTGTCGCAGCTGTTCCGGAAACAGTGAAGATATTCTGGTTGAACCTCTATACCGATCAATGGATTTCCGATGATGCGTATAACGCAAAAATCATTGAAAAAGCTAGCGCTCATCCTAATCTCTCAGTTATGGATTTTGAGAGCTTTGCTTCACCGACTTGGGTAGAAGAAGACGGGATACACCTCACTCCTGATGGCTATATCCAAAGAACACGGTTTATTCTTCAAGAGTTAGGGCTCAACTAATGCAATTAAGAGGGAAAAGTCTTAGCGCTCTCGTTGTACTTATTTTTCTGGCCGGATGCTCAGGATCATCTCAAGCAGTTTTCACCTCAGGACGGATAGTATCTCCGACTCCTGAACCGACCCCAACAACTATTCCGACTCCTGAACCGACCCCAACAACTATTCCTACTCCAACAGTCAGGCCAACGCCGACTATGTTAGAAGCGATTTACGAACCAGAAGTCGAACGGTGGCGCGCCACAGTCGTGGAAGCATTGCAAGAATATGGGTTAGAGGAGGAAGAGAGAACCTTCATGAGAGTACTTCGATGTGAAAGTTTTGGAGACCCAGATGCAAAGAATCCAGAGAGCGGGGCATCGGGCCTCATGCAGCACATTCCTTCGTACTGGCCAGATCGTGCCACTGCAGCAGGTTTTCATAAAGCTTCTCCTTTTGATCCGATAGCTAATATTTACGCATCAGTATGGCTCCTCGATGTTGGAGGGTGGTCACATTGGGAATGCTACTAAACTTCGATTGCAAAAATTTTTTTACAGTAACCTCGTAAGGAAGAGTTAAATGCTTAACGACTTTATCCATTTGCCAGCTTCAACGGTAGAAGAATTTAACCGAAAGGGGCATGCGTGTATTCGCGGGCTTGCTACCTCTAAAGAAGTTTCATATTTTCGACCAGCAATTGAAGAAACAGCACAAGAAGGGCGTTACGACCATCGCCCTTTAGAAGAAAGAGACACCTACGGGAGGGCTTTTGTTCAAGTGCATAACTTGTGGCAGAGAAATGCGACGTGTAAGTCCTTTGTCTTCTCAAAGCGATTTGCGCAAGTAGCGGCCTCACTACTTGGCGTAGACAGAGTCAGACTTTACCATGATCAGTTTCTCCTCAAGGAACCCAACGGGGGTTACACGCCGTGGCATCAAGACCAAACTTATTGGCCCCTTAAGAGCGGTAATACGGTGACAATGTGGATGCCGCTCGTTGAAATACCAGCTGAGGTAGGATCTATGTATTTTGCTAGTGGGTCGCATAAAGTCGGCGATATTGACGCCGGAGTGATCTCAGATGAGTCGCATCAAAAAATAACACAATGGGTAAGTGAGAATTCCTTTCCTGAAGAAACTTATGGGCCTATGCAACCGGGTGACGCGACATTCCATGCAGGGTGGACTCTTCATCGGGCTGGGCCAAATACGTCGCTAGAAACTCGACCTGTCATGACTATCATCTTTGTAGCAGATGGAACAGAAATCTTAGAACCGACTCCTCTGCAGGAGTTCGACCTCAAAATTTGGCTTGGGGGGCAGCTACCCGGAGATCAAGTTGACAGTCCAATGAACCCTTTACTGTACCCCTAATATTTTTTTAAGTTCATATCTTTGGCCGCTGAACTGGTGCACGCGATTCAAAGTCTTCATCAGGGCCAGAGAACGTGTTAAAACTTATCGAGCTACCAATAGTCTCTGTTACTGCAGCAACAATTTCAGCAACGGCTAGCGCATCATCCAAAGCTTGATGGGCATTGACGATTTCCACTCCGAACGCAGAAGCTACATCTACGAGTTTGCGTGAAGTGGGCACTGACGAAGCGAAATCAGCTGCCTTCATAGTATCCCAATGGGGAAATAAAGTTCCTTTGGGTAAAAGCTCAGCTCTTGACATTTCTGAACGAAGGAATCCAAGGTCGAAATTTGCGTTATGAGCGACTAGAACTCTGCCATCTAGAAGCGAAAATAATGTCCCTGCGATTTCGGCGAAACTTGGAGCGTCACGAATCCAGTCGCGTTTAATTCCATGAATGTGAGTAGCTCCAAGTTCTACATCATCCCCAGGATTAATTAGGGAAGTCCAACTAGCACCAACCGTACCCCGTGTAACAGTTACTACTGCTACTTCTATTACTCTGTCTGTCTTCGGTGAAAAACCTGTAGTTTCAAAATCCAAACATGCAAATGAGGCTTTATTGAATGGGGCGTTCATAGGGTCTTCGCTATTGTTCATCCAGTCCCGCTACTGGAAGGATCGATGGATGTAGCTATGTCTTGCTTCGTATTAAACCACTTACTTCCTGATGTAATCTCCTCCACGCTTTCTCCAGCATCGACCCAACCTGTAAACCCTGGTTCAAGGTGGGCGATATTTTCGTAACCTAGCTCCTTCATTGTCTTTGCGGCTAAGGCAGACCTCCACCCGAGTGAGCAGAAAAGAACATAGCGATTATCGGGTGAAAACTCTTCTTTATGGTAAGGGCTAGAAGAGTCAACCCACCATTCCAGCATCCCGCGTGGCGCAGAGATAGCACCAGGGATACTTCCCTGAAGTAGACGTTCTCGGAAATCTCGGACATCTATTAATGTTGAACAACCTTCATCAATTTCCTGTCTGACTTCCTCAACAGAAAGCTCCTCAATCGCCGCCTTCGCCTCAGTCACTAAATTCTCAATACTTTTTCCCGTCATATCTATACGGTACCTGAAGTCACCCACTAGCGAGGAGTCAGCAAAAGGGATTTGGTTTTTTTGATTTGGTTACGTGGTCTATAGTCTGATGGCATTACAGAAAACTCTTGGAGGGGTAGATGAAAACTTACGGAGCAGAAACAACGACCGATGAAGTATTGGAAGGTGTCAATCTTCAAGGCCGACACTTCATGGTAACAGGCGCATCCAGCGGGCTTGGAGAAGAGACTGTTCGCGCCCTGAGTAACGCTGGGGCAACAGTAACGATGGTTGCTAGAAATTCGGACAAGCTTGATTCAGCTGCAGGTCGCATTAAGGCATCGGTGCCAAATGCTGACCTCCAAAAAGGTTTAGTTGACCTTGCTGACCTATCAAGTATCCGAACGTACGCAGAGAATTTTCTGCAAGATCAGGCTCCAATTGACGTGCTCATAAATAATGCAGGGGTAATGGCATGTCCCTTCATGACAACAAAAGATGGATTCGAAATGCAATTCGGCACGAATCATTTGGGACATTTTCTATTAACAAATCTGCTAATGCCAGCGATTCAATCAAGCCAAAACCCAAGGATTATTAATCTTTCTTCAGCGGGTCATACTCATGCAGATGTCAATCTGGACGATCCGAATTTTGAAACAAGTGAATACAACGCGTGGGAGTCATACGGCCGAAGTAAAAGCGCTAATATCCATTTCACTCGTGAACTCGTCCGACGCTATGGAGATAACCTTCAAAGCTTCGCTGTGCACCCAGGTGTAATTCTCACTGAACTCGGGCGCCATTTAACACCAGAACTCATGGAGGAAATGGTTGAGCGTGTCAAAGCTAGGTCTACGTCATCCGCTGAAGCAAAAGAGACAGGAGGGCTACCTTTCAAATCTATGGAAGCCGGAGCTGCCACCCAGGTATGGGCCGCCACCACAGATGATCTTCAGGAAAGCAACGGGGCATATCTTGGCGACTGTAAAGTTGGCGTCGAAGGTGGTAATCCTAGTGAAAATGGTTATCTCCCTTACATTTACAACGAAGACACTGCAAAAGCCCTATGGTCTCTGAGCGAAAAAATGGTTCAACAGGAGTTTGCTGCAAATTGATTCGTTGAATGGCCACTGGACTAGTCTGGGAATAGATAAAGAAAAGAGTGAATATGCCAGGTTTAGTACCGAATGTCGATCCAGAAGGTTTACTTGAATACTCGGTGGTCTACACCGATCGAGCTGTAAATCACATGTCAGAATCTTTCCAGAGCGTTATGAAAGATATATCTGGCACGTTATGCGGTGTCTATAATGCCGATTCGGTAGCTGTAGTCCCCGGAAGCGGTACTTTTGGCATGGAAGCTGTAGCCAGACAATTCGCTTCTGACGCGCATGTACTTGTACTTCGAAATGGGTGGTTTAGTTACCGGTGGACCCAAATTTTCGAAACTGGAAACATCCCCAAATCGCATACTGTCTGCATGGCGCAACAAGAAAGCAGCGAACACCAATCACCGTTCGCTCCCCATCCGTTAGAACAAGTAGTCCACCAAATAGAAACCGAACAGCCTAAAGTCGTTTTCGCTCCACATGTGGAAACGTCTGCGGGGATGATTCTTCCCGACGAGTATCTTTCAACGATTGCAGATGCAGTCCACGCGGTAGGGGGCATTTTTGTTCTGGACTGTATTGCATCGGGGGCTATCTGGGTCGATATGCAGCAGTGCGGGGTCGACGTCCTAATAAGCGCGCCACAAAAAGGATGGAGCGGAACGCCATGCTGTGCCCTCGTAATGATGGGCCCAAGAGCAGTCGAACTGTTGGAAACAACATCAAGTTCGAGTTTTTCATGCGATCTTAAGAAATGGCGAGAGATCATGTCAGCCTACGAGCAGGGGGCACACGCTTATCATGCAACCATGCCAACGGATGGTCTTCGTAACTTTCGTGATGTGATGTTCGAAACGAAAGAATTAGGTTTCCTCGGAATGGAAAACGCCCAGCATGAGTTAGGAAAGCAGGTTCGAAACCTCCTTCAAGAATACGGCTATCCCAGTGTTGCCGGCGTGGGGTATGAAGCACCTGGTGTGGTTGTCTCCTATACCACTGATTCTGACATTAAAAATGGCAGCAAATTCAAAGCGCAAGGACTTCAGATAGCTGGTGGTGTACCACTGCAATGTGGAGAGCCAGAGGATTTTTCAACTTTCCGGATTGGCCTCTTTGGTTTGGACAAGCTGAAGAACATAGATCGAACAGTCAGCTCGTTAGCAGAAGCTCTTGAAAATATTACAAGGTGAAAAAATCTGCCCGAGCTCTCCGTGAGTCGTCGTAGACAGGTTCGTTGAAGTCACAACGGTATTTGCGATGATTAGAGTCACGTCCAGATGTTGAACGGATGAGATTTCCCATGTTGAAGTAATTCTCGTGATCGAAATGCGCTGCAAGTGACTCCATATCATCCCATATCTCTACAACTTCTATTCGCTCCTCCCTGCATGGATCTGCAGAGAAAACATACATTTGACACCCTGGCTCCTCATTGCGAGTAGCCAGTTGAAATGGGACAGATTCGGAAAGTAAGTCTGATCTTTCGGAAGCGTCATGTAAATCGATATATCCGGCAATAATGATAGGGTCCTTAGGGAACTGGTCTTCGCAGGTAAAAAAGTCCGCCCGAGCTTTAGGCGTGTCATCGTAGACCGGTTCGCTGGCGGTAACTCTCCATTTTCTACTTTCGGCGCCGGCAAGGCCTACTTCTCCAAACATTGAACCCATGTTGTAGTAATTCTGATGGTCGAAATGGTCCGCAAGTGAATCTTGGTTCTCCCAGAGTTCAAATACAATGACACGGTCGTTTTCGCAAGGGTCTGGAGAGAATACGTACGCTCGACAACCTTCTTCATTGTCACGTGTAGCCTGTTGGAGCGGTGCGGCTTTTTTAATTGCTTCATTCTGCATACTTGGGTCTGACAGCATAAAAGTTGCTGTGATAATGATCATAATTAAGCCCTTTGCTCTCGCTCTACCGGTTACGCTAGCAGCCTTACGTTGTGGGTAAAAATACTCACTACTGGTGGCTGAAAGCTATTCTGAGAAGATGAACAAACATCAAAGACTGGCTTTCATCACTGTGGTCCTAACAATCGGATTAGGGGTAGGTTTAACTGCGTCCTTAAGCGATGGCAGCTCCAAAGTCGGAGGGGTTCCTGTGGTTGTTCTATGTGCCGGTGCTGCTTTTGCGATCAATTGGCTGGCATTTATCCCGTCCTACCTCAAGCGGACTGAACACTATTTCGATTTGGTGGGCTCACTCACACATCTCACGTTGATACTTGTTGCCTTAGTCGGAAGCACGGATTTAGATCTGCGCGCAATCGTTGCAAGCATACTGGTTGGAGTATGGGCAGCTCGATTGGGTTCGTTCCTCTTTTCGCGGGCTAGGAAGATGGGAGGAGATGGAAGGTTCGACACTATTAAACATCACCCTGGGACATTCTTTTCATGGTGGTCTCTCCAAGCTTTGTGGGTTCTAGTCACAGGAAGCTGTTCATTGGCAGTTATCACCAGCGTAGAGCGACAGTCTTTCGACTGGTTTGCCGGAGTAGGTGTATTGCTATGGGGAGCCGGGTTCCTTGTGGAGATTGTGGCCGACCGTCAAAAAACGAAGTTTCGATCTAAATCAGAGAATTCAGACGCTTTTATGCAGTCTGGACTGTGGGCATGGTCTAGACATCCAAATTATTTTGGGGAGATACTTTTGTGGATCGGTATTGCGGTGTTAGCCATTCCTCTTCTCTCTGGTTGGAGATGGGTGGCCCTCATATCTCCAATATTTGTTTTTGTCCTACTGACTCGTATCAGTGGTATCCCAATACTTGAAAGGCGAGCTAATGAGCGATGGGGAGATGACCCCATATACCGAGAATATCTCCGAAGCACTCCGATTCTTCTCCTTCGAAAACCAAAGGCTAAGATAAAAATCTCTAAACAAAAGACGGGGGAGTAATGAAATTCGGTTTAGCTTTTGCAAGTAGTGCTGGCACGGAAAGTGATACAGCCTTAGAAATATGCCAGATAGCTGAAAAAGTAGGTTTCGAATCAGTATGGGGCGGTGAACACGTAATCTTCCCATCTTCCATTGAGTCGAAATACCCCTATACGAGTGATGGGAAAGTACCAGCAACGAAAGACACGATGATTCATGATCCGTTAATTTGGCTTGCTTACGTTGCTGCAGTTGCCCCTAGTCTTCGGCTCGGGACTTGTATATTGATTCTTCCCCAACGCAACCCTCTAGTTCTTGCAAAGGAAATATCTTCCCTGGATTATCTGTCAGGTGGAAGAGTTGAACTAGGTATCGGTGTGGGATGGCTTAAAGAAGAATTTGAAGCTCTTGGGGTCCCATGGGAGCGAAGAGGAGCACGAACTGACGAGTATGTCCAAGCATTACGATTACTCTGGGGAGGAACCGATGTCGAATTCCACGGTGAATTTGTTGATTTTGAACCAGTCACCTGCACGCCTAGACCCGTTCAAGAACATGTGCCCATACTCGTAGGTGGTGACACGCCGGCTGCCGTTCGAAGAGCTGCAAAACTTGCTGACGGGTACTATCCGGGGACGGGTGATTTCAATGAATTGCGAAACTTGATTCAGCAGGTACGCCAATCAGCTGAAAGTTTCGATCGTGACCCATCTGAAATTGAAATTCATGCTCATTATGCGGCTCTTCCAGATGAAGATCACTCTGAAGGAGTTGAACGACTTCAAGATGCGGGAGTTGGGAGAATCATGGTCCCTGCTTTCTTTTTTGCGGGACCTGGCGGATTCGACCGCCTTGAGCAATTTGGCCAAGAAGTTATCGGAACGAGAAACGAATAACACTTCTAAACCTCACAGCCAGAACTCCCTCTTGCTTCCATATCAGACAGCATTAAGGACGCGTGCTCATCCTTCGTAAAGTCCCGAACAGTCCCTCTCATCCGTTTCGCACGAATAAGGACTTCATTAGAGTAGGTGTAACACCTACCAATAGGCCCATCGGTGTGCTCAGCCCCCTTTTCCAATTTATCCAGATTGATCCCGTGCCCAGTAGAAATATGAGTCATTCTTCGTAACGCAATCGCAGCCTCAGCAGTGAGAGGGTCAAGATTGCCTTTAGCCCAAGCAATAAACTTCCCCACGAGGGACACTCCCTCCCAATCTTTTGGAGAAATTATGACACCCTCCCTGATAACCCAATCAAGAAGCAATTCACCGTTTTTCCATAATCGGAGGACCTGCTTCTCATCAAGTGGATCTGTAACCATCAAATCATATTGACAAATCGAATCACCCTGCATTGAATGGGAGATAGCCAAACCAGTTAAATCGAACAGGTGCGTGCAGTTACTTGTAGGGGTTGCGTAACTTCCGATTGCGGTGGAATCTGAAGAGAGTGGCTTCCCTACAATCTTCTGAAGAGGGATATCTGCCTCGGAGCAAGTAGACCAAGGTGCCCGCAGGACTAGCCCCGATACTGAAAGAACTTTATCCGTATCGTGAGTTAACTCAACTCGAAAATGATGAAAGTCATCCTCAAGTTCTCCGATAGTAGCAGTTTCTGATGCGTTGATCAGACGAATACGCCTCCGGCACAGGCCCTCTCCATAGCTGTCAAAATCGTAGGGTGGAATAGCTGTCATCCTATCGAACGTCTCTCTCCCAAATTCGGTGGGAGGGGCAATTTGAGGTAGGTCCACCATTGAGTGCAACTTTCTTTAGGGTCTACGAAGCTCCTAAGCGAGAGAGAATATCCTGATAGTCTTTGTATCTTGCGACAACAGTTCTCATAGAGTCCACATTGAAGATCTGCAATATTCTACTAATGGAATTCTTGACAGTGGAATCTGAAACGCCGAGCGTTGCTGCAACTGATTTCCTGTCATCATGGGTTGCATATGCGGCAACTATTTCTAGTTGGCGTTCTGTGAGCGAGCTGAATGATTCAATGGTTCGTAAGTCCTCCTCGGGAAGCTGGGACTTAGCAACTCGGACACTGAAACTGTCATATGGTCGGACGCCTTCAGCAACTTTAGCAATTGTCTCGAGAAGGCTATCTGTAGGATTGACCTTAGATTCAATCGCAAAAATATTCTTTCCGACAAGATTCCTTGCATCTCCTAAGAGGGCAGCCTGATTTATATCAGCGCCCGTATACATGATGAACTTTGATAGACACTCTGCTTCCCAAGCTGCTTGCGCAAGGCTAAATCCACCTGTTCGTTCGCTTCCGAAATCAAGATCACAAACAACTATGTCGGGTTTTTGCTCAAGTATTGCTTCAAGAGCATCAGAAGTATCAGAACAACTGGAAACTTCACTACTATCTCCTAGATGTTTAGTTAATAATCCTTCCAGCCCAGCGAGAGTGATTGCATGGTCATCGACAACAAGAACTTTTAATCCCATATCTGAATCTGCCATTGAAAACCTCTTTTGCGGCTGAAGTGACGAGTCACCCAATTGATCTTATTGTAGCCCCCAAAACGAGACGAGAACTAACGAAACCTATACGAGCTTTGTTTCTTCGGTCGTTACTCATTGTCCAGGCGACTTACACTGGCGCGGGCCCGTAATCCACCTCCATCTGCATTCTCTAGAGAAAAAGCACCACCGATACGACGCATACGCTTCTCCATATTCCGGGTACCAGACGATCTCAGATTAACATCATCCATCCCGTCGCCATTATCTTGGATCGATAGCTGTATATCGCCTGTAGAAGAATCAATTCCAACTGA
>MDTD01003731.1_pt1 | contig 11210 bp, 13 predicted proteins | sample 811221 | NCBI WGS metagenome assembly MDTD01 (sample SAMN05326646, study PRJNA326480) | marine metagenome | isolation source: seawater | place: Pacific Ocean: South West | collected 2011
CGGCCGGGGCGGACCAGAACGCGGTCTCCGGGAACGAGATCGCTTGCCGGTACCGTCTGCGCACCCTGTGGACCGATGCGTTCTGCACTGCGCGGCTGCAGGCGGCCGAGCGCCGAAAGGGCTGCCGATGCTCCCTGCCGGGCGCGTGCTTCGAGATATTTTCCGAGCATGACGAGCGTGAGCACGACCGCTGCGGCCTCGAAATAGAGATGACCGTGACCGTGGCCGGCGATCACCTGCCAAAGGGACCAGAAAAAGGCGACCGACGTGCCGATCGAGACAAGAACGGCCATGTTGGCGCCGCCGCCCCGCAAGGCGGAGAATGCCTCACCATAGAAGCGCGTGCCTGAGACCAGCATGACGCCCGCCGCGAGCACAGCCTGCAGCCAGGGCGCCATCATGGCCTCGCCCGTGCCCAGCATGGCCGGCGCCATGGCAATCACAAGCGGGATGGACAGGGCGGCCGAAACCAGTGTCCGCAGAAGCGTCTGGCGCTCCTCGGCGCGGCGCCGCGCGGCCTGCGCCTCGTCGGCCTCGCGCTGGCGGGCGGCATCGGATACGCGCAACTGCGCCCCGAAACCGGCCCTGCGGATGGCATCGGCCAGTCCCTGCGGGTCGGCTCCGGCGCCGAAGTCGATCGCCGCGCGTTCGAGCGCCAGGTTGACCTGCGCCCTTTCCACGCCGGGCAGACGGGCCAGCACCTTCTCGATCCGCGACGCGCAGGCCGCGCATGTCATGCCCGTGACGTCGAACTCGGCGTGATCCGGCTGGCTTGTCATGGTGTCAGGCGCCCGTGGCCAGGGCGGCGTCGAAACCGGCATCCTCGACCGCGCCGACAAGGGCATCCGGCGCCGCACCGTCATGGTCGATGCGGGCCTGGCCGGTTTCCAGGTCGATGTCCACGGACGAGACGAGGGGAAGGGCCGACAGGGCATTGGCGACCGACTTGACGCAGCCGCCGCAATGCATGCCTTCGATGATGAGTGTGGTCTGCATTTCGGGTCTCCTGATGTTCAGGAGACCCATATGTCGCTTCCAGTCACTGGAAGGTCAAGACCGGCCCGGCAAATAGACGGGCCGGTCCGGCGGCATGTCAGTGCGCCGCTTGAAGTCCGGTCCCGTGCCCGCGGGTATCGCTGCGCCGAGCATCGTCGAGCAGGCCCAGCACGCGCGGCGCAAGTCCGCAGGCAAGACGGTAGTAGATTGTCTGGCCATCGCGCCGCGTGGCCACCAGGCCTTGCGCCCGGAGCTTGGCCAGATGCTGGGAGAGCGCCGACTGGCTGAGATGGACGCGGTCCGCAAGAGCGCCGACGGAGAATTCCGTCCCGTTCAGCAGGCAGACGATTTCGATGCGCTTCGCGTTGGCAAGCACGGTGAGGTATGCCGCGTTTTCCTCGGCACGTTTCATGACAGTTTGTAGTGACATCGCCCCGGTACCACCCTTTGTAAAGGCAAGTTGAAATTTCAGAGCCCCGGGGGCAAGGGCTCCAGTTCGCACACACGTATTAGGAAACATGATCTGAGCGCTTCCGCAAGGGAAAAAACAGCAACATGTTTTGCGTTTCGCAACAGTCTTTACAAGTTGTTGAATTTACACCATTAAGTGTGTTACAGGGAAATGCAATCAAACCTGTTTTCTGAAACGGAAACACGAATCACCGGTTTTCGACCAGTGATGCAAGCCGGCCCGAAACCTGTCCTGGTGCGTCTGCCGGCATGTCGAAAGCCAGACGTACCGCCTGGCCCCGGATCGTCAGGTCGATACCGCCGGGATCGACGCCGGTCGCCGTCAGTCCCCGGTCCGGCAGGCCTGCGGCCCGCGCCGCGGCAAGCAGTCGCGGGCGGCCCTCGTCATGCAGCCATTCCAGAAGCCGTTGCTGCTCCGTCGTGAAACGCGCCGATGCCTTGCCGTCCGACAGCAGGTCCGCTGCCGCCAGACGCCAGGCACGGCCGAAACCGCCATTCAGGCTTGCTGCCTGCGGCAACAGGGCATGGAAGGAGAAATCGGTGAAACCGGCATAGAGCGCAGCCTTCGGATTTGCGGCCAGATAGCGCATCCTGGCCTGGCGGCCTTCTTCCGCGTCCCTGTCCAGTTTCACTGCACGGCAGGCGATGGTCATGCGCGGATGGGCGAGCGGATCGCCCTTTCCGGGTTCGCCAACGAGGATCGAGCATCGGGGATCGGCGGCAAGACCGGCCGTGTGGCCGGCGAGCGTGGAAACGAGGAAGAGCGGCGTTCCGTCCACCGCCGTCGCCAATCCGACGCGGCTGACCATGGGCGTTCCGGTCTGCGGATCGAGCACGGCCAGCGCGCCATGACGCGCGGTCCTCAGCAACCGGCCGGCAAGATTGCGGGCCTCGTCGTCGGCAGGCCTTGCCGGGTCGCCACGTTTGTCCGTCATGTCAATTGTCCTGCCCGCCTGGCAATCATGTTACCTGCGGGCAGGACCATATCAGCACAGAGAGTAAACAGGCAGGGCGATCAGCGCGGCGCCATGCGGATGGCGCCGTCGAGACGGATCGTCTCGCCGTTCAACATCTGGTTCTCGACGATGTGAATGGCCAGCGCGGCGTATTCCGCCGGATCGCCGAGGCGGGGCGGGAAGGGGACCTGCTGGCCCAGCGAAATCTGCGCGTCTTCGGGAAGGCCCGCCATCATCGGCGTCTTGAAGAGACCCGGCGCGATGGTCATGACGCGGATGCCGGAGCGTGACAGGTCGCGGGCGATGGGAAGGGTCATGCCGACGACGCCGCCCTTGGATGCCGAATAGGAGACCTGGCCGATCTGGCCGTCAAAGGCCGCGACAGAGGCGGTGTTGATGATGACGCCACGCTCGCCGCCGTCCAGCGGGTCCATGTCCTGGCACTTCTCCGCCATCAGCCGGATCATGTTGAACGAGCCGACGAGGTTGACGTTGACGGTGCGCTGGAACACCTCGAGGTTGAGCGCGCCTTCCTTGCCGACGGTCTTGCCGACCGTGCCGATGCTGGCGCAATTGACCAGGATGCGCGGCCAGTCGCCGAGCTTTTCCCTGATCTCGGCCATGGCGGCGACGCCGCTTTCGGCGCTCGATACGTCACAACGGATGGCTGCGCCGCCAATGTCGGCGGCCACGGCTTCCGCGCCCTTCATGTTGACGTCGAGGCAAGCCACCTTCGCCCCGTTCGCGGCCAGCGCGCGGGCGGTCGCTTCGCCCAGTCCCGAACCACCGCCGGTCACCGCGGCCACAAGTCCCTTGATCTGCATGTTGTCTCCTCCAAAGGCGAGCAGAGATAGTTATGAAGTGTAATGATCGGGATTGTAGGACGGACGCGCGGGGCGTTGCAATGGCAAAGCCCCGGGCAGCGGGCTGATGCCACAGCTTGCTTGCCCGGAACATGCAGACGGGCGGCCAGGGCCGCCCGCCGCAGGTCATGGTGCAAGTCCGCTCAATGGGCGAACTTGCGGATCTCGCCCGATTTCAGGCGCGAAAGGTAGCTTTCCAGTTCGCGCTTGACGATGGGCATCAGCAGGTAGAGCGCAATCACGTTGACCACGGCCATGGCGAAGATCGCGGCATCGGAGAAGTCGATGACGGGACCGAGATTGGCAGAGGCGCCGATGATGACGAAGATGCAGAAGATCACCTTGAAGGCCAGTTCCTTGGTGCGGCCCTCGCCGAACAGGTAGGTCCATGCCTTCAGCCCGTAATAGGACCAGGAAATCATGGTGGAGAAGGCGAACAGGATGACCGCCAGCGCAAGGACGTAGCCGAACCAGCCGAAGGCCGAGGAGAAGGCCGCCGAGGTGAGCGCCACGCCGGTATTGCCGTCGATGGTCTGGATGGCCGAGCCGCTCTCGTTGAGCAGGTAGAGACCCGTCTCGGCGTCGCTGACCAGCTGCCCGGTGATGATGATGACGAGCGCTGTCATGGTGCAGATGACGACCGTGTCGATGAAGGGTTCGAGCAGGGAGACGAAGCCCTCCGTGATCGGCTCCTTGGTGCGCACCGCCGAGTGGGCGATGGCCGCGGAACCGACGCCCGCCTCGTTGGAGAAGGCAGCGCGCTTGAAGCCCTGGATGAGGGCGCCGACCATGCCGCCGGCCACGCCGAGGCCGGTAAAGGCGCCTTCGAAGATCTGGCCGAAGGCCCAGCCGATCTTGTCGGCGTTCATCAGGATGATGACCACGGCGGCAGCCACATACATGATGCCCATGAAGGGAACCACCTTCTCGGTGACGCGGGCGATGGATTGCAGCCCGCCGACGATCACGGCGAAGACGATGCCGGCGAAGATGACGCCGGTGATCCAGCCGGGATAGTCGCCGATGACGTTGGACAGCTGCGCGTGGGCCTGGTTGGCCTGGAACATGTTGCCGCCGCCCAGCGCGCCGAGGATGCAGAAGATGGAGAACAGGACGGCGAGTGCCTTGCCGCCGGGCAGGCCGCGCTCGGCGAAGCCCTTGGTCATGTAGTACATCGGTCCGCCGGAGACGGTCCCGTTCGGGTACTCGTTGCGGTATTTGACGCCCAGCGTGCACTCGGTGAACTTGGACGCCATGCCCATGAGCCCGGCAAGGATCATCCAGAAGGTGGCGCCCGGTCCGCCTATGCCGATGGCAACGGCAACGCCGGCAATGTTGCCGAGCCCGACCGTGCCTGAAAGCGCCGTGGCGAGCGCCTGGAAGTGGGACACCTCGCCAGCGTCATTGGGGTCGGAATAGTCACCCCGCACCAGCGCGATGGAATGGGGAAACGCCCGGAACTGGATCAGCCCGAAATAGATGGTGAAGACCGTGGCGGCGACGACCAGCCAGGCGACGATCCAGGGGAAGGACGTTCCGGGCAGGGGGCTGAAGATGAAGTTCACGAACCAGCCGGTCGCGCTCGAGAACACCGCATTGATGGTGTCGTCGAGAGACTGCGCGTTTGCCGGAATCGTGGACATGGCGAGGGTGATGACGGCCGCGGCCGCCGCAGGAAAAATGCGTGTCATGTTCTGGTATCCGCTTCCTGTCAGGGAACGATGGTGCAGGGCACCGGCGCGCTTTGGGCGAGACTGCCGGCCACGGATCCGAAGATCCGCGAGGAAAGCTCGCTGTTGCCGCTGCGGCCGATGAATATCTGGCTTGCATCGCGGTCGCGGATGACGGCCGACAGGGTGTCGGCGACATGCCCGTAACGGATGACGCCATCGGTCTCGAGGCCAAGGCCACGCACCTCGGAGATGACCGGATCGAGGATGGCCTCCTGCGCCCTGGCCAGTTCCTCCTTGCGGCGCATGTGCCGCTCTTCCAGTTCCGTGGGTGTGAGGAACGAGTAGGGCGACCATTCAAGCACATGGGCGATGATGATCGTGGCGCCCTGTGCCCTGGCCTTGCCTATGGCGAAATCGAGTGCGCGCCTTGCTGGCGCGCTGCCGTCATAGCCGACGACGAAACGTTCAGACATGCTGACCTCCCTGGTTGAAAATCCGGCTCCTCCAAGCCGTGGAAGGATTGTGGCGGAAACAGAGGGTGAAAGGTTCCCTGATTTTCTTGCGTATCGGGAAAATTTCGGAAAAATGAATCATATCCAAGTATTATTCAGGAAAAATTTCCATGGATGAGTTTGATCAGAAGATACTTTCTTGCTTACAGGATGACGGACAGATGTCGATGGCGCGCCTCTCGGACGTCGTCGGCCTGTCGCTGTCGGCCTGCCACAGGCGGGTGCGCGCGATGGAAGCGAAGGGGATCATCGCCTATTACGCCGCGCGTCTGGACCGCCGGAAGGTGGGGCTGGAAATCCAGGTGTTCATCGAGGTCAAGCTGGTGAGCCAGCGCAAGGCCGACATCCACGCCTTCGAGGAGGCGATCAAGCGGATGCCTGAAATCCTGGAATGCCACCTGATCTCGGGCGAATCCGACTATCTGGTTCGCGTGGCGGCGCGCAACACGTCGGAATACGAGTCACTCTACCGAAACCGGTTGTCGGAAATACCGTCGGTCTCCCAGATGAAGACGCATCTGAGCCTGTCGACGGTCAAGGAGTTTCGCGGGTTCTACCTGGGGCGGTGAGCCGCGGCCGGTTGGCCCGTGTGTCCTGCGCTGTCGGATCGCTGGTAGCGGGCAATCGCCGCGACAATCGCGTCGGCATCCACCTCGCCGATGATCTTGCCGCGTTCGACGACGCCGAACGTGCCCTTGCGGCTGGCCGCCAGGTCGATGAGTTCGCGCAGGCCCGTTTCCGGCGTGACCGTGCCGGCGGCCGCCTGGCCGGTGCGGCTGACGCCGGGGCGCATGACGTCGCGGGCGCGCAGCACCGAGACCGGGTTCATGTGCGCGACGAAATCCGACACGTAGTCGTTGGCCGGTTGCAGCAGGATCTCCTGGGCGGTGCCGCACTGGATGATGCGCCCGCCCTCCATGATGGCGATGCGGCTGCCGATCTTCATGGCCTCATCGAGGTCATGGCTGACGAAGACGATGGTCTTTTTCAGGCGCTCCTGCAGGTCGAGCAGTTCGTCCTGGAGGCGGTTGCGGATCAGCGGATCGAGCGCGGAGAAGGGCTCGTCCATCAGCAGGATGGGCGCGCCCGTGGCAAAGGCGCGGGCCAGGCCGACGCGCTGCTGCATGCCGCCCGACAGTTCCTCCACCTTGCGATCGGCCCAGGCGGACAGGCCGACAAGATCGAGCTGTTCGCGCACCTTCGCGTCGCGTTCGGCCTTCGCCATGCCGGAAAGCTCAAGCCCGAGGCCGACATTGTCGGCGACGCTGCGCCAGGGCAGCAGGGCGAATTGCTGGAAGACCATGGAGACGTGGCTGGACCGGATCTCGCGCAGGCTCTTCTCGCCGGCGGCACCCACCTGGCGCGGTTCGCCGCCGCACCAGATCGTCACCTCGCCGCGGGTGATCGGGTTCAGCCGGTTGATGGCGCGCAGCAGGGTGGACTTGCCGGAACCCGACAGGCCCATCAGGACGAGGATCTCGCCCTCGGCAATGTCGAGCGAGCAGTCGTGAACGCCGAGCACCTGGCCGGTGCGCTCCTGGATATCGGCCCGGCTCATGCCCTCGTCGGCCAGCGCCATGGCGCTTTCCGGCTCGTCGCCGAACATGATGCAGACATTCTCGATGCGGATGGCGGGATGGTCTGTCATTTCTCACGCCCCGCGCGGAACATGCGGTCGAGCAGGATGGCGACGACGACGATAACGAAACCGGCCTCGAAGCCCAGCGCCGTGTTGACCGTGTTGAGCGCACGCACCACCGGCACGCCGAGGCCGTCGGCACCGACAAGGGCGGCGATGACGACCATGGACAGCGACAGCATGATGGTCTGGGTGAGGCCGGCCATGATCTGCGGCACGGCCCATGGCAGTTCGACCTTCCACAGCAACTGCCTGCGGGAGGCGCCGAAGGCGAGGCCCGCCTCCAGCAATTGCGGCGGCGTGGAGGACACGCCGAGATGGGTCAGGCGGATGGGTGCGGGCAAGACGAAGATCGCGGTCGCGATGAGGCCGGGAACCATGCCGATGCCGAAGAACACGATGGCCGGGATCAGGTAGACGAAGGTGGGCAGGGTCTGCATCAGGTCGAGAAGGGGGCGCAGGGCGGCATAGAGCCGGGGCCGGTGGGCGGCGGCAATGCCGATGGGGACGCCGACGCCCATGCACAGGATGCAGGACGAGATCACCAGCGTCAGCGTTTCCAGCGTCTCGTCCCAGTAGCCCTGGTTGATGATGAAGAGGAACCCCGCCGCGGTGAGTGCCGCGACCGCGAGCGAACGGCGCAGGGCAAAGGCAAGCGCGGTGAAAAGCAGGGTGACCAGGAGCGGATGGGGCCAGGACATCACGGCAAGCAGGCCGTCGATCAGGGTCTCCATGATGGTGGCCAGGCCATCGAAGAACCAGCCGAGATGGTCGGTCATCCAGTCGACGACCGCGCGCGCGGTCCGGCCGACCGGAATCTTGTTGTCCGTCAGGAATTCCATGCGATCCGTTGCCCAGGGACAGAAGGAACGGGCCCGGCGGTCTCACCGGGCCCGGTGCTCATCACAGGCCGAGGGCGGCCTTGACGGCTGCCTCCGCGTCGCCGCCATCCTTCGTGGTGACGCCGTCCAGCCAGCCCATGACCGTATCGGGATTGGCCTTCATCCAGTCCGTTGCGGCAACGGCCGGATCCTTGCCCTCGTCCAGGATGGCGCCCATGATCTGGTTTTCCATCGCCAGCGAGAACTTGAGGTTCTGAAGGAGCTTGCCGACATTCGGGCATTCGGCGACATAGCCGGCGCGGGTGTTGGTGTAGACCGTGGCGCCACCAAGGTCGGGGCCGAAGAAATCGTCGCCGCCGGTCAGGTAGGTGAGGTCGAAATTGGCGTTCATCGGATGGGGTTCCCAACCAAGGAAGACGATGGGTTCGTCGCGCTTGGAGGCGCGGCCCACCTGGGCCAGCATGCCCTGCTCGGAGGATTCCACCACTTCGAAGCCGGACAGGCCGAAGGCGTCCTTTTCGATCATGTCGAGGATCAGGCGGTTGCCGTCATTGCCGGGCTCGATGCCGTAGATCTTGCCGTCGAGCGCGTCCTTGTTCTTGGCGATGTCGGCGAAATCCGCGATGCCGAGATCGGCGCCGGCCTTGTTGGTGGCAAGCGTGTATTTCGCGCCTTCCAGGTTCTCGCGCACGGTGTCGACGCTGCCTTCCTCGCGATAGGCCTTGATATCGCCCTCCATGGTCGGCATCCAGTTGCCCAGGAAGACGTCGATGTCGTTGTTCTTCATGGATGCATAGGTCACCGGCACCGAGAGGACCTTGATATCGGTGCCGTAGCCCAGCGCCTTGAGCACTTCGGTCGTGGCGGCGGTGGTGGCGGTGATGTCGGTCCAGCCGACATCGGAGAAGCGCACCGTGGCGCAGCTTTCCGGTTCGGCCGCGAAAGCGGGGGTGGCAATGGCTGTTGCGGCGGCAAAGGCCGCGGCGAGGATCATTCGCATGAAGGCTCTCCCATTTCCTGTTCATTGATCGCGCGCACCCTTACAGATCAGGGCGCGCTCGGATAGGTTTTTTGCAAGTCCGCCACATTCGTGCGCGATTTGCAAGGCTTTGTTGAATGAGTGTTCAATAAAGAGACCGGAAAAGGACCGCCGCATGCCCAAGGTCGGCATGGAGCCCATACGCCGCAAGACGCTCATCGAGGCGGCCATCGCGGCCATCCACGACAAGGGATCGCTTGATGTCACGATCAGCCAGATCGCGCGTCATGCCGGGGTGAGCCAGGGGCTGGCGCATCACTATTTCGGGTCCAAGGAAGCGCTTTTGCTGGCGGCCATGCGCCATCTGCTGTCCGAGTACGGTGCGGCGGTGCGCCATGCGCTCGGCCAGGCCTCCGGCCCGCGGTCGCGGGTCTCGGCCATCATCGCTGCCTCGCTGGCGCCCGAGCAGTTCCGGCCCGAAACGGTATCGGCCTGGCTGGTCTTCTACGTGCATGCGCAGGGCTCGGATCCCGCGCGGCGGCTCCTCTCGGCCTATCACGGGCGGCTGCGTTCCAACCTGATCGACGCGTTGCGGCCGATCGCGGGCGCGAAGGCGGCGGCCATTGCCGAAGGCGTGTCGGCCCTGATCGACGGCTTCTACATCCGCGCGGCGCTGGGGGCGGTTCCGGACGTGGCCGGTTCGGCGCAGGCGATGGTGGAAGCCTATGTGGACTGCATGACGGCGGGGCAATAGACGGACGGGCACAGGACTCATGGCCAAGCTCTATTTTCACTATTCGGCGATGAATGCCGGGAAATCCACGCTGCTTTTGCAGGCGGCGCACAACTACCGCGAACGCGGCATGGAGGTCATGCTGTTCACAGCAAGGCTGGACGACCGCGCGGGCATCGGCCGGATCGCCTCGCGAATCGGGCTGGCCAAGGATGCCGAGCAGTTCTTCGCCGGCGAGGACCTGTTCGAGCGCGTGCGCCAGCGGATGGAGGACCACGGCCCGCTGCATTGCGTTTTCGTCGACGAGGCGCAATTCCTCGAACCCGGACAGGTCTGGCAGCTTGCACGGGTGGCCGACCGTCTGGGCGTGCCGGTCATGGCCTACGGGTTGCGCACCGACTTCCGTGGCGAACTCTTCCCCGGCTCACGCGAATTGCTGGCGATCGCCGACGACCTGCGCGAGGTGCGCACGATCTGCCGCTGCGGCCGGAAGGCCTCCATGGTCGTCCGCCTCGGGCCGGACGGCAAGGTCGTGCGCGAAGGCGCGCAGGTGGTGATCGGCGGCGAGGAGCGCTACGTTTCGCTTTGCCGCCGGCACTGGGAGGAGGAAATGGGCCGCTGGCAGGCCGAGGACCTGGTCGGCTTCGCAGGCCGGTAAAGGCGCATTCCGGAAGCATTTTCTGCAATTCTTGCGGGAATGTTCCCTCCATACTGCCAAAATGTCCCATGTCATTGCCGGGCGTTTTGTGTATGCTGCGCAGCGAAGGACGACCATCAATATCCTGCAAGGAGGACATCATGAAGTTTCGTACCGCGCTCGGCCTTTCCATTGTTGCCGCCATGTCGGCGCTGGCCGTGCCCGCCCATGCCGAGGGTGACGCCGCCGCCGGCAAGAAGGTGTTCAACAAGTGCCGCGCCTGCCACGATGCCACCGCCGAGAAGAACAAGGTCGGTCCGCATCTCGTCGGCATCATCGGCCGCACGGCCGGCACCGTGGACGGATTCAAGTATTCCGACAGCATGAAGGCCAAGGGCGAGGAAGGCCTCGTGTGGAACGAGGAAACCATCGCTGCCTACATGAAGGATCCGAAGGACTATGTTCCGAACAACAAGATGGCGTTTGCCGGCCTGAAGAAGGACGAGGACATCGCCAATCTCATCGCCTACCTGAAGGCACCGAACTGACCGGTTCCAAGGTCATGTGACATGCGTCACGGGCGGGGCAGTTTGCCCCGCCTTTTCTTTTGCGTTCCGGCATGGCCAGTCTTTCAATCGCAGGGGGCCATACCTATAGTCAGTTCAATCGTGGCACAGGCAGGCTTGAGGGGAACATCCATGGCCCAGCTTCAGAATTTCGACCAGGAAATCGAGCGGACACGCCAGCAGGTCGAAAGCATGCGCTCCAAGATCGAGCAGTCCGGCGTGATCCTGGAGAAGTTCGCCAAGGCGGACGCGAAGATCGGCGAGGCGGATTTCGACATCGAGAATGCGCGGATCCAGGACGTGATCCAGCAGCAGAAGACGATGGAGGCGAACATCGCCGATC
>MDTD01025454.1_pt1 | contig 11210 bp, 6 predicted proteins | sample 811221 | NCBI WGS metagenome assembly MDTD01 (sample SAMN05326646, study PRJNA326480) | marine metagenome | isolation source: seawater | place: Pacific Ocean: South West | collected 2011
GGTTTAAAGAAAATCGCACAAAAAACACACGCACAAACACAGTTGCTGGCTAAAACCCTTGAAAAATTTGGGGTAAAAAACACCACTGCCAACTACTTTGATACACTTCGCCTTGAAGGTTTTGATGTAGCCAAACTACGTGCAATGGCTGAGGTTGACGAGCTTAACCTTCGCTATTTTGAAGATAAAACAGTAGGTATTTCTTTAGACGAAACTACCACATTAGAAGATGTGCAAAAACTGGCCGACCTTTTTGCAAAAGCCACTGCACACAACCATACTATTGATGTAACTACAGTAGCTAATGATATAAACATACATTGGGATAAAGCCCATGTGCGCACTAGCGGATACCTTACTCACCCTGTATTTAACAGCTTCCATACAGAGCACGAAATGTTGCGCTATATCAAACGTTTAGAGTCGAAAGACTTATCGTTAGTACACAGCATGATTTCGTTAGGCTCGTGCACAATGAAATTAAACGCTACTACCGAGATGATACCCATCACTTGGCCTGAGTTTAACCAATTGCACCCCTTCGTTCCTGTATCGCAAGCACGCGGCTATACACAAGTATTTACTGAACTTGAAAGCTACCTAGCCGAAATTACAGGTTTTGCAGCCACATCATTACAACCCAATGCAGGCGCACAAGGCGAGTATGCAGGTTTGATGGTAATACGCGAGTACTTTAAATCTCGCGGTGAAAACCACCGTAATATTGCTCTTATACCCGCATCAGCACACGGCACCAACCCTGCAAGTGCTGTTATGGCAGGCATGAAGGTAGTAGTAACCAAAACTGACGAAGACGGTAACATAAATTTTGACGATTTGAAGGAAAAAGCCGAAATGTACAAAGACACATTGGCTTGCCTTATGGTTACCTACCCAAGTACACACGGTGTGTTTGAAGAATCTATAAAAGATATTACAGCACTAATACACCAAAACGGTGGACAGGTGTATATGGATGGTGCCAACATGAATGCCCAAGTGGGACTAACCAGCCCGGGTATGATTGGTGCTGATGTTTGCCACCTAAACTTGCACAAAACCTTCTGCATACCACACGGTGGTGGTGGCCCAGGTATGGGTCCTATTTGTGTGGCCGAGCACTTAAAACCATTTTTACCCGGCCATAGTGTTATAAAAACAGGCGGCGAAAACGCTATTACAGCAATATCGGCAGCACCTTGGGGTAGCGCAAGCATATTGCTTATATCGTACGCATACATACGCCTAATGGGTGGTGATGGGCTAACCAATGCTACTAAATGGGCTATTTTTAACGCCAACTATATAGCCAAACGCCTTGAAGGACACTACGATGTGCTATACAAAGGCAAAAACGGACGTTGCGCCCACGAGATGATTTTGGATACCCGCCACTTTAAACAAACATCGGGTGTTGAGGCTACTGATATAGCAAAACGTTTAATGGATTACGGCTACCATGCCCCAACCATGTCATTCCCTGTAGCAAACACTATAATGGTAGAACCTACTGAAAGCGAAACCAAAGCCGAGCTAGATAGGTTTATTGATGCCATGATACACATACGCAACGAGATTGTTGAGATTGAAGAAGGCAACGCCGAAAAAGATAACAATGTACTAAAACATGCGCCACACACTGCCGATTTGGTGATGAGTGACAAATGGGATAGGCCTTATAGCCGCGAACGTGCCGTATACCCTACTGAGTGGGTACGCCACAACAAGTTTTGGCCTGCGGTGAGCCGTGTGGATAATACCTATGGCGACCGTAACCTTATGTGTGCTTGCCCTCCTATGGAAAACTACATGGAAGAAAACGAGCCCGAAGCCGTTAGCATGAATTAATCTTTTTAAAAAACACCACAATAACCAGCCCCTTAACCTACGGTTAAGGGGCTTTTTTATGAAATTTAATATACAGTCTGGTAAAGAATGAAAAAGGAGGTGCAAATAGCAGGCGCAAAAGGTATATGCTTAGTAACTTGAAAAACCTAAATGATAAATGTTTAATGCCAAATGGCATTAACCTCTCTGTTTTAATACATTTAGTGCTTGGCGGTGGTGGCGTATTTCGTGTTTGCTTAGTATAGCCAAAGTATCTGCCAATGAATAGCGAATAACTTTTGACACAGGTGATGGTATTTTTTGTGTGGCATCAGCTTCCAATATCTTGTGCATATAATCAAGCAACTGCTCCTGACTTTGCTCAAACCGACGAATTAGAGTAGGTATTTCAACCGTTGGCTGAGGCCTAAATATTTTTTGGGTTTTACTTTTGCGTTTCTCCATTTGGTCAGGGTCAACAGCATTGTATATAATCTTACCCCAAAAAGTAGGCTTATACTGCTTCCGGTTGTTGTTTTTATTGCTTTGTACAGCTAATTTTTGATCAAAAATAGGATAATACCTTCCGTTACTCACTACAATATGCTCCACACACTGTGCAGCACTCCATCTATCGGCAGTGGGTTTCCAAAGCAGCTCTTTGTGGCTATGTAACAGATTTTTTATATCCTCATCAACCTGTTTCAAATCAACAATAGCTTGCTGTATGCGTTGCTCAAAATTCATAGGAGTATTTACAAATATAATTGCTTTAGGCTTTAATGTTTGGTTGCTTGCCCTGCCAATATATCAAACCGGCAACAACAAAATGATTGGCTATGTTTACTTCTTTAGTAACGAACAAGCCCTGCAAAATACTTTAACCCCCCTGCTTCAAATTAATTTGAGGCAGGGGGTTATACCTTTAAAAGAAAGAAAATTTATACTAACTAATGGTGAGTATAAGGGTTGTTTTTTACTTCACCCTAAGTTTTTGCCCTACACTAATGGCAGCATCACCCAAATTGTTCAGCTTTTTAATATCGTCTACCTTCACACTATATTTACGCGATATGGCATATAAAGTTTCGCCCTTTTCTACTGTATGGTATACAAAATTGGTAGTTACCGCCTCAGTAGTTTTGCTTTGTGGCTTAGTAGCTTTTGATACCATTAACTTCTGCCCAACGCTAAGCGCAACATCGCCCAAATTGTTCAGTTGTTTAATTTCATCTACGCCCATATTGTACTTTTTGGCAATGGCGTAAAGTGTTTCGCCTTTTTGCACCTCATGATAAAAATTAGTGCTTTCGGTATCGGGTTGCTTTTCTTTAAAATTTTCGTTTATAATCAATTTCTGCCCCACACTAAGGGTATAATCAGTAAGGTTGTTCAGTTGTTTCAGTTGGTCAACACTTTTGCCATACTTACGGCTAATGGCAAATAAGGTTTCACCGGCTTGCACAGTGTGGTACTCTACATTGTCCAACTGTTTTTTATCTATACTTAACTCTTTGTTTTTCTCTTCAATAGTAACATCGTAGCTATTGCCTCCCCTTTCCTTCTCCACATACTCAGGCTCTTTTTTAGTTTCTTTTACAGGTTTAGTTTTCTTGTCTTGAATAATATCTACCTCTTGGGTTTCTTGCGTTTTTGGCTGATTTATAACACTTTCAACATCAATACTATTGCTATTATTGGGCGCAATTATCACCGCAGGTTGTTCTTTGTATTCGGGCTGTTTGCTTGCTGGTGCAGGCACTGCCAATGCAATTTCATCTCCAGCTTGGCGCAATTCGGGTGGGGTGCGGCGTTTACGGCGCATATACACCACTTGCCCAATGGCTGGTTCGGTACCTGCTTCCATACGGTTTTTCTTGTACAAGTGTTTTAGCTTTATACCGTAGGCTTGCGATATACTGTGCATGGTTTCGCCCACCGCTACAGTATGGTATGCCTCGCTGCCTTTACGGTGCTTGGGCTTTAGGTACACAATTGTTCCAGGCACAACATCGCTGCCCTCGTTCAAATCGTTATATTTATACAACTGCTTTGGGCGTAAGTTATACGCTTGCGCTATTGATGTAGGGTTTTGCCCGTCAATTACCTTAGTAGCCAATATGCCGTTAAACTTAAAAAAATCGCTCTTCTTTTGCAGTATTGGGTCGGGTTTGGGAGCATCAGGCACAGGACTATCTTTTGGTTTGTTGTGTTTTATGCGTTCCTTTTTATCCAGTTTATGCAATTCGTGGCGTTCTATTAACGATATTAATATATCAGCATATTTAGGGTTGGTAGCATAACCTGCCTTTTTCAATCCGTGCGCCCAGCCTTTATAATCGTTGGGTTCTAAATCAAACAAAAAAGCATAGCGATTATTCTCCAACAAAAAAGTCGAATGGTCTATATACGAGTCTTTGGCCGTTGGATAACCGCGAAAACACTCGTGTAGCTCATCATCATCAGCATATATGGTAGTACCTGTCCAATTTTTCTTACATTTTATACCAAAATGGTTATTTCCATCAGTAGCTAATCGGCTATTTCCATTTGATGATTCTAAAATACCTTGTGCCAAAGTGATACTGGCAGGTATTCCTGCCCTCTCCATTTCACTCACCGCAAGGTCTTGATACATCTCTATATACTCATGCACGGTCATCTTGGTTTTTTGGGCAAAGCCCATTACCACCCAAATACACAGTGCTACAAACAGAATTACTTTTTTGTGCATACTATACCCTATAACGAAAAAATTAAGTTCAAAAATATCTATGCGCAACTACTAACAGCGGGGCTAGTTGTGCACTTATCAACACTTAATACCTTATTGGACAAAAAGGTAAAAAAACAGCACAATAAAAAAATTGGTTTGGATTTTGGTATTGAAATGCTGAATATCACACATTGAACCCTTTTTGGGTGTGTGTTTTACCTTAAATTTGTGCCACCAAAACATAAAAACGTATTGTGAGAAGATTACTTTTTGTTTTAGCCGTTGCTATATTACCCCTTATCACCTTTGGTCAACTAGGCCAGCAAAAGATGATACAACCTCCCACTTGGACAACCTCAGTTTCTAAAACCAATGTAAAGGTGGGCGATGAAGTGGAATTGATTTTTAAAACCAATAACATACCCGGCAACTGGCACGTATACTCGAACGATTTTACTACCGAAGGGCCACTAAAAGCTGAGTTTACCTACGAGCCTTCAAAAGCATTTAAGCTGCTTACACCAATGCCCAAACCTATTGGGCAGATAAAAGAATACGACGATGTGTGGGAGGGTGATGTTACTTTTTTTAAGCACAAGGCAGAGTTTAGGCATAAAATTAAAATACTAAGTGCCAACCCTGTAATTAAGGTAAATATGTTTTACCAAATGTGCGATCAATCGTGCGTGCAGTTTGACCATGATTATGTGTTTGAAATAAAAACTACGGGTGGCGGAAATACTATTGCCGAGCCTGTTGAAACTACTACCTCACCTACTGAAAATATAGAAACACCAACTAATACTACTGAAACGGTAACTGGTGATAGTACGGCAAAAGTTGATTCTACAAAAGAAGCAAATACTTCTGTTGCTGTTGATACAAACGGTTACCACAGTACATCAATACTTGAGGGCGGTGAGTGCAAGGTGAAACAATTTGCAGGTGAAGACGGAATTGTTGAAACCAAAGAAGAAGATGATAACCTGCTACTGTTTTTTATAGTAGCATTTCTTTCAGGCTTGGTAGCTTTGTTAACGCCTTGCGTATTTCCAATGATACCTATGACGGTTACTTTCTTTTTAAAAGGAAGTGGCAGCAAAGCCAAAGGCTTACGTAATGCAATACTGTATGGGGTATTTATTATTTTAATTTACACCGTAATCGGCACCATTTTCTCTCGCATTTTTGGTGCTGTGGGAGCAAATTGGTTTAGCACTGATGCTACTGTTAATACAATATTCTTTTTAGTATTTGTAATCTTTGCCATATCGTTTTTTGGCTTGTTCGAGATTACCCTGCCTAGCAAATTTGTAAACAAGGTTGACAAACAAAGCGACCGTGGCGGTTTGGTGGGAGTGTTTTTTATGGCCTTTACTTTGGTATTGGTTTCATTCTCGTGCACAGGCCCTATAGTAGGCAGTATTTTAGTTGAAGCATCACAAGGCAGTTACCTGCGACCTATTATTGGCATGATGGGTTTTTCGGCAGCCTTTGCTTTACCATTTACCTTGTTTGCCATATTCCCTAACTTATTAAAAGGTCTTCCCAAATCGGGCGGATGGCTTAATAGTGTAAAAGTAATTTTAGGCTTTGTAGAGTTGGCTTTGGGCTTGAAATTTTTAAGCACTGCCGATCAAGCATACCACTGGCACATACTTGACCGTGAAATATACATTGCCCTTTGGATAGTGATTTTTGCCTTAATGGGTTTATATTTATTGGGTAAACTTAAATTTTCACACGATAGTGATATGCCATTTTTAGGTGTTCCGCGTCTGTTTATGGCTATAATTACTTTTAGTTTTGTAGTATACCTTATACCCGGTATGTGGGGTGCATCGCTACCCGGTTTAGCCGGATATTTACCACCAACAACAACCCACGATTTTAATTTACCGGCCATGATAAAGGGTGAAGGAGTGGGTAATTTGTGTGAAAAACCCAAACACTCCGACTTTTTACACCTTCCACACGGGCTAAAAGGGTATTTTGATTATAACCAAGCCATAAAATGTGCTAAGGATCTTAAAAAACCTTTGTTTATTGATTTTACGGGACACGGTTGCGTAAACTGTCGTAAAATGGAAGAAAAGGTATGGGCTGACAAACGTGTGCTTGAACGATTGGAGAAAGATTTTATAGTAGTAGCACTATATGTTGACGATAGAACAGAAGTACCTGAAAGTGATTGGCGCACATCTAAATTGGATGGTAAGATTAAAAAATCGGTAGGTAAAATAAACAGCGATATACAAATTTGCTACTTTGGCACTAATGCACAACCTAACTACTGTTTGCTTGGTAACGACGAGGAACTTCTTGCCGAACCACGCGGAGCAAACTATGATGTTGAAGCATTTATTGAGTTTTTGGATGGTGCAAAAAAACTGTTTAACAAAAAAAACGGTATAAAAGAAAAGAATAACTAGGGAAAAGAGAGATGGAAATTATACGTAAGAATTTTTTAGAAGCGTATCAGGTATTGCAAAATTTCCTGAGTGATGATGATAATATAAAAAATATAGTTAGCGCAGGCGATGTTATGGTAAAAAGCCTAAAAAAAGGCAAAAAAATAATATCGTGCGGTAACGGCGGCAGTATGTGCGATGCTATGCACTTTGCCGAAGAACTAACAGGACGTTTTAAAGATAACCGCGACCCTATTGCGGCTATTTCAATATCCGATCCTTCGCATATATCGTGCGTTAGCAACGATTATGGATACGAGTTTGTATTCTCGCGCTTTGTGCAAGCCTTAGGTAACGAAGGCGATGTGCTTTTGGCTATCAGCACCAGTGGCAACAGCAAAAATGTACTTAATGCTATTGAGGCCGCCCACAAAAAAGGCATGAAGGTTATAGGCCTTACAGGTAAAGACGGTGGTAAAATGGCCGAGTTGGTGGATGTAGAAATACGCGCCCCACACAGTAAATATGCCGATAGAGCACAGGAGATACACATAAAGGTAATCCACTCACTAATGGATTATATAGAAAACGGATTGCGCAAATAGTCTGTTTCTTGTTTTTAGTTTAGAGTTTTTAGTTGTGCGGAGGAAGTCATTCCCTTTTAGCAGGGAAATCTGTGCGGCCGCCAAAATCATCACAAACATACCAGCGAGCGGACGCTCTTTTATTTCTGGCACAAGCGGACGCTTGAGCCAGCCCCGTCATGCTGAACTCGTTTCGTGATCTCAATATGTATAAACCAAAGTATTTGGCAATGAGGTGCTGAAACGAGTTCAGCATGACTGCACAAATCCCATCATTGCGATCCCGAAAGCATTCGGGACGAAGCAATCTTTTTGTGTAGATTCAATAAGTAGCGGATGCCACAATATTGTTCGGCACGAGCGTCCTGCTCGTGCTAGCTAGTAAAGTATCGGGCAATTAAAAAATACCCAATATTTTTTTGCGAGGCTTTTTCACTAATTCTTTTAGTACAAAGCTTTTATTGTAACGGTATTCGCAAGGCCAAGTATGGTTTTCGCGAGGAGTTTTCATATCCAAATTACCAATAAAAGCACCTGTTTCATACAATGCTATTATGCGACCTGTTTTAGCCTCCATTAACATTGTACCCTCAACAGCAGCTACACCGCTATGTACCATTTCTATACCCAAAGCTTTCATCACCCCATTTACAGCATAATAGTTTTGTGCCGGCGAGGTGTAGTTTATTCTGGTGCAGGTATACCCCAGTGTATCAACCATGCCTGCATATTGCCATTGGCGTTGATAGGTATATACTAATTCAAAACCTGTATTTAGTATTGTATCGGTATGTTGGCTAGTCCAAATTGGATTGTCTGAAGTACTGTTCAGCGTATAAATAAGCTGCTTTGCCGTATTGTAAAAAAACCTAAAATCTCGTAATGAATACTCAGGGTTCAGCATAGCTAGCGTGGGGCCTAAATACTCTCCCTGCCTGTTGTATTGCAGTATAATTTTTACCAATGGTGTTTTACCCCTGTTGCTAGCAGTATCTTTAATGCCCTTTGGTTTAAAAATACTATCGATACGAGTGTAGTTTTTTTGGTGATAGTCTACTTGCAAATAGTTGCGTTTTTTTTCAAGTATATCTTGCGCTATTTCGGCTTGCATGCAGGTTACTACCTTTTCTACCGCCTTTATACTATCCACACTTTGGTCTACCCAATAGTTTTCGTTTACCGCGCAGGTATAAACAGCGGTGTGGTTTTTGGGCAACCTAAGCTTGTTAGGTTGTTGTCCGTAAACGCATATCGCACAATAAATAAAAAACACACTAAAAAAATACTTCAACATCTCTACTCTAAAAACAAAAAACGTGTAACAGGCAAAACGTGTGTTTTGCCTAAAAATTGTACTGCTGCAATTTTAAAAAACTATTTCTAGTTATATCTCAAAACTTTGCCCTTTTTGTGGGGTTTCTATTTGGGTAATTCCTGCTTCAATAAGGTTGTTCTTCAAGGCCATCATGCTGGTCTCTTCGCCGTGAACTAAAAATACCTTTTTCAGCTTAGGGCTATTGGCCTCACTTATGTATTTTATCAATCCTGTATTATCAGGGTGGGCACTAAAAGCATCAGTTTTGTGTACGCTGGCGTGCACGGGCATATCTTTCCCTTTTATAGATAGGGTTGATTGACCTTGCAACAAGCGGTAGCCCAATGTTCCTTCTGCACAAAAGCCTGCTATAAGTATATGCGACGACGAGTTGCTAATATTAGCGCGGATGTGTTGCTGTATGCGTCCGCCCTCAACCATACCAGCTGCTGATATTATCACACAGGGATCCGGCTCGTATTTTAGCCAATCGCTATTTTTAGCATCTTCTACAAACTCAAGGTTTTCAAACTCAAACAAATCTTTATGCCTTCTATACATATCTTGTGCCTCTTGGTTAAGGCTATCAACATATTTATGGTGGTAACGAGCTGTTTTTATGGCCAAAGGACTATCGGCGAATATTTTTACGTTGGGCAAACGTCCTTGCCTATACAATTGATGGAAAGTAAAGGCTATGGCATGGGTGCGCCCTACACTAAATGCAGGTATTATAAGCCTGCCTACGTTTTCAACACAGGCCAGATTAATATAGTGTAGCAGCTCATCCGTGGGGCTACGTTGCGCAAGGTGAGTACGGCCACCGTAAGTACTTTCAGAAATCAGGTAATCCAATTCGCCCATTGGTTGTGCATCGGGCACAAGTTGGCTGTTATAGTTACCCAAATCACCTGTAAAACCTATACGTAGTTCTTTTTCGCCATCTTGTACTTTTAGCAACACACTGGCTGCACCCAAAATGTGTCCCGAGTTAAAAAACTCCATCTCTACACCATCTGTAATACGGAATTTTTTATTCAAAATAACCGGCACCATACGGTCAACCGTTTCACGCAAGTGTTTGTAGCCAAAGGGCATTTTTTTACTGCTGCTGCCTTTGCCTCCTTTACCCCTATTGCTTTGGTTGCGTTCCATCTCCATTATATTAAGGCTGTCTATAAGCAACAAGCCTGTAATATCGGCAGTGGCAGGGGTGCAAATAATTTTGCCCCTAAAACCTTGTTTTACCAACGAGGGTAAATTACCGCTATGGTCTATATGTGAGTGTGTAAGTATTACCGCATTTATATCTTGCGGGTGGAAAGGAAATTCCACATCGCCTAAGCTACCAAACCTTTTTTGCTGTTCGTAATCCAACCCACAATCTATCAATATCGTATATCCGTTGGGCAATTGTACCATGTGCATACTGCCCGTAACCTGCCTTGTGGCTCCCCAAAATGTCAATTTCATCGGCGCAAAGGTAAGTGTATTTTAGTTTTCAGCATTTAGACATTGTACATTTAACAATTACCATTTTAGATTGATGATTTTAAAGCACACATCTCACATCAGTATAAGGTATTAAGTAGAAAGATTAAAACACTGCGGCTTTCTACCCAGACATCTAGTATCTGACATCCGCAGAAAGTAATAAGTATCAAGATTAAAGATAAATACTAAAATACTCTTCACCTCACATCCCGTCCCACACATCTCACATCCAAGCTCACTAACAACTATTTACCTCTACTAATGAATACTAAAGGCATTTTGTTACCTTTGCGCCACCGATAAAATTTTAATACAAAACCACATGGAATATAGGATAGAACGCGATAGTTTGGGCGAAGTACAAGTACCTGCCAATGTATATTGGGCGGCACAAACCCAACGTTCGTTGCAAAACTTTAAAATAGGCGGCACTGCAGATAAGATGCCTATTGAGATAATTCGTGCTTTTGCCATTCTTAAAAAAGCGGCAGCACTTACTAACGCTGATTTGGGTGTATTGCCTGCTGAAAAGGCTGAGCTTATTGGCAAGGTGTGCGACGAAATTTTTGATGGTAAGCTTGACGACCAATTTCCATTGGTAATTTGGCAAACAGGCAGCGGCACACAAAGTAATATGAATGTGAACGAGGTAGTTGCCAACCGTGGCCATGTAGTACAAGGCGGTAATTTACTGGATGAAAAAAAAGTATTGCACCCTAATGATGACGTAAACAAATCACAATCGAGCAACGATACTTATCCTACGGCTATGCACATTGCGGCTTACAAGCAAGTGATGGAAATAACCCTACCCGGTTTAGAATTGTTACACAATACTTTAGCCCAAAAAGCCGAAGAGTTTA
>MDTD01019441.1_pt1 | contig 11208 bp, 12 predicted proteins | sample 811221 | NCBI WGS metagenome assembly MDTD01 (sample SAMN05326646, study PRJNA326480) | marine metagenome | isolation source: seawater | place: Pacific Ocean: South West | collected 2011
AGCAACTGCTGAAAAGAAAACCCCGGCAAAAAAAGCAGCACCAAAGGCAGCAACTGCTGAAAAGAAAACCCCGGCAAAAAAAGCTACTAAAAAAAGTTAATTAGTAGTATAAATAAAAAGATTTAAAAGAGGAAAACATGGCACACAAAAAAGCAGGCGGATCATCAAAAAATGGACGTGACTCAGCTGGTAGACGCTTAGGTGTTAAAAAGTTTGGTGGTGAACAAGTAATTCCAGGTAATATCATTATAAGACAAAGAGGCACCACATGGCATCCCGGTGAAAATGTTGGTATTGGAAAAGATCACACAATTTTTGCAACTAAATCTGGTGCTGTAAAATTTACGGATAAGAAAAATGGTCGAAGAACCATCAGCGTTATTGACGTGAAGTAAGCAAAAGCCCATTCTTTAAAAATCAAAATTAACACAATAAAGTTGATTTAATACCATTATTTAAAAGAATATTGGTGGGATATTATTATGAAATTTTTAGATGAAGCAAAAATCTACATAAAAGCTGGTGGTGGTGGAAATGGAGTCGCCAGCTTCAGAAGAGAAAAATACATAGAATTTGGCGGACCGGATGGCGGTGATGGGGGCGATGGTGGAAATGTCTATATTAAAGCCGTGGATGGTCTGAATACACTGATTGACTACAGATATCGCCAACATTTTAAAGCTGAACGTGGTAAGGATGGATCAGGTAAAAATAAGACTGGCCATGGTGGTAAAGATCTTGTTTTATCGGTTCCTATAGGTACACAAATCTATGATGAGTTGAAGGAAGAGATGATTGCAGATTTAACAGAAGTCAATCAAATCTATATGATTGCAAAGGGTGGCAGTGGTGGCTTTGGTAATACAAGGTTCAAGTCCTCAACAAATAGAGCTCCTAGAAACGCAAATAAAGGAACAGATGGAGAGGAGATTGCGATCTGGCTGAAAATGAAACTGATTGCAGATTGCGGAATTATTGGATTACCAAATGCAGGTAAATCAACATTGTTAAGTAAATTAAGCCATGCAAACCCTAAAATATCGGATTATCCTTTCACAACTTTAAACCCTGTGCTTGGTGTTGTTAGCCATAGCGATGAAATTTTTGTTATTGCAGACATACCGGGATTAATAGAAGGAGCACACCAAGGTGTTGGACTTGGGCATAAATTTTTATCGCATATCGAGCGGTGCCCGACACTTCTGCACCTAATTTCGTTGGAAGAAGATGATATAGAAAGATCATATAAGGTCGTAAGAAATGAGATGCTGGAGTATGGAAATGAAATACATAGTAAAAAAGAAATAATAATCCTAAATAAAATTGATTTATACGACGATGGAGATATTCAAGAGAAAATTAATAATTTTAGTGATAGAGTTGAAAAAGATATAATAGTTATCTCAGCAGAGAAGGGTATTGGAATTGAAGAGCTTAAGGATAAATTATGGGAAATAACGAACAAGGACAAAAAAGAAAATAGTAAGAAAGAAAAATGGCAACCATAAAACAATTAAACGGCTACAAAAATATTATAATTAAAATCGGCTCAAGCCTTATTGTTGATGAATCAGGATCAATTAGAAAAGAATGGTTGAATAGCCTTGTTCAAGATGTTGCTAATTTAAAAAATAATTCGAAAAATGTGATTATTGTCACCTCCGGAGCCATTGCCCTAGGTAAAAATATCCTGAATATAAAAAAGAATGATAAACTTAAATTAGATATGGCTCAAGGTACCGCTGCTGTGGGTCAAATTGAGCTAATTAGCGGAATAAAAAAATCATTCTCGGAAAGAAATATAAAAGTTGCTCAACTTCTATTGACAATCGAAGATACAGAAAGAAGAAGACGTTATTTAAATGCAAGAAATACAATTTCTATGCTGATTGATAATGGCGTAGTTCCAATAATTAATGAAAATGACACAGTTGCAACTTCTGAAATACGCTATGGGGATAATGATCGTCTGGCTGCCAGAGTTACAACAATGACAAGCTTTGATTGCCTAATAATTCTATCGGACGTTGATGGAATATATACATTGCCACCCGAGCAATCAAATGCTGTACATATACCCGAAATAAAAAATATTACGAAAGAAATCCAAAATATGGCAAAAAGCACTCAAAATGATTATGGCTCAGGTGGAATGATAACAAAAATTGAGGCTGCTCGTATCTCTATGGATGGTGGCGCCAATATGATAATTGCTAATGGCAAGGTTCATAATCCAATTCAATCTATAATGGATGGTGCAAAAATATCTCACTTTATTGCAAAAACAACTCCTCATTTGGCAAGAAAAAAATGGATATCAGGTATGCTCACTCCAAATGGAAAAATTTTTATAGATCAAGGTGCAAAAATTGCTCTCATAGAGGGAAAAAGTTTACTTCCCGCAGGTATAATCTCTGCTGAAGGTAATTTCGAGAGAGGAGATGCTGTGGTTATTTGCGATGATGATGATAACGAAATTGCGCGTGGATTATCGGCTTACTCGATCAGTGATACCCTGAATATAAAAGGGAAAAGTACACAGGAGATAGAGAATATATTGGGATATAGGGGTAGGTCCGCATTGGTTCATCGGGATGACCTTGTTATTTTAGATACAGGAGATTAATTTGACTGAAGATATAAAAAAAATTATGGGTGAAATTGGTTTTAATGCCAAGGCTGCTTGTGCAAAACTCTCCACAGCATCTGATGATGAAAAAAATGATGCGTTGCACTTAATGGCTGATAGAATTGATCGTAATAAGGAATATATTCTATCCGAAAATAAGAAAGATATCCAAATTGCAAAATCAAATAGTTTATCTGCGGCAATGATCGATAGGCTTTCAATCAATGATCTTGGTATAAAAAATATTGCTTCAAGTATGAGAGATATTGCGAAGCTTAATGATCCTGTCGGAAGAGAATTGGAAAGCTGGGACCGCCCAAATGGCTTGCATATAAAGAAAATCAGTATCCCTATTGGCGTTATTGGAATTATCTATGAAAGTAGACCAAACGTAACGGCAGACGCAGCCAGTTTATGCCTAAAGTCGGGCAACACCTCAATATTAAGAAGTGGCTCTGACAGTTACTTCTCGAGTTATGCAATTTACGAGTCAATCAAGGAAGGCCTTAATCAGACATCCCTTGACTCTAACGCTATACAACTGGTTCCATCTAAAGATAGAGATGCGGTCGGTCTTATGCTAGGAGGACTTGACTCAAGTATTGATATTATAGTACCAAGAGGCGGTAAAAGTCTTGTTTCGAGGGTGCAGAGTGAAGCAAAGGTTCCGGTATTTGGGCACCTCGAAGGCATTTGCCATGTGTATGTAAATGAAAAAGCAGATATTACAAAGGCAATTGACGTTACTTCCAATGCAAAGATGAGAAGAACTTCAATTTGTGGCGCAGCAGAAACTCTCTTGATTGATAAAGCAATTTATAAGGAATATCTGCCAAAAATCTTATCGAAACTCTCAAGCCTTGGTTGCGAGATAAGAGGAAGCACTGAGATAAAAGATGTTTTCCCTCAGACAGAGAATGTATCTGACACTGACTGGGCCACTGAATATCTTGATGCAATTATATCCGTAAAAGTAGTCAAAGACATTGATGAAGCAATTTCACATATAAAAAGATATGGTACAGGACACACCGAAGCAATCATCTCTGAGGATGAAAAAATAGCAAAATATTTTTTCAATCAAGTTAATAGTTCTATTGTACTATGCAATGCATCAACACAGTTTGCTGATGGCGGTGAATTTGGATTTGGGGCAGAGATTGGTATTTCAACTGGAAAAATGCACGCGCGAGGCCCCATTGGGTTAGAGCAGCTTACTACGTTCAAGTATACAATTTATGGTAATGGACAGACAAGGCCTTGACGAATCAGGAAATGATAAGCAATCCCAAAATAAGAAGATGGATTATAGGTAGTCGCGAAGCGGTTAGCCCAAATCAAAGAATTGGACTTTTAGGTGGATCATTCAATCCTGCGCATGATGGCCATCTCAGTATCAGCAAATTTGCGTTACAAAGATTGGGACTAAATCAAATTTGGTGGATCATTAGTCCCCGGAATCCACTTAAGAAATATGATTTATTATATGACTTTGAGGATAGATTATTTTCGGCAAGGAAGATCATTAATACAAACAATATATCAATAAGTAAACTTGAGCTAAATGCACAAATTAAATATACCATTGGTACATTAGAATACCTAAAAGCTCGCTATCCCGGAGCCAAGTTTGTATGGATCATGGGAGCTGATAATCTTAATCAATTTCATCTTTGGAGAGAATGGGAAAAGATCGTGAGGTTAACGCCAATTGCCATAATTGATAGACCAAGTTCGTCACTGAATGTAACTTCATCAGTTTTTGCCAATAAATACAGGGCATATAGGGTTGATGAGGCAGACTCAAATAATTTAATTTACTACAAAAAACCAGCCTGGGTATTTATGCACACGAAACTTAATTATCAATCTTCTTCTCAATTAAGGAACTCTGAGGTAAAATAAGTAATGCCCAAAAGAAAGCTAATCACAATTATTAGAGATTGTCTCGAAGAAATGAAAGCTCAGAATATAGTAATTCTTGATATCAAAGATAAAAGCTCGATTGCTGATTATATGGTTGTATCAAGTGGAACGTCGACAAGGCACGTTAGCTCTATAGCAGACAAAATACAAAGAAAGCTGAAAAGTAGCTCCTATAAAAATGTGAAGGTTGAAGGATTACAAAATTGTGATTGGGTATTAATTGATGCATTAGATGTGATAGTGAATATATTTAAGCCAGAAGTAAGAGAGTTCTATATGATTGAAAAAATATGGTCTGAGAGTCTGATTGTTGAAAATAAAAAAAGTTTAGGAACGTAAATTGAATTTAAACATATTAGCAATTGGGAAGGTTTTAAATACTCCATATAGTTCAATATCCGATCATTATATTAAAAATATCCAGTCAATATCTAAAAGCTCCGGCATTACAAATTTCAGTGTTAATGAAATCGAAAAATCAAGAGAGAAGGATCCGGAATTAAGAAAACGACGAGAATTTGATTTCATAGCTAAAAAATTAGATGTACAAAAATCAATAAATATATTACTTGATGAAAGAGGTAGCTTAATTTCAACGACGAAACTAAAATCAATGCTGGATGAATATCGGTTACACTCCCAGAAAAACATTAACTTCATCATTGGCGGACCGGATGGGACAAGTGACAAAATGCAACAAGTAGCTCATCAAAATATATCCGTCAGCATGATGACTTTGCCACATCTTCTTGCACGTATCTTACTTCTGGAGCAGATTTATAGAGCTCTAACAATATTAATCAAACATCCATACCATAAGTAAATATGAAAAAATTTTGTGAAATTATTCCACACCTCAAGACTTTACCCTACCTGTTGGTGATATTACTATCTGCTTTTTTATTCACTAAAGCCACATATGCAAGCGATCATCATGAGGATATAGATCTATTTAAACTATTCCTGAGAGTTTTTACTGAGACCGAGAAAAAATATGTCGATGACATTGATAAGGATGAACTTATGGACTCTGCGCTAAAAGGTATGCTTAATTCCCTTGATCCTTATTCAACTTACCTCTCCGAGAAAGACTTCGAAGAAATGGATATTGATACAAAAGGTTTTTATGGTGGACTTGGTCTTGAAGTAACATTAGACGATAATGGTTTTGTAAGAATTGTATCCCCTATTGATGACACACCTGGATCTCGAGCAGGTTTATTATCAGGTGACTATATCACAGGAATTGATGGTGAAGAAGTTTATGGCATGAGCCTAGATGAAGCCGTTGATCGGATGCGAGGTTATGCAAATACATCTATTATACTCACAATCTATCGGGAGGGTGATGACGCACCGTTTGATGTTGAAATAACGCGGGAAATTATCCAAATCACACCAGTAAAATTTGAGGTTTTAGATGACGGTATTGGATATATCAGAATTTCTAGCTTTAATGACATTGCTGATAAAAAAATCGTATCGGCTGTTAAAGAGATCAACAAAGAGTCTAATAATACTACAAAAGGTCTGATCATCGATATTCGAAATAACCCCGGTGGTCTTCTGGACCAAGCAATTAAAGTGACAGACTTATTTCTAGATAAAGGAGAAATCGTATCCACGAAAACTAGAGATCAATCAAGAAAGCAAAGATTTTTTGCAAAAAAGGGCGATATTACGAATGGGGTAGAAATTGTTATCATTACTAATGGTGGCTCAGCTTCAGCATCAGAGATATTTGCTGGAGCTCTGGGTGACAATAGAAGAGCCACAATTATTGGGACAAAAACTTATGGAAAGGGATCTGTTCAATCCATTATACCGCTTGGTTCTGGTGACGGTGCTATAAGATTGACCACAGGAAAATACTATACGCCAAATGATATATCAATAGACAAGATCGGAATTATGCCAACTTATGTGATTGAGAATAAAATAACAGAAACAGACTCTGAAGATTTACAATTAATCTATGCAAAAAAACTTATTAATTCAAGATATCGTCTAAGAACCGCGAACGAATAATGCAAAAAAATGACAAATATAGACCATGCGCAGGAGCGATGATAGTAAATAAATATAATCAGGTCTGGTTAGGCAAAAGACTAATTAAGTCAGATAATCCAAAAAAAATTCCTCTTTGGCAAATGCCACAGGGTGGCATAGATGATGGCGAAAAAGCAGAAGAAGCGGTTTATCGAGAAGTCTTCGAAGAAACAGGTATAAAAAGCTTAACTATTATTTATGAGTCGAAAAATTGGTATTACTATGACATCCCAAATGATATTTACGAGAAAACAAAGGGAAATTTTGTGGGACAGAGACAGAAGTGGTTTTTAATGTATTTTAATGGCGCAGATGATGAAATAAATTTGACCCCACCTGAAAATACGGTTCACTATCAGGAATTTTCAGAATGGAAATGGGAGCAAAGAGATAAAATAATAGAACAAGTTATAGATTTTAAAAGAGAGACTTACCAAAAGGTCCTTGAAGAATTCAAAGATTATAATATTTATTCTAACTAGGCTTCGCCTTGGAGCGCCTTGAGTGCATCAACCTTAAGAATAAGTTTATTCTTTTTTGTTCCATTTTCGGTAGCGTCGGCTTCGCCTTGGTAAGAAGTAATGATATCCTCCAAGTTTTTAGAAGATAGCTGGTCTTTCTCAATTGCGCTTTGAGCTAAAATAGTGAGTTGATTTGATTCCATATCGATAAATCCATCCGTCACAAAATAAATAGTTGGCCCATTGGAGAGATCTTCATAAATCTTTATATATCCTGGTCTGAGGGATGAAATGATTGGGGAATGATCTGATAAGACAGTAAATTCACCTTCAGAACCAGGAACAATTACTTGCTCGACATCTTTTGAATATAATAATTTTTCCGGTGTTACAAAATCTAATTTAAATTTGTCCATCAGCAGATCCTACTATTAAGCAGCGTCGGTGCTTAACTTATTCGCCTTTTCAATTACTTGTTCGATTGTTCCACACATATAAAAAGCCGCTTCTGGAAGGTCATCATGTTTGCCGTCACAAACTTCCTTAAAACCTTTTATCGTATCCTCAAGCGACACAAACACTCCAGGACTGCCAGTGAAAACTTCAGCAACGTGGAATGGTTGTGACAGGAATCTCTCAATTTTCCTAGCACGCGCGACTATTAGCTTATCATCTTCAGAAAGCTCATCCATTCCCAAAATTGCGATAATGTCTTGCAATGATTTATAGCGTTGTAAGGTTTCCTGTACTTGCCTTGCAACAGCGTAATGTTCATCTCCAACAATTCGTGGGTCTAGGATCCTACTATTTGAGTCGAGAGGATCAACAGCCGGGTAAATACCCTTTTCTGCAATAGATCTATTTAGCGTTGTTGTAGCGTCTAAATGTGCAAAAGATGTTGCGGGAGCGGGATCCGTTAAGTCATCTGCTGGCACATATATTGCTTGTACAGAAGTTATTGATCCTTTTGTTGTTGTGGTGATCCTCTCCTGCAGAGCACCCATGTCTGTTGCCAATGTTGGCTGATATCCAACAGCAGATGGAATTCTTCCAAGCAAAGCAGAAACCTCAGAGCCTGCTTGAGTAAATCTAAAAATATTATCCACAAAGAAAAGAACGTCTTGTCCCTCATCTCTAAATTGCTCAGCTATTGTAAGACCAGTTAGGCCGATCCTAGCCCTTGCACCTGGAGGTTCATTCATTTGACCGAATACCAGCGCACATTTAGAGCCATTACCCCCGCCCTCTTTATTAACCCCAGCTTCAATCATTTCATGATATAAATCGTTTCCTTCTCTTGTTCTTTCTCCAACCCCAGCAAAGACTGAATACCCACCATGAGCCTGCGCGACATTATTTATAAGCTCTTGAATAAGAACGGTTTTTCCTACACCAGCACCACCAAATAGCCCAATTTTTCCACCTTTTGAATAGGGAGCAAGAAGATCCACCACCTTGATACCAGTAACAAGTATTTCTGTCTCTGTTGATTGCTCAACATATGGTGGAGCAGATGAATGTATTGGCCTAGACTCTTTTGAGTCAACCAATCCACCATCGTCAATTGGCTGCCCAACCACATTCATTATTCTGCCCAGAGTAGCTTCTCCGACAGGAACTTTTATTGGATTTCCTGTATCTTTTACTTCTTGCCCTCTCACTAGACCTTCTGTTGAGTCCATCGCAATTGTTCTAACAATGCTTTCACCCAAGTGCGACGCAACCTCAAGAACAAGTTTTTGACCATTATTATCTGTCTCTAGCGCATTTAATATTTCCGGCAATTCGCCATCAAATTGCACGTCAACAACAGCTCCTGTTACTTGTGTTATTTTTCCGTTTGATTTACTATCCATTTTACACCTCTTGTATTTAGAGTGCTTCTGCACCTGATATTATTTCAATTAGTTCTTTTGTTATTATTGCTTGTCTTGTTCTATTGTATTGTAGTGTCAATTTATTGATCATTTCGCCAGCATTTCTTGTTGCGTTATCCATAGCGGACATTCGAGAGCCTTGCTCACTTGCTGCATTTTCAAGTAGTCCCTGAAAAACCTGTATATTTAAATTTAAAGGCAATAGATCTTCCATAACATCACTTTCTTCTGGTTCATAATCGTATATTGACAGGTTTGATTTAGTGTCCAATTCAGTACTATCCAATTCATTATCAATAGGTAGAGGAATAAGCTGTTGCGCAATTGGGATCTGGGAAATAACAGACTTAAAACTTGAATAGTAAAATTTGCATACATCAAATTCACCCTCTTCAAATCTCGCAACGATATTATTTCCTATTTCTTCAGCATCGCTATATGCAATATTCTTAACCTCTTTTAAGCTAATAAAGTCAATAATTTTATCTTCATGACTTCTTCTTATTAGGTCATGACCCTTTTTACCTATACATATTATTTTTACTTGCTTGCTTTGTTTCATTAATTCATTGATTTCCTGTGTGAAGAGTTTAACAATATTTGAATTAAATGCTCCACACAATCCCCTATCAGCAGTTGCAACTACCAAAAGATGGGTATCCGATTTACCATTTCCAACCATTAGTTCAGGGGCATTTGAACTGCCATCTATCGAAGTGAGTAGATTAGCCATTACAGCTGAAATTTTGCTCGCATATGGCCTAGCACTTTGAGCGCTTTCCTGAGCTTTATTCAGTTTTGCAGCAGCAACCATCTGCATTGCTCTAGTAATTTTTTGCGTCGCTTTAACGCTAACTTGCCTATTCTTTAGTTCTTTTAAATTTGGCAATTAACTACTCCGAGCTAAATGATTTTGAATATTGTTCGATAATGCCAACTAATTTCTTTTCTGTTTTTTCTGAAATTTGCTGTTCTTTTTGTATATCCTCCAAGATATCTTTATTGGATGAATTAATCAGTTCCAATAGCCCCTTTTCATAAGAGGAAATCTTATCAACGTTAATACCATCAAGATAACCGTTTACAGCAGCATAAATTGAGCAGACTTGCTCCTCAACCTTTAATGGACTGAATTGTGGCTGTTTAAGTAATTCTGTTAAACGTTCACCCCTCGCTAAGAGTCGTTGTGTCGTGGCATCTAAATCAGACCCGAACTGGGCAAAGGCGGCCATTTCACGATATTGTGCAAGTTCACCTTTTATTTTACCTGCAACTTGTTTCATTGCTTTGATCTGGGCTGAAGAGCCAACACGACTTACAGATAGTCCAACATTCACAGCTGGACGTATTCCTTGATAGAACAAATCTGTTTCAAGAAATATTTGCCCGTCTGTGATTGAAATAACATTCGTTGGAATAAATGCCGAAACATCATTTGCTTGCGTCTCAATCACAGGCAGAGCAGTCAGTGAACCTGAGCCATTCTCTTCATTTAGCTTTGCGGCACGCTCTAAAAGTCTTGAGTGTAAATAGAAAACATCACCGGGGTAGGCCTCCCTCCCTGGTGGTCTCCTCAGTAACAGAGACATTTGACGATACGCAACCGCCTGTTTGGATAAATCATCGTAAACTATTAGTGAATGCATTCCATTGTCTCTAAAAAACTCTCCAATTGTGCAGCCTGAAAATGGTGCCAGATATTGCAGGGGAGCTGGATCTGAAGCCGTAGCTGCAACAACTACAGAATATTCAAGGGCTCCGTTGTCTTCTAATATTTTAACTAACTGAGCTACTGAAGAACGTTTTTGTCCAATTGCAACATATACACAATACAACTTTGCACTTTCATCATCGGTTTCGTTTACAGATTTCTGATTTAATATTGTATCTAATGCAATTGCTGTTTTTCCTGTTTGCCTATCTCCGATTATCAATTCCCTCTGACCTCTACCAATTGGAATTAGTGCATCAATTGCTTTTAAACCAGTTTGCATTGGTTCATGTACCGATTTACGCGGCATAATGCCTGGAGCCTTGATATCAACACGCCCGTTTTCTTTTGCTTCAATAGGACCTTTTCCATCGATTGGGTTACCGAGTGCGTCAACTACTCTTCCAAGAAGTTCTTTTCCAACTGGAACTTCGACAATATCTCCCGTTCTCTTTACAACATCTCCTTCATGAATATCTTTATCATCACCAAAAATAACTATACCAACATTATCTATTTCGAGGTTAAGAGCCATGCCCTGAATACCGTTTGAAA
>MDTD01141989.1_pt1 | contig 11208 bp, 6 predicted proteins | sample 811221 | NCBI WGS metagenome assembly MDTD01 (sample SAMN05326646, study PRJNA326480) | marine metagenome | isolation source: seawater | place: Pacific Ocean: South West | collected 2011
ATGCAGGTGCCCGACAGCTTCTGGGAAAAGTTCGCCGAGAAGCCATTGAATTTCAAGAATCAGCAGAGGCAAGAACCTTCGAGCAGAGACCTGCACAAGCGATGTGCGCTAGCCATGTGCGAAAACCTGGACTGGAATGTCGGCAGGCTTTTGAAGTTGCTGGACGAGTTAGAGATCTCGGAGAACACCATCGTGGTCTGGTTTCACGATAACGGTCCTAACGGGGTGCGATGGAATGGCGGTATGAAAGGACAGAAGGGCTCAACCAATGAAGGCGGCTGCCGAAGTCCGCTGTTCATCCGCTGGCCGGCGGGCATCAAAGCTGGAAGAAAGATTCCGCAGATCTGCACCGCCCGCGATCTACTGCCCACACTTTGCGACCAGGCCGGCATCTCAAGCAAGACCGGAAAACCTCTAGATGGCATGAGCCTGAAGCCCTTGCTTGAGGGCAAGACGCAGGACTGGCCTGATCGGCTGCTGGTCAACCAGTGGCGCGACAGGACGAGCATCCGCAGCCAAAGGTACCGTCTTGATCATGAGGGCAAGCTCTTTGACATGGTCGCCGACCCAGGTCAACGCAAATCCGTCGATAACCCAGAGGTGCTCGAAAAGCTATCCGCTAAGGCCAAGGCCCATCGAGATCAGTTCATGCCAGACTACTTTAAAGACGATCGTCCCTTCGTGATCGCTCATCCAGATTCACCTTTCACCCAGCTCCCGGCCCGTGATGCAATCGGGCATGGCAATATCAAACGTTCCAACAAATTCCCCAACTGCTCTTACTTTTTGAACTGGACCAGCGTTGACGACAAGATCACCTTCAAGACACGCGTGGCTGAGACGGGTCAATACAACGTCGTGTTGTATTACGCAGCAAAAGACGCCGGTGCCAAGTGCGAGTTGCGCTTTAACAATTCGATACTCAAGTTCCAAATCGAGCAACCGCATAATGTGCCACAACGTGGTGCAAAAGATGATCGCTACAAGCGTGCCGAATCTTACGTCAAAGACTTCAAAGCGATCCCCATCGGGACGATCGAGTTGAAGCAAGGCGAAGGCGACCTGACTTTAAAGGCTACGGAAATTCCCGGTCGTGAAGCGATGGAATTCCGATTGCTGACGCTCGAACGCGTAAAATAGGGGACACCTCGATGCATCGGAGGATGCCGCGAGAAAATCTCATCCGCTTTACCGGCGAGACAACATAGTCATCCAACAACAACCTACGGAGATGTTACGAAATAAGGCCGTCAAACGTAACGTTCAAAATCCTTGAAAACCTTATATGAAAACAGAATTCAATCGACGACATTTTCTTCGCGGCACGGGATACCTGATCGCTCTCCCGACGCTGGAATCTCTTGGTTTTCGCCATTTTTCGTCGGCTGCAAATACCGCTCCGCTGACCCTCCCAAACGTTTAGTCTTTCTCGGGTTCGGGTTCGGTGTGACTCAAGAAACCTGGTTTCCCGATCGGGAACAAACCGGAACCGACTACGACCTGCCTGAGGGGCTCAAGCCACTTTCACGACACAAAAAAGACATTACGGTCGTGCAGGGTTGCTCCAATCAAATCAGTTACGAAGCACAATTGGGGCAGTACGTTCTGGTTAACTCGGGCAAATCGTTTTTCCGTTCCTGGGCAGAGCGTGAAAAAGACTTTTCGCGCGGCTTCACAGAACACTTAATCGAATACGCACTCGGTCGACCGTTCGGGTTCACCGACGAACATCTTGCAAACGAAGTCGTCGGCTCCGCAAAGAGCAGACAGTTTGCAGTTAGCGATTTTATTCATGATCTCGTCCAGAGCAAAGCATTCCGGATGTAGTAATGGAACAGTGACGCAAGGACCCCATCCAAGCTAACCCTTACCACGGCTCGATTTCCCATCGTTGTTCCCGAACAATTTCCGCGATGAATCAAATGACTCACCAATTCGCTCGGATCATCTGTGCCTCGCTCCTATCGTTTGCTGCGTTGCCCGGAAACGCTGCCGAACCCGATCGCCCCAACATCGTCTGGATTTCTCTCGAAGACATCACGCCGATGATGGGATGCTATGGCGACGAGTATGCTCGCACTCCGGTTTTCGATCGGCTTGCCGCCGATGGCATTCACTACACGAAATCGCATGCCATCGCTCCCGTCTGTTCGACATCGCGCAGCAGCATTATCACCGGGATGTACCCTTCGACACTGGGCACCCACCATCATCGTAGCAATGTTGGCCAACCACCAGCGTTTGTGAAGATGCTGCCCAACTTGATGAGCGAAGCGGGCTATTACACCAGCAACAATGCCAAAAAGGACTACAACATCGGCGGCGATCGGTGGCACGAAAGTTCCCGGACCGCTCATTGGAGAAACCGCCCCAACGCGGAGCAACCGTTCTTCGCCGTCTTCAACTTCGGCGAGTGCCATTCGAGTATCACGAAGATTCCCGAAGACGTGATCGTGACACAACGATTGGATCGGCTGAAGTCCGCAGATTTCCACGACCCGGCCCTAGTTAAGATTCCGCCTTACCATCCCGATGTGCCTGAATTCCGCCAAGCCTGGGCTCGTTATTACGACGCCGTCACCCAGGTAGACTATCGTGCGGGAGAGATCATTCAGCAACTTCAAGAGGATGGACAGTGGGATGACACGATCGTCTTTGTCTGGGCGGATCACGGTGTGGGAATGCCCCGAGGCAAACACAACGCATGGGAACAGGGAACTCATGTTCCGCTGATCGTTCGCTTTCCACCCAAATACCAACACCTGGCACCTGCGCGACCAGGATCAACGATTGACGGACTCGTGACGCTGATGGACCTGGGACCTTCGACGTTGGCCTTGGCCGGCATCGACACACCCTCGTGGATGAACGGCCGACCACTACTCTGCCGAACCAGCGACGATGAAATTGCTTATCGAGAATTCGTGATCGGTATGCGAGACCGCTTGGACAGTCGCTACGAAATGGTTCGCACAGTCCGTGACCCGCGCTTTCGCTATCAGCGCAACTTCTATCCGCATTTGCCATTCAAGCCGTATGAAGATTACGAATTCAATGCTCCCATTTTGCAGACGTGGGTGAACCTTGCGAAGGCAGGTCGTCTGGAAGGTCCGCAAGCGATGCTGAACCAACGCTTCAAACCGATCGAAGAGCTCTACGACTCCGAAAACGATCCGCACATGATGCACAATGTGGTCGACGATCCTGCCTACAGTAAAGTCGTGAAACAGATGCGTGAGCGGCTCCGGGCCTGGATGCTTACGACGCGAGATCTGGCCGTCATTGAAGAGTCGGAAATGTTGGCCCGAGCAAAACCCTACGATTCGCATTGGGAATTCGGGCAATCGCTTGAAAACTACAATGAGATTCTTGATACTGCAAATCTTCAGGTTGAAGGTGAGGCAGCGATTGATGAACTGTTTGTCCGCGCGAAGGACGCGGATTCAGCCGTTCGTTTTTGGGCAGTCCTCGGCTTAGTCGCGTTACAATTGGATGATTCCAAGGTGATTGAGGCTCTGCGGGATGCGACCCGAGACAACTCGATCAGTGTTTCAACAACGGCAGCTGATGGTCTCTTTAATCTGGGAAGATATTCGGAAGGTCTCCCTGCGATCCTTACTGCCTTGAAACATCCAATTCCAGCAGCTCGGATTCGCGCCGCATGCGTTCTTGATATGCAACCACCTTCCGCCAACGCAGCTCTCGCTCCCGCCCTACCGGCATTGCGGATTGCAGCGGAACAATTGGATGTGAACAAGCTACCAGGGATTCCCTTTGGACTGAACTATCCGTTTCAACGAGCCACAAAGGCCATCACTGGGGAAGAAAGTTATTACCGCTGGAATCCTTAACCCAATCCATTTCATGGCAGGTAACAGAACGGGATTAACATCATGAAACGATTACTGATAACACTCGCAGTCTTGAGCACACTTGCTCCGTTGCCGAAGCTCTCCTTGGCCAACGAATTCATTCCGCTGCGTGCAGGTCCAATCACCATGGTCTTTGATACGGAAAACGTATTCTTGCGTTATCTGAGCGTGGGCGATCATGAGATCCTACGCGGCATCAATGCTCCCATTCGAAATCAGCATTGGGAAACCGTGTCGCCGAAGATTTCAAACCTCCAACTCAACCAAAACGACGACAGTTTCGAGATGACGTTTGATGTCACCTGCCAACACGCGGATGTCGACTTCCGCTGGGAAGGTTCGATTACAGGAAGTGACAAGGGCGTCATTGAAATGACATTTGACGGAGTCGCCGAATCAACATTCAAAAAAAATCGAATTGGCTTTTGTGTCCTGCATGGGCCTTCTGCAGCGGGACAGCCATGGCAAGTGGAAACCGTTGACGGCAAGAAGTCGGAGGGTCACTTTCCCAAACATATTTCGGCTCACCAGCCAGTCAAGAACCTGAAGGCGCTGGCGCATGAAGTCGCACCGGGATTACACGCTCGCGTTGAATTCGAGGGTGACATCTTTGAAATGGAGGACCAACGGAACTGGTCAGACGCTTCGTTCAAGACCTATAGCACGCCACTCGAACGACCTTGGCCGGCCGAGATTTCCAAAGGAACAACGATCTCTCAAAAACTTCGCATCAGCGTTGAGGGACAAACCTCGGACATCTCGGCTTTTCAATCGGATCGCACCGTTCTGACCGTTACCGGTAAGGAAGTCACTTTGCCGCTGCTCGGAGTTCAGGTGTCCGGTGAGGTCGATCACCTGACGGACAAGCAAGTCGAGCGACTGAAGGCGTTAAAACTCAATCATCTTCAAGTTGATCTCGCGCTATCCGATCCGACGTTTGTGAAAGAATTTCGCAGCGCCGTGGAGCAAGCCAAAACGCTCGGTGTCTCTCTCCAAGTCATTTTAGGCTTGGGTGACTCGCCCGACTTCAAATCGTTAATCCGTGAAATTAGGAATCGACAACCGCCCGTCACCTACTGGTTGGTAAGAGGGGGTGATCCTTCAGACTTCCACGCTGCTCAAAAACAATTGTCAGCAATCGGACAAGGGTCGAAGATGGGTGTCACTCGCGTGACGAATTTTGTCGACCTGAATCGAGCTCGACCTGAGAGTGACTTGGTGCAGGCGGTCGGTTTTGCGATCAATCCACAGATTCACGCCTTCGATCATGCTTCGATCGTCGAATCGTTACCAATGCATGCGGAGGTGGTCGAGAACGCTCGCCAATTCACGGGCGATCGACCGTTGGTCATCGGCCCAATCACCATGACTCCGCAGCTACTCGATGGCAATGATGAATACGGCGGCCTCTTACGAGGCGGCGCTCTACCAACGTTCGTCGATGGTCGACAAGTCGAACCGTTCACCGCCGCCTGGACCTTGGGAAGCCTAAAATATCTGGCAGACGCAAGCGTTGATTCGGCGACGTTTTTTGAAACGGTCGGCTGGAATGGCCTGATGGATATCGACGATGTATCAGCACGTCCGCAAGAATTCCCATCAAAACCAGGATCCGTTTTTCCGGTTTACAATCTCTTGAAAGAGATTTCCAGTTTCCGAGGTAGCTCGGTGCTGCAAGTTGATACCTCTGACGAGCTTTCAGCGGTCGGCCTGGCGTTTCAACAAGGCGGTCGCGTGCACGTGCTCGTGAGCAACCTTACGGGTGAACCGCAAACCGTTTCACTGCGGGGGATGAGTGGAGAGACGTTTGACTATCAGGTGCTCGGCGAGGAGCTGAAAACAACGGTCGCTGAAATTTCCATTCAGTTGCCGCCATACGGCATGGCACGTATTGATCGGATGATCAACGAATGAAATCTGATTCGCCAATCGTGTCCCGTCTATTTTTGGGCCTGTGTATACTCAGCCTGCTCGGCTTCTCTGTTGCCTGGGTTCAGCAAAAGACCAATTGGATTGGGCCCGCCCTCGCAGCCAGCGCTATCGCCTTAGCCTTGGCAGCCTCGACAGGGCGGGGAAGCCTGCGACAGATGGCATTCACGATTTGGATTGTCACCGGCGTTGTCATCGGCATGGCCTTTCACAAGTGGTTCATCACGTTTCCCTCCAATTGGTATGGAGTGGGTGGACGCGAGATGAGTGTCGTGTTCATACCGGTGTTGCAAATCATCATGTTTGCCATGGGAACAACACTCAGCCTTCGTGACTTTGCCCGCGTCTTCAAAATGCCGCTCGGTGTTTTGATTGGGCTCTTCTGTCAATTCACTATCATGCCGTTGGTCGGTTTTGCACTGGCCTATTCTTTCGGACTACCCGCTGAAATCGCAGCCGGACTGATTCTGGTCGGATGTTCGCCAAGTGGTCTGGCGTCGAATGTCATGGCCTTCATTGCCAAGGCGAATGTCGCTTTGTCAGTGACCATGACCGCGTTTTCAACGCTCCTGGCACCGATTCTCACACCGTTGTTGATGAGAACCTTGGCGAGCGAGATGGTAACGATCAACGTACTCGCCATGATGTGGACGATGACAAAAATCGTCCTGCTACCAGTCTTACTCGGCCTGATAAGTCATCATTTTCTCGACTTAATTTGTCCCAATCTAAAATGGCTCGACCGTGTGATGCCAGTGATTTCTATGGTGGGGATTCTGATCATGACTGTCTTGACGGTCGCCATTGGTCGCGATGACCTCATGGAAGTTGGAGCGTTGTTGATTGTCGCCTGCGTCATCCACAGTACGGCAGGCTTTACCTTAGGCTATCAGTTATGCCGACTACTCGGGCGGGATCCACTGACCTGTCGGACGATTGCACTCGAAGTCGGTTTGCAGAATTCAGGAATGGCCGCCGGCCTTGCCAAGTCACTTGGAAAAGTTGCAACACTCGGCCTGGTCCCAATCGTATTTGGACCGGTTATGAATGTCATTGCGTCGATGCTCGCCAACTGGTGGAGATCCCATCCTGTGGAATACTCAAGCTTGCCCCTCGAAAACCCATCCATCAACCCACGATAAGTTCAACTCTTTATGAAAACCAAAGCACTTCAGCGTTTCAGGGAAAAGCTCGCCAATCAGGACCCTGTCTACGGACTTTGGGTAACCCTCGAATCGGCCAGCATTACGGAAATGGCAGTGGCGCTGGGCATGGACTGGGTCGTTATTGATGCCGAACATGGGTATCTGGATTGGAAAGAAATCAACGAACATATCCGTGCCGGTTTACGCAGCGATACAGTGGTCCTGGTCCGATTGGCCGAGCGTAGTACCGCCCTCACGAAGCGGGCACTCGACATCGGCGCCGACGGGGTGGTGATCCCCTGGGTCGAGACGGTGGAACAACTGGAAGCGGCCATTCGCGATAGTCGTTATCCTACCGAAGGACGTCGCGGAATCGGGGGCGAGCGAGCGACGGCCTGGGGCCAGTGTCTTGCCGAACATAGCGCCGAAGCCAACGAGCATGTACTGGTCGTGCCTCTCATCGAAAGCGTTGCCGCCATCGAGCAAGTACCCGCCATGTGTGAAGTGGACGGCACCGACGTATTCTTTTTCGGTCCCGCCGACTTTTCAGCGTCGGCTGGTTATCGAGGCCAATGGGAGGGCCCTGGTATCGCGGAACAGATTCTGCGATTGAAGGATACGATTCGCGAAGCAGGCAAGCATTGTGGGGTAATGACGACCAGCATTGAAAACCTTGTCGAGCGCGGCGAACAGAATTTTCAGATGCTGGGAGTCGGCGCTGACAATGGACTCTTACTCCGAGCCATTCATCAGGCGCTGCAAGCGGTTGGACGCGATCGCAAACTGGCGCCGAGCCTCGATCCAGCTGACGGACACGAACTCCAAATGCCGCTTGCTGAACCACCCGCCGACACCGCTCCGGATCGCGATGAAGTCATCACCGCCCTTGGCAATGGCCAAAGCGTAGAACTGGAGCCCGATGTCAAACTCGAGGCAATGGTTGGGGACTTCAACAGCTGTCGTGGATTGACGACCGGTATTGTGACCATCGAACCGGAAGCGTTGCTGAACTACCACACTCACCCCTGCGGCGAATCCATCACCGTACTCGAAGGCCAAACCGAGATATCCGTCGAAGGACGCACCTACCAGCTCGGGCCTCTCGACAACATCACCATTCCTCGTTGGCTACCTCATCAAGCTCGGAATCCCAATCCAACCCAAGCGGCACGCGTGCACGTCGCTTTGGCAATGAGCATTCCAGAACGCGAGCCATCCGTTCGACCTTTCGAAAAGATTGAGATGCCCTCGGATTCCAAGGGTGTTCCCGGCTTCGAACGAGTCACTCGAATCGCCTGTGCAACTCACTCGCTCAATCTCGGATCAGGCGTTGAATATGCCGACTACTTCAACGCCGAACTCGTCCCCGGCATCGAGATGAGCGGTGGATTTGCTCGATTTGAACCCGGCGGTCGACTTCCGCATCATCTCCACGAATTCGATGAATCGATCTGCATCATTCGAGGCGCTGCGTCATGTCAGGTTGAAGGCCGGGAATATTTCCTCGATCACTATGCAACCGCCATGGTGCCTCGTGGTCGGGTTCATTACTTCATCAACCAGTCGGATCAACCGATGGAAATGGTCTGGGTTTATGCTGGCCCTCTGCCTGAACGGATTGTCATCCGTTCGGACTTTAGGCGTGGGGAATAGTGTGAACGGCGGTCCCGTTCCACCCCTGGGGAAAATAAACTCGAGTTTTGTACCGTTTTCGGTTTCGCTGGGTGTCATTAGGGGACGATTACCCTGCTTTTTTCAATAATCGATGGAACCGATAAACAACAGCGATCGTCCAAAGCACACTGACGCAAACTGGGCATCAAACAAATATGTGATGAATTGCATACTGTTGGGACCTTCGCAAACTGAACCATCGGGAGAACATTAACCGTGTGTATTTTTTCTCAACCGGTCGTCTCCGTTACCGACACCAATATCTTCGCTCGTCTTCTTCCGGATGGTTGGCAGTATCTCGTTTACCAGATGAACTTCGAATCGGTCGAGAACAACGCCATCATTTTGCCGCTACCTGTGCAACTTCCGTCGCAGGATGAGGGCACATTAGAGTTTATTTCACTCGAAGATTACGATGGTTTCTTCACAGATCTCAACCGCGGTTTTCCGTTGCGCACACCGCCAAGTCGAATTGACGCAATCGGAGCCGACAATGCCATGCCCGACTCGGTTCAAAACTTGGTCGTTCATGACGTGGGCGACTTTGTCGCCTCTTTTGTTCCGACGCTTTCGGATTTCAATCGGCTTGATGAGCAATTTCGACTCGATCCGCAAGTGTGGAAAAAGATGCCATCGTATGCGGATTATGGATTTGCGGTCTTCCAACTCAAGACCGGAAAGGGAAAGCCGCATCCGATGGCTTTCAAATTCCGATCTCGTCTGAGCGATCCCCAAACAGGCTCTTTGTTTTTTCCGACAGTTCATATTCATGATGGAGAGGTGCACGCACGAGAGTCGTTCGATCACACCCTCTTCCTGCAAGCGGCCGAATTTGACGAAGCCTGCGGCAAGTACCATGAAAAGGAACGTCTGCAAACGGATCACAATACAGGATATGTTCGCTCGAAATGGAAAGCGGATGAGTTTCTCGACGTGAAAAAAAGTCGGGGCATTCTGGCCAAAGATAGTTTGATTCATCGTTTGGAAATGCGAGGCATGATTAAGAACGCGGATGTTCTTGCCAAACGAGATTTATCGCATGTTGTTTCACGCTTTCCATTACTGGGTGCGGCGGCCATTGCCTGCCTGGGTGGTGTTGCGGGCATGAAATGGTTCTTCCAACGTCGAGAGCAAATCTCGCGGGAGCGTTCGTCTGGATTGGACGATTAGAGTTATCATCTCCGCAGGTATCGACGTCTCCCACTCAAAGCCCTGAATAGACCCGCGCAGACTGCCGTGCTCCGGCGGCCATTATTGGCTCAATTCATTGTCACCGGTTTCCGAACACTACTTCGGCAAAAATCCGTTTGCCTTCAATGGACCGATTGGGAAAACAACCTTCTTGCTCGAGTGATGACACTGCCGCCAAGGACTGGCTGCGGATCCCATCAACCGTGATGCAATCGGATCATGATGGTGCGCCGTCATGATCCCCAAGATATCTGAACCTGCTTTGGATTATTCCAAGGCAGGATTCTAACCGCATCCCGGACTCTCAATAGTCAGGATGACACGAATCTCCATCACGGTTCGGTTCGAGATTTTTCCGTAACGAGGCGCGGTTCCGGTCGGTTAAGGAATAGCGCGCCAATGACTAATAACTCTGCACACCGAAGAAAGATCCAGGCATTGGTATGTCGACCGCCAGCCGGTAGCGTCGCCCAGGGGAGACCAAAGAAGACAAAATTCAGCGAGCAATAAATGATCGCACTCAGAATCAATCCATAGCGTGTGAACGTGCGACCCGTTTGACCTGCTTGTCCTCGTCGTTCGAAAAATAGCGCAGCCGCCGTCATGATGGCCAATGGTAAGAAAAATAACAGGAACGAGACAAACGGCGTGTCGGCGAGATATTTCATCGTCCACACCAAAATGAATTCGGACTCATCAGGATTCGGTATTCCACCTCTTGCCTTAAGTGTGATGCCCGCGATAGGGATCGTCACCATCGGTAAGGCATAGATGTAGGGCCAATAACGCCCACCCATAATACACACGACGGGCAACAGACCCATCGCCATCGGATAGCCGGCGAATAGTTCGAAGATGGGATAGCCCTCAAATATTTCACCTTGATACCGAGGAACGCTCCACAAAAAAAGCATCACACTGTAAATCGCGATGAGCATCCATTCCACCTTCACATGGATTCGACCTGTCTCGGGCACATCGCCTTGGACAACTAGTTTGCGATTCAACCATAAGCCGAAACCCAAAACAAATCCCATCACCGCGCCGAACGTCGTTTCCATCATGTTCCACCAGTTCCACCCCATGACACTGAGAAACTCTTCGGGATAGACCGAGGGCATCCACTGGTGCACAGACTGGTCAACATCGCTAAGCCATCCCGGCGTCCAGGAGTGTTTGTTTTGCAGCATTTGTCCGGTGGTAAAGCCGAGGCCACCGCCTAACACGCCGAAGAAGGTCATGTTCCGGGCCAGCTTGTCTCGTTTGACAAAACTCACGTAAGCGACGAGTCCCACCAACGCGGCTAAGAGTCCACCCCAAATCTCTGGGCGTGGATCAAGGCCTTCCTTATCGGGTTCCCAATGCCAATGATCGGAAAAGTAAATCCAAGGCAAAGC
>MDTD01151294.1_pt1 | contig 11208 bp, 6 predicted proteins | sample 811221 | NCBI WGS metagenome assembly MDTD01 (sample SAMN05326646, study PRJNA326480) | marine metagenome | isolation source: seawater | place: Pacific Ocean: South West | collected 2011
CATGACGTTCAAACCGCTTGCCATTGCTCTCGCCGTGACTCTGGCCGCTGTTCTCGCCGGCTGTTCGGGAACCGCCATCCGCACCTATTCCATGTCCTACGGTTCCGTGAAGGATGCCGGCTACCAGTTGCCGCGGATCCCGATCTCCAAGGTTCCGAGCAAGTTTCACCGGCAGCTCATCCGTTACGAGACCGATGAGAAGCCGGGCACGGTCATTGTCGATACCGGAGCCAAGTTCCTCTATCTCGTCATGGAAGACGGCCGCGCCATGCGTTATGGCATCGGCGTCGGCCGCGAGGGCTTCGAGTGGTCGGGAACCGCACGCGTCGGCATGAAGCGCGAATGGCCGACCTGGACGCCGCCCTCCGAGATGATCCAGCGCGAACCGGAGCTTGCCAAGTATCGCGGCGGCATGAAGCCGGGCCTCAAGAACCCTCTCGGTGCCCGCGCGCTCTATCTCTTCAACAAGCGTGGTGACACGGGCTATCGCCTGCACGGCTCGCCGGAATGGAACTCGATTGGCGGAAATGTCTCCTCCGGCTGCATCCGGCTGATGAACCAGGACGTCATCGACCTCTATGAGCGGGTCAAGGTCGGCGCCAAGGTAATCGTCATGTGACCGGCGCCCGCGCCGCCTGAACGTCAAAAAGCCGGGTCGACGCCCGGCTTTTTCAATGCGTGAAGTTTGCCTTCGGAAGAATTCAGGCGATCTGCTCGACCTGCTCGACCTCGGGTACGAAATGGCGCAGCAGGTTCTGGATGCCGTGCTTGAGCGTCGCCGTGGACGACGGACAGCCCGCGCAGGCGCCCTTCATGTGCAGATAGACCGTCCCGTTCTCGAAGCCGCGGAAGGTGATGTCGCCGCCATCTTGGGCGACGGCGGGCCGGACGCGCGTGTCGAGCAGTTCCTTGATGGTGGCCACGAGGTCCTCGTCGGCCTTGTCGTAGAATTCCTCGCCGGAGGCGGCCTCCGCGGCAGCCGAATCCTCTGCCATGACCGGCGCACCGGTCATGAAATGCTCCATGATCGCGCCAAGCACGGCCGGCTTGACGTGCTGCCAGTCCAGGTCGTCGTTCTTGCTGACCGTCACGAAATCATAGCCGAAGAACACGCCGGTCACGCCGGGAACGCCAAACAGCCGGGCGGCGAGCGGCGAGCGGGCCTCTGCGTCCTCGTCCGTCCGGAAGTCGGCCGTCCCGCTGGAGAGGACCACTTGGCCTGGCAGGAATTTCAGCGTCGCCGGGTTCGGCGTCGCTTCAGTCTGGATGAACATTTTCAAAACCTCCATGCGTCCTGCGGGTCAAGGTCCGCAGACCGTGTCGTCGGGGTCCGTTTAGAACCGTTCTAAACATAAGGCGTCCGGCGCCGGACGGCAAGTCCGTATCACGCCAGGCTCTCGATGTCCTCATCGGTCAGGCTGGCCGGGACGACCGTGACGGGGATGGGAAAGGGCGCGCCCTTTCCGGCCACCGAGGCCACCAGCGGGCCCGGGCCTTCCGAGGATGTGCCGGCTGCAAGGACGAGGATGGCGATATCCTGGTCCTCCTCGATCAGGGCATGGATTTCCTCGGACTTCTTGCCCTCGCGCACGACGAGTTCCGGCTCGATGCCGAGCGACGCGCGGATGCGTTCCGCATGGGCATTGAGCGCCTCGTTGGCGGCGGCCTGGTTTTCCTCGCGCATGATCTGCTCCACGCCGAGCCAGTGCTGGAAGTCGCCCGGCTCGGTGACGAAGACGAGAACCAGTGCGCCATTGGTATTGAGCGCCCGGCGCGCCGCATAGGCGACGGCCCGTTCGCATTCCGGCGTGCCGTCGATCACCGCCAGGAACTTGCGGCGATGCCCCGCTTCATGGCTCAGCCGTTTGGAAACCATCCACCCTCTTCCCGTTGCCCGCTTTCGCGCGGGCGCCACATTGCCACCCGCTGAGGCCTGCCGCAAGCCGGCGGCCCGCGTCAGCTTGTCCGCGCGGCTTGCGCACCCTCCGGCGCGGTTCAGCCGTTCAGGAGACCGACGATCTTGCGCACGTCCTTCATCGTCGCTTCGGCGAGGACAGCCGCCCGTTCGCCGCCGTCGCGCAGCACCTGGTCGATATGGCCGCGATCGGCCATGAGGCGGCGCATTTCCGAGGCAATCGGATCGAGCTTGGCGACGGCGAGGTCCGCAAGCGCCGGCTTGAAGTCGGAGAACTGGCGCCCGCCGAAGTCACGCAGCACGTCCTCGCGGCTCACATCGCTCAGCGCCGCGTAGATGCCGACCAGGTTTGCGGCTTCCGGCCGTCCTTCAAGGCCCGCCACCTCGGAGGGCAGGGCGTCCGGATCCGTCTTGGCCTTGCGGATCTTGCGGGCAATGGCTTCCGCCTCGTCCGTCAGGTTGATCCGCGACAGGTCGGACGGGTCGGACTTCGACATCTTCTTGGTGCCGTCGCGCAGGCTCATCACCCGTGTCGCCGGTCCCTCGATCAGCGGCTCGGTCACCGGGAAATAGCCGTTGACCGTCTCTTCGCCCACCTTCATTTCGACGCCGAGCTTCAGGTCCGCGATGCGGTCGGAATAATCGTTGTTGAACTTCTGGGCGATGTCGCGGGTCAGTTCCAGGTGCTGCTTCTGGTCGTCGCCCACCGGCACATGGGTCGCGCGGTAGACGAGGATGTCGGCCGCCATCAGGTTGGGATAGGCGAACAGGCCGACAGAGGCGTTCTCGCGGTCCTTGCCGGCCTTTTCCTTGAACTGCGTCATGCGGCTCAGCCAGCCCATGCGCGCCACGCAGTTGAAGATCCATGCCAGTTCGGCGTGCTGGACCACGCGCGACTGGTTGAAGACGATGTGTTTCGCCGGGTCGATGCCTGCGGCGAGATAGGCGGCGGCCACCGACCGCGTTGCCGCCATCAGTTCGGCTGGTTCCTGCCAGACCGTGATGGCATGCATGTCGACGACACAATAGATGCAGTCATGGCTGTCCTGCAGCGCGACGAACTTCCGGATCGCGCCGAGATAGTTGCCGAGCGTCAGGTTGCCGGTCGGCTGCACGCCGGAAAAGACGAGGGGTTTGAAGCTGCTCATGGGCGTGAACTCTCGTGAAGCTGGTGGAGGGCTCCGGCGGCGGTTCATCCGCCCCGCGGGTCTGTCGGCACGGCTTATGGCCGAGCCCGTGCCGGCGATCAAGGCCCTCTTTCGCCCCGGACCGCCTCAGCCCGGCGATGTTGCGTGAATGTGTCAGGCGTCGGTGGTGGGTGCCCTCTTGCGCCGCCGGTGCACCGCGCGGGCCAGTTCCTGCCGGTCCAGTCCGCCGGTGACGATCACCAGCGTGAAATAGATCACCATGGCCGCGAGCACGGTTCCGGCCGTGGCCATGAGCCGCAACCCGAGCGACGGGCTTGCGAACCAGCCCGGCAGAGCCCACTGGATGGCGGCGACGGCCGTGCCCATGACGGCTGCCGCCAGCACGATCATGGTGACGCGCCGCAAAGTGACGGGCGAGGGCCGGAAGTCGTTGCGCCGCCAGAGCGTCACGGCCAGCAGCAGGAAGTTCACCCAGGCCGAGACCGCCGTGGCGAGCGCGATGGCGACGTGACCCATCGCGTTGAAGAAGATCAGCGAGAAGCCGACATTCACCACGACCGCCACGATGGAGAACCACAACGGCGTCTTCATGTCCTCCCGCGCGAAATAGGCCGGCTGGAACACCTTGATGAGGACATAGGCGGGAAGGCCTGCGGCGAAGGCGGCCAGCGCCTGCGCGGTCAGCCGGGTCGTCTCCGCGGTGAAGGCGCCGCGCTCATAGAGCAGGTTGACCAGCGGGTCGGGCATGACCATGAAGCCCACGGCCGCCGGAAGCGTCAGGCCGAGGGCGAATTCCAGGCTGCGGTTCTGCAGGTGCTGGGCGTCGCGGTCGTCGCCGGCCGCCAGTGCCCGCGAAAGTTCCGGCAGCAGCACCACGCCGATGGCGATGCCGATCACGCCCAGCGGCAGCTGGTTGATGCGGTCGGCATAATTCAGCAGCGCGATGGCACCGTCCTGCGCCGAGGCGATGATGCGTCCGATCATGATGTTGATCTGCACCACGCCGCCGGTGACGATGGCAGGGCCCATCAGGACGAGCAGGCGCCTGACCTGCGGCGTCAGCGCCGGGCGGATGAGGCCGAGCCTCAGGCCCTCGCGCGCCACGCCGACGGCGAGCAGCGCCAGTTGCGCGAAGCCGGAGGCGAACACGCCCCAGGCCATCCAGTAGCCGGTGAGCGTGGCGTCGGCGCCGAGCCACAGTGCCAGTCCCACCACCGCGACGAGGATCACGTTGAGCAGCACCGGCACGATGGCCGCCAGGAAATAGCGCCTCAGCGAATTGAGGATGCCGGAGAACATCGCCACCAGCGACATGCAGAAGAGATAGGGGAACATGATCCGCGTCATGTCCACCGTCATGGCGAACTTGTCCGGCGTATCGGCAAAGAGCGGCGCCACCACGGTGGCGACCAGGCCAGGCATGAACAGGATGGCAAGGCCCGACAGCGCGATGAGAACGGCCGAGAGTACCGCCAGCACCTGTTCGGCGAAGGCCCGCGCGGCCGCGAGGCCCCCCTTCTCGACTTCCTTGGCGAACAGCGGGACGAAGGCGGAGTTGAAGGCACCTTCGGCGAACAGCCGGCGGAACAGGTTGGGAAAGCCGAAAGCGGCGTAGAAGGCATCCGCCACGGGACCGGCGCCGAGCGCCGCGCCGATCAGCGCCTCGCGCACGAAACCCAGGACGCGGCTGGCCATGGTCGCGGCGCCCACACTGGCGAACTTGTTGACGAGGCTCATGGCTTCAGCGCCCCCAACACGGCCCGGCGGCTCATGACAAGGCCGCCGATCGCGGCTTGCTCGTGGCGCCCTTGTCCTCCAGCACGCCGGTCAGCGCAGCCTTGATGCGTGCCTGGCGCGTCGGGTTCTCGATCTTGTGGCCGACAAGGTCGGTCACGTAGAAGGTGTCGATCACCTTCTCGCCAAAGGTGGTGATATGGGCCGAGGCAATGTCGAGCGAAAGGTCGGCAATGGCGCCGGTCAGTTCCGAAAGCAGACCGGGCCGGTCCAGCCCCTCCACCTCGATCACCGAGAACTTGTGCGACAGCGTGTTGCGGATTTCGGCGGCCGGGGCGATCCGGAAGGCCTTCGACTTGCGCCGGGGCCTGCCTTTCTTCTCGATCATCTCGGGCAGCCGCGTCTTGCCGGCGAGCGCCTCCTCGATCAGCCGGCCGATCCGCGCGGCGCGGCGCAATTCGTCCTCGTCCTGGTCGAATTCGCGGTTGACCATGATCGTGTCCAGCGCGCGCCCGTCCGATGTGGTGAAGATCTGCGCGTCCACGATGTTGGCGCCGGCGGCCGCGCAGGCCCCGGCGATGACCGACAGCAGGCGCGGATGGTCGGGCGTCAGGACGGTGATTTCGGTCACGCCCTCGAAGGCAAGCGTGCGGACCTCGGTGGCAAGCGCCTTTCCGGCCTTCTGGGTTTCCCGGATGAAGCGGGCGTGCCTGACCTGGTCTTCCAGGCTCGTGACGAGATAGTAAGCCGAGTAATGAAGGTCGGTATAGGCGTCGATCTCTTCGGCGGGCCAGTCCTTCAGTGCCTCGGCCAGCCGGGCGCGGGCATGGGCGGCGCGCTCGCGCCGCGAGCCTTCGGAGAAGCCGCCGGTCAGGAGAAGCTGGGTCTCGTAGAACAGCGTGCGCAGAAGCTGGCCTTTCCAGCCGTTCCACACGCCCGGGCCCACGCCCCGGATGTCGCAGACGGTCAGCACGAGCAAGAGCTTCAGCCGCTCCACCGATTGGACGGTGTCGGCGAAGTCCTCGATGGTCTTGCGGTCGTTGAGGTCGCGCGATTGCGCGACCATCGACATGGTCAGGTGTTCCTGCACCAGCCAGGCGACGGTTTCCGTTTCCGAGGCGTCAAGGCCCATGTGCGGGCAGAGCCGCCGGGCAATGCGCGCGCCGGCCACCGAGTGGTCCTCCGGCCGGCCCTTGGCGATGTCGTGCAGCAGAAGGGCGGTGTAGAGGATGCGCCGGTTTGCCTTGATCTCCGGGATGAGCTGGCTGGCCAGCGGATGCGCAGCCGATTCGCTGCCCCGTTCGATCGAGGAGAGCACGCCGATGCAGCGCAGGAGATGCTCGTCCACCGTGTAGTGGTGGTACATGTTGAACTGCATCATCGCCACGATCTTGCGGAAATCCGGGATGAGGCGGCCGAGCAGTCCGGCCTCGTTCATCCGCCTGAGCGTCATTTCCGGATCGCGGTCCGATGTCAGCACGTCCATGAACAGCCGGTTGCCTTCCGCGTCGCGGCGCAGGTCGCGGTTCACCAGCTTCAGCGAACGCGTGACAAGCTGCATGGCGTCGGGATGATATTCCAGCCCGTGCTTGTCGGCGAACCAGAACAGGCGCACCAGATTGACCGGATCCTTTTCGAACACCTGCTCGTTGGCGATGTTGATCCGGTCATTGTCGATGATGAAGTCCTGGGTGCCGGGGATCTTGCGCTTGCGCCGTGAGAAGCCGGACAGGAAACGGTTGAAGCCGGGCGCCTTCTTGGCCTGTTCCTCCTCAAGTTCCGCGCAGAAGATGCGGGTCAGGTCGCCCACGTCCTTGGCGACGAGGAAATAATGCTTCATGAAGCGCTCGACCGCCGAAAGCCCTGGCTTGGATTGGTAGTTGAGCCGTTCCGCCACGTCGCGCTGCAATTCGAAATGCAGCCGTTCCTCCGGTTTGCCGGTGACGAAATGCATGTGGCAGCGTACCGCCCACAGGAAATCCTCGGCGCGGCGGAACATGTTGTATTCCTTGCGGGTGAAGACACCCTTTTCGATCAGTTCCTCCGCCGTGCGCACCCGGTAGAAATACTTGCCGATCCAGAACAGGGTGTGCAGGTCGCGCAGGCCGCCCTTGCCCTCCTTGATGTTGGGCTCCACCTTGTAGCGGCTTTCGCCCTGCTTGGCGTGGCGTTCGTCGCGCTCGGCCAGCTTCGCCTGCACGTATTCCGGTCCCGATCCCTTGACCACTTCCCCGTCGAAGCGGGTGAACAGCTCCTCGAAAAGCCCCTCGTCGCCCCACAGGTAGCGCGCCTCCAGCACGGCCGTGCGGATGGTGATGTCGCCGCGCGACAGCCGGATGCACTCGTCGATGTTGCGGGTGGCATGGCCCACCTTCAGGCCCATGTCCCACAGCATGTAGAGCATGTATTCCACCACCTGCTCGCCCCAGGGCGTCTGCTTGTAGGGCAGCAGGAACAACAGGTCGATGTCGGAGCCGGGCGCCAGCGTGCCGCGTCCGTAGCCACCCACGGCAACCACGGTCATGCGCTCCGCCTGGCTCGGGTTCTTCGACCGGTAGACATGGGTGACGGCGAAATCGTGGAGAACCCGGATGACCTCGTCCATCAGGTGCGAAAGCCGAACCGCGCAGGCCGTGCCGCCGCCATCGGCCAGCAGCATGGCCTCCGCCCGTTCGCGGCCGTCCGCCATGGCCTGCTTCAGCTTTTCCAGGACACGAGCCCGGATGGCCAGGTCCGAGCCGTCGCCATCCGCTCCGGTCAGCGCCGTCAGCTCCGCGCGCAGCGCGTCGGCGTCGATCATCTCGTTCAGCTTGAGCGGCACGCGGGCCATGGGCGGATGTCCTTGTCGGGGATGAGGGCGGCCATGCGTTGTCCGGGAAATCAGCTACCCGCGTTGTAGGCCGCGATGACCGCCATGTTCACGATGTCGGAATCCTTGGCGTTCATCGGCACGATCTGCACCGATTTCTCCAGGCCGACCAGCAGCGGGCCGATCACCGTCGAGCCGCCCAGTTCCTGCAGCATCTTGGTGGCGATGGACGCGGAGTGGAAGGCCGGCATCACCAGCACGTTGGCCGGACCGGAAAGCCGGATGAAGGGATATTGCTCCATCAGCGATTCGTTGAGCGCCACGTCGGCGGCCATCTCGCCGTCATACTCGAAGTCCACCCGGCGCTTGTCGAGGATCTGCACCGCCTCGCGCACCCGGTCGGAGCGTTCACCGCGCGGATGGCCGAAGGTGGAATAGGCGAGCATCGCCACGCGCGGTTCGTAGCCCATGCGGCGCGCCATTTCCGCCGCCTCCTCGGCGATGTCGGCAAGCTGTTCCGATGTCGGCATGTCATGCACGGCCGTATCGGCCACCAGCACCGTGCGGCCCCTGCACAGTGCCAGCGAAACGCCGATCATGCGATGGCCGGACTTGGCGTCGATGACGCGGCAGACATCCTCCAGAACGGTGGAATAATTGCGCGTCACGCCCGAAACCATGGCGTCCGCGTCGCCCAGCGCCACCATGGAGGCGCCGAAATGGTTGCGGTCGTTGTTGATCATGCGCTGGCAGTCGCGGAACAGGTAGCCCTTGCGCTGCAGGCGCTCGTAGAGGAATTCGGCGTATGCGGCATTGCGTTTCGAAAGCCTGGCATTGACCAGTTCGATGCCCGGCCGGTCGAGGTCGACACCGGCAGCCCGTGCCGTCTCGCGCATCTGCTCCTCGCGCCCCAGCAGGATGGCGGTGCCGAGCCTCTGGTTCACATAGGCCACGGCCGCGCGCATCACCTGCTCCTCCTCGCCCTCGGCGAAGACGACGCGCTTGGGCTGGCGGCGCACCCGCTCGTAGATGCGCTGCAGGGTCGAGGCGATCGGGTCGCGCCGCGCCGAAAGCTGTTGCGCATAGGCTTCCAGGTCGAGGATCGGCACGCGTGCCACGCCGCTGTCCATCGCCGCCTTGGCCACCGCCACCGGAACCGCCGAGATCAGGCGCGGATCGAAGGGGACGGGGATGATGTATTGCGGGCCGAATTGCGGCCGCGTGCCGCCATAGGCGGCGGCCACGTCGTCGGGCACGTCCTCGCGCGCCAGTTCAGCCAGCGCGTTGACGGCGGCGATCTTCATCTCCTCGTTGATCGTCGTCGCCCGAACGTCCAGCGCGCCGCGGAAGATGTAGGGAAAGCCCAGCACGTTGTTGACCTGGTTGGGATAGTCCGACCGGCCGGTCGCCATGATTGCGTCGTCACGCAATTCGTCCACTTCTTCCGGCGTGATCTCCGGGTCGGGATTGGCCATGGCGAAGATGATCGGGTTGGCGGCCATGTCGGACACCATGTCCGGCGTCAGCGCGCCCTTGGCCGAGAGGCCGAAGAACACGTCCGCGCCCTTGATGGCATCGGCCAGCGTACGCGCATTGGTCTCGACCGCATGGGCCGATTTCCACTGGTTCATGCCGTCGGTCCGGCCCTTGTGGATCACGCCCTTGGTGTCGCACAGGATGATGTTCTCGCCGGGCATGCCCATGGCCTTGATCAGTTCGATGCAGGCAATGGCGGCGGCGCCCGCACCGTTGCACACGAGCTTCGTGTTCTTCAGGTCGCGCCCCGTCAGGTGCAGCGCGTTGACGAGGCCCGCAGCGGCGATGATCGCCGTGCCGTGCTGGTCGTCGTGAAAGACGGGAATGTCCATGATCTCGCGCAGGCGCTGCTCGATGATGAAGCAGTCCGGCGCCTTGATGTCCTCCAGGTTGATGCCGCCGAAGGACGGACCGAGAAAGCGCACGCAGTTGACGAATTCGTCGACATCCTGCGTATCGACCTCGAGATCGATGGAATCGACGTCGGCAAAGCGCTTGAACAGCACCGACTTGCCCTCCATCACCGGCTTGGAGGCCAGCGCGCCGAGATTGCCGAGGCCCAGGATCGCCGTGCCGTTCGAGATGACCGCCACCATGTTGCCGCGCGTCGTGTAGTCGAAGGCCCGGCTCGGGTTCTCCGCGATGGCCTTCACCGGAACCGCCACGCCCGGCGAATAGGCCAGGCTCAGGTCGCGCTGGGTCGCCATCGGCTTGGTCGGCGGGATCTCCAGCTTGCCGGGCCGGCCCCGCGCGTGGAAATCGAGCGCTTCCTGCGCTGTGACGGTGGTGCCGGCCTGGCGGGGTTTCTTTGACGATGGCATGGGCGATTCCGGAAGTTTTTGCTGTGGAGCAGTTTCGATAAGGCTACACATCGGGCGTGTAAATCGCCAAACGGGAAATTCGGACCCTTGCGGGTCGCGACAGGGGGACTTTCCGCCTTGCAAACGGATAAAGACAGCAAAGACAGCCATCCCCACGGCCTGCAATCGCTTGGCTCGCCCGAAAGCCTTTCCTCGGCCACGCCGATGATGGAGCAGTTCATCGAGATCAAGATGGCCAATCCGGATTCGCTCCTGTTCTACCGGATGGGCGATTTCTACGAACTGTTCTTTGCCGATGCCGAGATTGCCGCGCGCACGCTGGGCATCACGCTCACCAGACGCGGCAAGCACCTGGGCGAGGACATTCCCATGTGCGGCGTGCCGGTCCATGCCGCAGACGACTATCTGCAGAAGCTGATCGCCGCCGGCCACCGCGTCGCCGTGTGCGAACAGGTGGAGGATCCTGCCGAGGCAAAGAAGCGCGGCTCGAAATCGGTTGTCCGCCGCGATGTCATCCGCCTTGTCACGCCCGGCACGCTGACCGAGGAAAAGCTGCTCGATCCCGCGGTACCCAACCACCTCGCAGCCCTCGGCCGCGTCAAGGGCGAGGGCTACGCGCTGGCCTGGGCCGACATGTCGACCGGCGAGTTCCGCGTCGCCGCCCTGGACGAGACCGGACTGGCCGCCGGCATTGCCCGCGTCGATCCGCGTGAACTCGTGCTCGCCGAACCGCTGTTTCACGATCCGCAACTGCGCCCGTTGGTCGACATGATGGGCCGGGCCGCCAATCCGCAGCCGGCCAGCCTGTTCGATTCGGCTGCCGCGCCGGACCGCATCGCCCGTTTCTATGGCGTCGGAGCGCTGGACGGATTCGGCCAGTTTTCCCGCGCCGAACTGTCGGCGATCGCCGGCGTCATCGCCTATGTCGAGAAGACCCAGATCGAGGGACGCCCGCCGCTGGAACGGCCCCGCCGCGAGGAAGACGGCGCCTCGATGTATATCGATGCGGCCACGCGCGCCAACCTGGAACTTTTGCGCACCCTTTCGGGCAGCCGCGACGGTTCGCTCCTGAAGGCGGTCGACCGCACCGTCACCGGCGGCGGCGCGCGCCTGCTGGCAGCGCGGCTGACCGCCCCGCTCACAGACCCCGATGCCATTGCCGCGCGGCAGGATTCCGTCGCCTTCTTCCTCGACGATCCGGACTTGTGTTCGAGGCTGCGCGCGCGGCTGAAGGCCGCGCCCGAC
>MDTD01037384.1_pt1 | contig 11207 bp, 9 predicted proteins | sample 811221 | NCBI WGS metagenome assembly MDTD01 (sample SAMN05326646, study PRJNA326480) | marine metagenome | isolation source: seawater | place: Pacific Ocean: South West | collected 2011
CTGAAGAAGCTCCTGCAGAAGAAGACGCGGCGGATGAAGCTGAAGCGGATACCGAAGAAGAAAGTGAAGAAGACGCCTAATTCTGACCGCAACTACTGTCTGATTGAATAGTCACAAAAGGTCCCTGAGCATCATGCCAAGGGACCTTTTTTATTTGACGCTCAAAGACAAAATGCATCTGCTATGCGGAACGAGCGATCGGGATTAGCTTTGGCTGAGGAACCTTCACTCCCACTATCTTGCCATAACGCCTCTGTAGCTCGGAAAACTTTAGTTTGACAAAGTCGAAGACTTCATCCGGCGGTCCCATCTGTAACCATTGCCGGGCAAATTGAAGCATCTGGCGATCGTACTCTTTCTCACTCGAGGTATGCACATAGCACCGGCCGGCATGCCGTCGAATGTCGCCATTGAAATCCGCACTAATATGCCAAAGTTCATGGAAGATTGTAGTCAGCTTCTCTTCAAAGGACTCATTTTGGAATCGGGGCAAGTAGAATTTCAGGATATACAACATTTCAATCCCAGCGGCGTCAAACAGACGTTGAGCACGATACATTCGCCCTCGTCGCTTTCCTTCCATCGCTCCGTCCTCGAATCGCATCGGCGTCAACGAGGCATGAATACCATGCCTTACTCCTTTGCGAGTTTGAGAAAAAGCCACAGCCACTCGCGACATATCAATATGTCGCATCTGTGGATGGCGATCGCAAATATCCATACAAAGACGTCGCATATGCCATGTAAAGTCAAATCCGGCAGGTACCACCTGACCGGTAAGTCGATCTCGTCGATGACCGGATGGTTGCGGCTTGGGATTAGGTGAACAAGGTGGCATCGATATTTGAAAAGTTCGCTCTATAAATGGAAAGTTCGCTATGAATGAGCATCGGTTGCACTGAGAGTGATATTGATTTAATCCGTTGAAAAGGGGTACCCTTTTTCGTTGCGAATTAGTTTGTTGCAACCCGTTCGCCGTCACTCGTTCACTACATGCTTAGTGCGAGAAGCTACTATACCCGTTACCACCACTTCAAGGATAGCCATTTTGAGATTTCCTCATCTCAGAATACTCCTGTTACCATTGCTGACAACCTGGTCGCTATGCGGCTGCCATGTGTTAAAAACTCCTCAATGGTCTCTGGAAGAGAAAGTGGAAAATTCACCGCTTACCACCCCACGTATCGCCAGTGATTCGGTAGTGATCGAAGTCACGTTTATACGAGTACCGTCTGAAGAAGATGGGCTAATGGAAACGGTTTGGCAGGATATTGACGAAACGCATGTTGATTCTGATTTAAGATCTCGTCTTGCTGAAAACGGATTTCGCTGTGGAAAGTTGCCCAACGCTTTGCCCGCATCCTTTGAGCAGTTACTTTCCGGAGACAAGAACGTCACCGATCCAAAGGCACAGGCTGGCAGCCTCAATCTAAATCTGGGTCTGCAAAACCGCCGTCTTCAGTGCAATGCCGGTAGTGAAAACCATGTTGTGCTGAGCGATTCGGTCATCGACGAATTGGTCATCATACATTCTGATGAGCAATACACTTCAGCCGAGCGATTTCAACAAGCACAATGCCAACTGGAGTTCAGAACTTATCCCCAGGCCGATGGTTCGGTGAAAATTGAAGTCATACCTCAGATTCACCATGGTAACGCCAAGTCTCAATTCAAAGGCCACGATGGAGCCTGGTTACTTAAAACAGAACGCAACATTCAGGAATACACAAATCTGTTAGTCGATGCTTCGCTACAGCCTGGTGAATCTCTTTTGCTAAGCTGTGTCGAATCAGCTCCGGGATTAGGAGGACACTTCTTTTCTCAAAACGACGACGATCAGGAAGTGCAGCATATGCTTAGATTGCGAGTGCTTCACACTCAATACGATGACCTCTTTCAGGCCAGTGACATTGCTCAGCCTTAACGCGTCGTCGATGCCAGCCGGCAGGAAACTCTGTATTCACAGTGAATCGTGGGTGTGTGCAACTTTGCAGTTTTTGGAGCTTTAATTCTCAATAGCCCCTTTTTCAGATCGGCAAGTCACTAAATAATAAACGTTCACCTATCTGTTGTGGTCAACGCAACAGCTATCCCTACTAACGCCTCAATCCACTCGAATTTGGGGCACCTATAACTCAAGGAGTAATTGAATGGCACTCGTTCCTCTACGCGTAGTTTTGGATCACGCAGCTGAAAACGACTATGGTGTTGCAGCATTTAACGTCAACAACATGGAACAAATTCAGTCCATTATGGAAGCAGCTGAAGAAACTGATTCACCCGTCATCGTACAGGCTTCCCGTGGTGCCCGAGCTTACTCTCAGGATACCTATCTCCGTAATCTCATGCAGGCGGCGGCTGAGCTTTATCCACACATCCCCATCGTGATGCATCAGGATCACGGTAACAGCGTGGAAACATGTGCCAGTGCGATTGATAACGGATTCACATCCGTGATGATGGACGGTTCGCTCGAAGCGGATGGAAAAACTCCGGCCAGCTACGATTACAATGTCGACATTACGCGACAGGTAGTTGAGTTAGCTCACGCGAAAGGTGTCAGCGTCGAAGGTGAATTGGGATGCCTGGGATCACTCGAAACTGGTATGGGTGAAGCCGAGGACGGACATGGTGCCGAAGGTGTACTTTCTCACGATCAACTGCTCACAGACCCGGAAGAAGCTGCTCAGTTTGTCGAAGCGACAGGCGTGGATGCTTTAGCCGTGGCCATTGGTACAAGCCATGGAGCCTACAAATTCACCAAGGCTCCTACCGGAGATGTCTTAGCGATGGATCGCATTGAAGAAATCCATGCTAAGCTGCCTAATACGCACCTGGTAATGCACGGTAGTTCTTCTGTACCTCAGGAGCTACAGGACATCATCAATCAGTTTGGTGGAGACATTAAACAGACCTATGGCGTTCCTGTGGAAGAAATTCAGCGTGGAATTCGTTCTGGTGTTCGCAAGATTAATGTGGATACGGATAATCGCTTAGCGATTACCGGTGCAATTCGGAAAGTCCTGACTGAAAGCCCAGCTGAATTCGATCCTCGAGCATACCTCAAGCCAGCCCGCGCAGCGATGAAAGAAGTCTGTGTTGCTCGGATGGTGGCCTTTGGCCAGGCAGGTAATGCAGCGGACTTACGAAGCAAGCTCTAAACACTGCTTTTTGCAGGTCTTCAACTGCTCACAGCTCTCGAATCACGATTGCTCTGATTCACTAAACTGAGTTAAAATTCGCACTCAGAATGCGAGGGATGCTGCGCGCTAATACGAGTTTTACTCGAACTGCCCACAGCACTCGAAATATCCAGTCAGGGACGACGGATCGTGAGTTCAGAATTAACTAAACCAGAGAGTCAGTCAGAGCGGCATGCTCCATTTGAACAACTGCGCCTCGCACGGGATATTATCGCCACCGAAGCCCGGGCATTAACCGAATTAGCAAACAATATCCCTTCAGGTTTTATTACAGCCGTCAATGCGATTGCTGACTGCTCCGGTAATCTCATTGTCATCGGTATGGGGAAGGCCGGTTTGATTGGGCAAAAGTTGGTTGCGACCTTTGCTTCCACCGGGACCCCTGCTCATTTTCTTCATCCGGCTGAAGCAGTGCACGGTGATTTAGGTCGAGTTCAGGCTCGGGACGTCATCCTGTTATTATCTTATAGCGGTGAAACGGAGGAGGTTACTCGGTTGCTGACAGCACTGGCTGAGCTTCAAGTGACTCGGATTGCGATGACATCAAAGTCGAACAGCACACTTGCCACTCAGTCCGAGATCGTACTGGAGCTTGGACAACTCGAGGAAGCCGGAGCTCTGGGACTCGCCCCCAGCACAAGTACCACTGCCATGTTGGCTTTAGGAGATGCGTTAGCATTAGTTCTCAGTAAACAACGTGCGTTTACTTCATTGGACTTCGCTCGCTTTCACCCTGCCGGTTCACTCGGTAAGAAGCTGGCCAAAGTCGCCGACTGTATGCGCACGCTGGACCAATGTCGTGTGGCTCACCAGGACAATACAATCCGCGAAGTCTTCACTCAAAGCCAGTTACCGGGTCGCCGGACAGGCGCCGTCATGCTGGTTGATGACCAACATCGATTGACTGGTTTGTTCACCGATAGCGACTTAGCACGGTTACTCGAGCAAAACAAAGAGCAATGTTTCGACACTCCGATTCGAGAGTTTATGACCAAGCAGCCAATCTGCATTGATGCCTCTAAAATGCTTTCCGAGGCAGTTGAAGTTTTGGCGCAACGTAGAATCAGTGAACTACCTGTTATCAATCAGCAAGCTGAGCCTGTTGGCATGATCGACATTACTGATACGGTTTCGTTGTTGCCGGCAGTAGACGCTGATGAAAATTCGACAATCCCCTTTCCAGCCGATGCAACTTATAGAGCGTTCAACCTGTGAATCACTCATTCGAGAAAATCAAACTCATCTTATCTGATGTGGATGGCGTGTTAACTGATGGAGGCATCACGTTTGATAACAACGGGATTGAATCGAAGACATTTCATATCAAAGACGGGCTTGGAATTAAGATGTGGCAACGGGCCGGGTTTCGGTTTGGCATTTTAACGGCAAGAACTTCCCACATCGTTAAGGTCCGTAGCGCAGAATTAGGTATCGACATCGTACGTCAGGGATTTGAATCCAAGCTTCCGACTGCCGAGACGCTGGCAAAGAGTATGAATCTGGGGTTGGAGGAAGTCTGCTACATCGGAGACGACTTAACCGACTTACCCGTCATCCGGGCCGTTGGTTTGGGTGTTGCTGTTGCAGATGCCGTTGGTGAATTATTGGAATCTGCTGACCTCGTCACAGACACAGCGGGAGGGCAGGGAGCTGTCCGCGAATTGATTGAAACCATCCTACGTTCCACTGGTCGTTGGGACGATTTAGTTCAGCAGTACTATTCTGCCTGAGAGGTGATTACAAACGGTCATGTTTAAGCGTTTTCTGGGAACTGTCGCGAGCTTGGTAGTCGTATTGATCGCCTACTCTGTCTATGCGCTGACAGCTGCTCCGGTAATCGAGCCCGCTTATTCAAATCCGGAGTCCACCGCCACAGGCTCTGAGTTCTATTGGCAAACAGCACCCTCGAAAAACCGTCAACGACTAGCACAGGTTTTCAAAGAAGATGCATGGCAACTAAAATCGCCTAAGATCTTTGAATTTGCGCAGGGGATCCTGTTATTCCAGGAATACGAACAGGCTGAAGGTGAAGTCATCATCAAGCCTTGCACTTGCGTTATTTTTCAATCCACAGAAAAGAAAGATCGTATTCTGACCATGCACGCACCTAGTGGTGCTGTTATTTCAGTGGATGCATTGTCGTCTGAAAGTCAAAACTCGTTTAATGGACGATTGGTGGGAGATGTCGCCATACACAGTCATGAAACGGCAGAGGGTGCTAATGACGGAATCCAGTTCATCACACGCAATGTCCAATTTGAAGAGAATCGAATTTGGACTACTCACGACGTGGAATTCCAGTATGCGGGACATTATGGCAAAGGACGTGACTTAATCGTCACTCTAGGCGAACAGGAAAAGTCACGAACTGACGTCCAAAGCGACAATCCACTCTCACGAATCGACTCCTTCGAATTGATTCACGTGGACGAGTTAGTCCTGCAAATGGAACGGCAGATTATTCCGCTGGCAACGCCGGACTCCAACGTACCGCAAGACAGTTTAGCCGCACAGAGACCTTCTGAAATGGTCATTGAATGTGATGGCCCCTTTCGTATCGATCAGGCCAATTCACGGTTGTCACTTGAAGAACAAGTACAGGTCACTTTCCGACAGGATGGACGAACGAATGACACCATGACGTGTGACCAATTGCAGGTCACCTTTACACCACCCTATGCCAAGGCTCCGGATTCGGATAACCCGTTGCTCGACACCACCAGTCAGTTCAATCCACAAAGTATCATTGCCGACGGTAACCCGGTCCTGATTAAATCACCATCCAGAGATTTGACCATTCAAGGCCAGCGAGTATCCATCGACCTAGAGGAATTGAAATTCTCAATTAAAGATGCTGTTGAAAGCACCATCGAATTGAAGGACTTCTCTATCAAAGTACCTAAACTCGAATACGTGTTTGCCGATGATCCAGGTCGACTGGGAACGTATCAGGCAGAAGGTGCGGGTGAGTTACGACTCAAGCCAAAAACAGGAAGTTCATCTCAACAGGGAATGTTTGCGCAATGGCAAGCTCACAGTACGCTGGCTCTGAATGAGAAGCAGGAAAAGGTTTTGGAATTAAACAAGGGCGCTCGAATTCAACTATCTGAAGCTGAGTCGATTTCCAGTGATCGTCTGCACATCTGGCTGGAGGAGATTGAAATCCCTCAAAGTGAAACCAGTAAGGAAACGAAAGTGGAGATCTCACCTTATAAGATGGCGGCCACTGGACATGTGGAGATCAATCTTCCTGAACTACATGCCAAAGCTCATCAAACGCATACCTGGATTACTCGGGATCAATCCGTCCGCCCAGTCGTTCCAGTCCAGCCCGGCACCCGCCGGGGAACCGGCACGATCAACCTGTTAGACCGTGGCAACGCAGTCCCATCCAATGCCCAAACAAAGCGTTACATTGTGTCCGGGGAAATACTCAAACTGGACCTTCTACAAACGCTTGACGGACTCCAGATTAACGGAGCTACGATGGAAGGCGATTTATCTTTCCATCAACAACCCCTCCCGGGACAATCAAGATCTCCTCTCACACTGCATGGCGAACGGATTCGGCTTTCTCGCGGGTTAGCAGGATTAGCCGAACTAAAAATTGATGGTAAAGAGCGTCAGGGGAAACCGGCCTGGATCTCCTATGAAGGCTTTCAAGTCTCTGGTAATTCGATTCAACTCAATCAACAAATGAATCTGGTCTGGATTGAAGGTGCCGGGGAATTAGTTCACTTAGCACCAAACGACCCTAATCCTGACAATGCGAAACGGATTACGTGGGATGAGCAACTGGCATTTACAGGATCCAAAATTCAATTATTCGGTAATGTCCAATCACGCTTTCGCATGCAAACGACACCCGCTGAATTAAACGAAATCGATCTGGCATGTAACATCCTGGAACTACATCTGACTCATCGCGTTGATTTTCAAAACCCACAACTGGATGCACCTATCGAAATTCAGGAATTCAAAGCTGTCGAGAATGTAAATGTTCAACGCCGAACGATTGTTCAAAACAAACAACATCGTAATATCCAGCACATTCAAGTCGATCGTTTGAGCTATTTTCCAGCACAGAATAATATCGCCGCCTTTGGGCAGGGGCAGATTCGTTACACGGCACTGGACGACGGAAGCCTGCCAACTATTGGAAAGCCCACAAACGAAACTAAAAATATCCAAAGCCTAGTGGTTGATTTCAACGAAGGCCTAACAGGAAACCTCACCAACCTCAATCTAACGTTTCAGGGAAAGGTTCAGACTCTGATGGGTTCCGTGCCACGCTGGGACAGCCCACTCACTTCAAAATCCGTTCAACAATCCGAGGGTGTCGAACTGAATTGCGATAGCCTGTCGATTGCAAACATTAGTCGCAATAAAGAACCGTCATTTGTCATCTCCGCCACAGGTAATACCTACATTCATCAGGCAGAATATACGGCACTGGCACATCGCATCTCCTATTCCCAGTTGAAAAACAACATCGTGATGGAAGGTGGTCGGGGAGATGCTAAACTCTGGATGAAAGCCAACAAGACTCCCACACCGAATGCGGCTGCTCGACGCATTATTTATGACTTAGAAACTGGCAAGATCGATGTACACTCGCCAAGCTTTCTAGATTCGGGACGTTGATTCAAGCCACTGGTAATCTAGTTCGTTCCTGCTCAAGCCGTTCTATTAAAAACGTAACCGCTTTTTCCGCTTGCGTGTTGTAGTAACCAAATCCATGACCACCCGCGGTCGTATCAAAATCGTATTCATGAGGTACTCCCAGTGAATACAGTTTCATCTGCAGCCGATCAACACCTTCGAACCAGAAGTGGTCTACCGGGTCACAGCAAAAGAACTGATGACGAGGCCAGTTTAATGGGTGAATGTGCAGTAATGCCGAATCTTGTCGAGCGACTTCCGGATCGTCGTACATTAATGGCAAGGTCTCATCGATCCCCTGCTTCATTCGCAGATGATAGTCAATGGCTGGAGAAATCGCAGCTACGATCGGGAAGATTCCCGGATACTTATAACTCAACCGTAAAGCACCCTGGCCTCCCATACTAGTTCCCAACAGCCCGATCCGTGGTGCTGTGGCTCCCCATTCGCTTTGAATAAACCGCAGGACATTCTCTTTGACATAGGATTCCGCAGATAGCTCCGAATCGAACTCTGTACAAATTCGGTCTGACCACCAGCTACGTTGGGTACGCGGACCAATAACTCGGATTCCAAACTGTTCAAACTGCTTCGTAAACTCTAGTTTGTCATGCAACCAATCACCACTCACGCCATGCAAATAGACCACCACAAAACCATGCTCTGATGGTTGACTCGGCTCATAGATTTCACAAGCATGGCCATCTACTTCTATCGTAGACCACATTCTATAATTCTCGATGCTGGGCGTGGATTGGGTTCCGGAAACACTGAAGTTTAATTGATTAGATACAATGAGTACAATGGCCTGAATGATTTCCCCGCACATCGGGTTGGGAGGCTCAGTGACAAACAGGACTAGTTAGTGAAAGTACTTATTTCAGAAGACGAGTTGCAGCAAGGCATCTCTAAAATGGCCACTGAAATCAATGGTCAGTTTGGTGAACAGCCGCTCACTGTTATTTGTGTAATGACCGGTAGCATTATTCTAGTGGCCGATCTCATTCGACAACTAACGATGTCTGTTAAACTGGGATCGGTTCATGCTAGTAGTTATCGGGGCGATACCAGTCGTGGTGAATTAGAGTTGGACACTTCCATGCTGCCGGATTTGAATGGGACAAATGCGCTGATTGTAGATGACATTTTTGACACGGGGCACACACTCAACGCTGTCCACAATCATATTAGCAGGCTCGGTGCGGCCACCGTTCAATCTGCCGTGCTTCTATATAAACATGGACGCCAGGAACTTAAATTTGACGTCGACTTTGTTGGCTTTGAAATCCCTGACGAATTTGTCGTTGGGTATGGTCTGGATTACCAGGGTATCTACCGTAATCTGCCCTATGTCGGTGTTTTAGAATCAGGCGATTTGGCAGCCGAGCAAGAGAATAACTGAAAACAAGAGTCATGTCCGGACTAAGAATTGCGATGATCACTCGACGCTTCTGGCCACTGGTCGGCGGAGCGGAAATGGTGATGGCAAATCTAGCATCTGAGTTCCAGCGTCAGGGAGCCCATCCGATCCTGTTGACAGCCCAATGGGATCCGACATGGCCACGCCAATTCACTCATCGTGAAGTTGAAGTACAGCGTCTTGCTAACCCCGAGCGTCGGGGCTGGGGTACCTTCGTCTATATGGACGCTCTGACTCGCTGGCTGAGAACTAATCGTGACCGCTATGATGTTGCCTTTGTTTCCATGCTCAAACATTCTGCTTACTCAGCAGTCACTGCATGTCGCAAGCAATCGCAAAGTGTTGTTTTACGCGGGGAAGGTGGCGGGGAAACCGGGGACTGCAATTGGCACAATATTGCACGATTCGGAAGCCGTATTCGACGACGGTGTAAACTCGCCGATGCAGTGATTGCACCAAGCGAAGCGACACATGATGAACTTGTGGAGGCACAATTTCCATTAAATCGCATCCATCACGTCCCCAATGGTGTTGCCTTAGCCAGGCACAGGAGGACTGCCGAAACAATGACACAGGCTCGGAAGGTCCTCGCTCAAAACAATCGTGACTTTACCTCTCATCCCGATCATCAGGTGAGCGTCTACACCGGGCGTCTGACTCGCAATAAAGGACTCTTTGAATTACTCGATGCCTGGCGCACTGTTGTTCAACACAATCCTCATAGTCAACTTTGGCTCATTGGTGAAGGGCCCGACCGGGAAGCCCTGTACGATAGAATTCGAGAATTGGAGTTGGTCGGCCATGTGTTGATGCCCGGAGCGTTTGATGATGTTGGCGACTTGTTGAAAGCTGCGAACACGTTTATTCTGCCGTCCTATATGGAAGGGCTATCCCTATCCGTCTTAGAGGCGATGGCCAGTCATGTTCATGTCATCGCCAGTGATATTGCCGGTAATCGTCAACTCATTAAGGATGGGATGCACGGCCGACTGGTGCCTGCCAAAGACCCCGTTGCTCTGGCCCAGGCTATTATCTCCGCACATGGCAGTGATAATTCGCCAATGATTGAGGCTGCTTATGCCCGAGTCCAACAGGAATTCTCATTGGAATCTATGGCTCGAAAGCACCTCCAGATATTTGAAGAGACACTGCGAGGCAAACGCTAATGCCTCGTCCCCTACACGTCGTGCCTTCCACTACAGAATTTGATGCCCTCATTCAAATTCGAACCGCAGCCAGGTTCTCCTCGGAACCGATCGATGTCATCTGTCTTGAAGACGTTACAAACAATCTAGAGGCACTTCAACAGTGGATCGGCTCCAATGCAATCGTAACGGCACCTCGTTCCCAATCCCCCTGGCTCAGAACTGTTCAACTCGTTCAATTGACACGACGATTCGATCGCAATAATACCGTAACCTGCTGGGATCCTGCAAAATTCGGACTCGAAGCATTACCTATGCTCAGACGCTTCCGAAATCTTCAGACCGTGATCACGACTCCATCCAAACGGAATTTAACCTATCCCGGAGTGGTTGGGAATTTCATGTATCAACAGAGTCATTCGGTTTCTGTTTCTTCCAGATTTCTTGAATCACAGATTCCTAACAGTCAATTTGTACCATCATTGTTACTACCGATCGATTCGCCTGATGTAAATGAGACTTTAGAACTCCGGACTGAATTCAATCTGTCCAACTCGTCTCAAATCATTTTATGCCTCGGTAACAACGAATCTTTTGTACGGATCAAAGAAGCCATTTGGATCGTCGGTATCCTCGAACATCTGCATCAGGATATTCATTTGGTAATCTGTGGTGACGGCAGCCAAACAGACATGCTCCGACAATATGCGGATCACATGGTTTTACGACCTCGCATTCACTTCCTGACGCCCTGGATCGAACCTGTCTCACTTTTTC
>MDTD01092688.1_pt1 | contig 11207 bp, 10 predicted proteins | sample 811221 | NCBI WGS metagenome assembly MDTD01 (sample SAMN05326646, study PRJNA326480) | marine metagenome | isolation source: seawater | place: Pacific Ocean: South West | collected 2011
AAGGCTTTGACCTCCCATCCCGCGAGCGACACGCCCGCCTCGAAAGATTGCAGCAGGTGATAGTCGAAGCGTGCTCTTTTATTCTGGGCGATGGTATTGTCAGGTACTTTTTTGCGTTTGGATTTCGCCATGTCGCCATTATACGGGCGCCGACTTTGCACTGCGCCGGTATTCTTACGCCCTGGTCAGGTCTCTAGGAGTTTGGAGACTCCCGCGCGTGCTGGATGACAATATTCCGCAGCCGTGGCGGGCGCGAACCACGCTGGTTCTGACTTTAACGCTTGTAGCGATAGGCCTCGGTAACTTACAGAGGATGCCCTATCTCATCGGTGAGTATGGCGGTGGCCCGTTTTTTCTCACCTATATCGTGGCCCTGTGTTTGCTGAGCGTGCCGGTCATGATTGCTGAGGTCACCCTGGGCAGTCTCGGGCGGGGCTCACCGGGGTTGGCACTGCACTGGGCAGCCAGTGCGGCCAACGTGGATTCACGCTGGCGTTTTCTAGGCATGTGCCAGGCGATGCTGGCGGTGGTGCTGGCGGCCGGAGCGGCGCTGACAGCTGTTTGGTGCCTGCACTGGGCCAGCTCGCTGTATTCAGGCGAGCTTGCATCGGCGAGTGCCATAGAGGTTGCCGACGCATTTGTTGTTTACGTTGATGACCGTGCGGGGCGCTTGATGCCGCTTTTGCTGGCCCTCGCGGCCGCCGGATTACTTTCATGCCTTGGCATTCGGTTTGGTATGGGTTTTCTCGCCTGGGCCTGTCTCCCCGCCGTTGCGATTACACTTTTTGGCGTCTTGGATTTTGTTTTTGTTTACGGAGATCTTCGCCCGGTCGAAGAATTCTTATTCGCAAAACAACCGAGCCGATGGGGCATTGAGGGCCTCTATCAAGCGACAGGAGCCGCGATGGTAACTCTGGGGACTGGGTTGGGCCTGGGGATGGCACTCGGTGCACAGTCGCCAACGGGCCTCCCGTGGGGACGGAGCGTATTGGCGGTGGCGGTGCTGGATTCTAGTTTCATGCTGATAACCGCTGTGATTGCGACCACGTTGTTATTTAACGCCAACGTCGCACCTGCGCCGGGATTGGCCACGGTGTTCGTAGGGCTACCCTACGCCTTTGCCAATCTGCCACTGGGTGAAGTGTATGGGGCGCTTTTTTTTGGTGCACTTGGTGTGATTTCGTGGAGCGTTGCCGCGCTTTTGCTCGAGCCCGCGGTCATGTTGTTGGGTAACGAGTGGGGGTTAGGGCGAGTGAGCGGCGCCATACTCGCTGCAACGTTGGCCTCTGTCGTCGCCGCGGTGACACTGTTCGCTGACGAGACGGCTTTTATCGTCGTCGGTGGATTTATCACCCGTTGGGTTCTGCCCGTCAGCGTGTTGCTGACGGCGGTCTTCACCGGGTGGCTGTTACCGCGGCCCATCTTGCGGGGTGAACTCTATCGAGAGCCCTACTGGCTGTTCCGGTTGTGGTGGTGGCTCTTGCGCTGGTGTGTGCCGCCAATCTGCTTCGTGTGGCTGATCGCGGCGTGAGGGTTCAGCCTGCCAGCGTGCACCTTGCTTGTTAGGTAAACTGTCCCGATGACAGTGATTGAGCGCAGTGCGTTGTTGTCGTACCCCGCCGAACAAATCTTTGATTTAGTGGCGGACATTGAACGCTATCCCGAGTTTCTAGACGGCTGCGTCGGCGCGAGGATTCTTGAACGGCGTGACGTCACCGTGACAGCAAGTCTGCGGTTGTCAAAGGCTGGGATCAGTCATGGCTTTACGACATGCAATACGCTGCAACGCCCGTACTCTATGGCACTCAGTCTGGTCGAGGGGCCGTTCGAGCGCTTTCAGGGAGAGTGGGTATTCAGAGCGCTAGGAGACAGCGCCTGCAAAGCATCCTTGCGATTGGAATTTGATATGGCCCGTGGCTTGGCAGGGGCGGCGGTGGGCAAGCTGTTTGATCGCGTTGCCCTCGATCTCGTCGATGCCATCGTTCGCAGGGCGAATCAGCAATTGGGGCAGACAGCATGACAGATACGATTGGTGTTGAAGTCGCTTACGCGTTACCGGAGAAGCAACAAATCGTGAGGCTCGATGTGCCGGAAGGCACGACTGCACTGCAGGCGGTCAAGCAGAGCCGGTTGGACAGTGTATTTGACGATCTCGAGTTCTCTGATGATCTCAAGCTGGGAGTCTGGGGCAAAAGCGTCCCCGGTGATCGAGTGTTGGTTAGTGGAGAGCGAGTCGAGATCTACCGACCGTTGCTCGCTGACCCCAAAGAGGTGCGCAAGGCGCGCGCTGCGCGTGCGAAGGCCGCTCGGACGGAGGGTGATCAGTCTTCCGAAGCTACCGCTTCCGAGTCTGACTCCTCAGACTGAGGCTCGCCCCAGGTGGGAGCATCAGGGCCTTCAGCTCTGATCAGCTCGTCACCATCGAACCACAGCGTTAGCTGAGTGGTGGACAGGGTCTCGTTTCCATTTCGCAACAGGTACCGGTAATCCCATCTGTCGCTATGAAATGCATCCTCTACGAGAGGCGTCCCCATGATGTATCGGACCTGCCGTCGATTGAGGCCCGGCCGTAGCTGCTCAACCATTTCATCCGTGACGACGTTACCTTGCTCCACGTTGATGCGGTAAACGCCCGGGAAGCCAAAGTTGTTGCCGCACGACGCCAAAGACAGCAGTGCGCAAATGGCCAAAGCCAGTGTGGGGTAAGAGGTAGCGCGGGGCACGTTATCTTCCAAGGAGCGGTCAAGGCTGGCATGATACCCGACAATCCTCTCAGCGGAGAACACTTCGACGATGTCCACCGAAAACCGCGAGCTTAAAAAAGCAGGCCTCAAGGTCACTGCGCCCCGCCTCAAAATCTTGTCTATGTTGAGCGACGCTTCAGGGCAGGGGGATCACTTCAGCGCTGAGGACCTCTACCAGCGGTTGCGGGACACCGGTGAAGATATTGGACTCGCGACGGTATACCGAGTCTTGACGCAGTTTGAGACGGCCGGGCTGATTATCCGGCACAATTTTGAGGCGGGTTACTCCGTATTCGAGATGGCCTCAGACCATCATCACGATCATATGGTGGACGTCGATACCAGTGAGGTGATCGAGTTTATTGATGAGGAAATCGAGCAGCGTCAGCACCTCATTGCCGAGGAGCACGGCTACGAAATCATTGACCATTCCTTGGTGCTCTACGTGCGTAAGAAGCCGACAGGCGGGGACTAACTGCTCTCGAGCATCTCCCTCGCATGCGCCAGTGTGCTGTCGGTGAGTTTGGCCCCTCCCAGCATTCGCCCTACTTCTTGTATGCGGGCCTCTCCCATCAAGGGCGTGAGCTCCGAATGCACGGCGTCTTCACCCTCCTTGGTCACGAGAAGATGGTGGTCACCTTTCGCGGCGACTTGCGCTTGATGGGTGACGACCAGCACCTGAGAGGTGCTACCCAGTTGCGACAGCAGCTCGCCAACGACTTCGGCAACCCCACCCCCGATGCCCACGTCGACTTCGTCAAAGATCATGGTTGGCGAAGTGGCGATATCCGCCGCGACAACCTGCAATGCGAGGCTGATTCGAGACAGTTCGCCGCCTGAGGCGACTTTGTTCAAAGGGGCTGGAGAAGCACCCGGGTTCGTCGCAATCAGAAATTCGACGTCCTCGGCGCCACGTGGGTCAGGTGTATCGTCTTTAAAGGGGATTAGCGCGATGTCCAGCACGCACTTACTCATCGCCAGCCTGTCCAGGGTTTCCATAACGCGATGCGCGAGCTTGCCGGCCGCGGCTTGTCGTTGACTACTCAACGCCGCGGCGTGGCTGCGCCATGCGGTGGCGGTGTCCTCTAGCGCTTTTTCTAATGCCTCGAGATGATCGGAGCCTCCGGTAAGAGATTCCAATTCCGCTTGTAAATCTTCTAGTAACTGCGGCAGAGAATCGGGTTGTACGCGATGCTTTCGGGCCAGGTCGTACAGAGCGCTCAGACGCTCCTCCGTGCTTTTCAGTCCCTCGGGATCAAGCTCAACCGAGGCAGCAAACCGAGCCGTCTCAGCGTGGGCCTCGTCGAGCTGTATCAAAGTCGACTGCAGCAACTCCCGCAGGTTGTGGGTCGCGTCAGATTGCATCCGCTCGTCTTGCGCGAGTTGAACCACCTTAGCGAGTTGATCACGCTGTGCCTCAACGCCGTTGGCGATGTCGTTCGCACTGTCTATGATGAATGCCGCATTCGCGAGCAGTTTGTGTCGCGCTTCGAGCTCCTCGATGTCGCCTTGTTGCGGATTGAGCGTCTCGAGTTCAGCGATCTGATAGTTCAGCAAGGCACGGCGGGCATCCGATTCCTCACTCGCGCCGGCCAGTCGGGTGTACTCCTCTTGCAGGACACGCCAGCGCTGCGCCGTTTCGCTCACCTCCACAATCAGTGTTTCTGCATGGGCGTAGGTATCGAGTAGGCTGCGTTGGGTGGGTCGCCTGAGTAACGACTGGTGTGCGTGCTGTGAGTGGATATCGAGTAAGAGCTGCCCTAAATCCGCGCAGTCCGCGAGGGTGGCGGGCGAGCCATTAATGTAAGCCCGAGAGCGCCCCTCGGCAGTGATGGTGCGGCGTAAGATGCACTCGCCCTCTGCTTCGAGGTCGCGTTCTGTGAGCCATAACTGCGCACGCGTATTGCGGCTGACGTCAAAGCTCGCGGCGATGTCGGTGCGGCGCGCACCGGGCCGGATCGCGCGTGAGTCAGCCCGATCCCCCACGCAGAGACCCAGCGCATCGAGCATGATGGACTTTCCCGCGCCGGTCTCGCCGGTGATGCAAGTCATGCCCGCGTGCAGGTCGATCTCCAAGTGATCAACCACGGCGTAGTCTTGTATCGCGAGATTAATGAGCATTTTTGCCGCCACCGGATAATGCGCCCGTTATAGCGCAGAGTTGCATGGCTGTGAACATCTTGATCGCTCAGGCTGCGGCGCAAGCTGGGCGATGCGAGTGCATTCGGCGCCTCACAGGCGGCGCTTTGTTGCGTGCGCGGCCTGTGCTAAAACAACAACGTTCAGATATCACAGGGACGTCTCTTGGAAGCCCTATCACCTCGCGCTTCATCGCTCCTCAAAACCCTCGTGGAGATGCACATCCGGGAGGGTCAGCCGGTAGCATCCAAAAACCTGCAGGGTGAAAGCGGCTTGTCTGTGAGCTCCGCAACGGTCCGCAATATAATGTCGGAAATGGAAGACTTGGGTTACCTGGCTTCTCCCCACACGTCCGCCGGTCGGATTCCGACTGCGCAAGGTTATCGTTTCTTTGTCGATAGTCTGTTGCAGGTTGGCCCTGTAGAGGAGGGCGCGGTATCGGTGCTCAACGCGGGGCTTGATCCCAATCGCAGTTCCAGTGAATTGGTGCAGACCGCCTCCAATCTGCTTGCGCAAATCACCTACCAAACGGGCATTGTCACGGTCCCTAAACCTGCCGCGAGCCAATTGCGTCAGATCGAGTTCCTTCCGTTATCGGGGGATCGGGTCTTGGTCATTCTGGTCATTAATGAGCGGGAAGTGCAGAACCGCATCATCCAGATGCAGCGGCCCATGACGGAAGAGCAACTCAAGACAGCAGCGGACTTGATTAACCAACGTTATGCGGGCAGCGACCTGATGCAAGTGAAAAGCCACATCGTGCGTGAGATGGCCGAGGCTCGTGAGCGCATTGATCATTACCTCGAGGCTGCCCTCGAACTAGCCAGAGCCGCGATGGAATCCGATCAGGAGTCAGGCAGTGTGGTGGTGGCGGGTGAGGCCAGCTTGTTGAATCAGGCCTCCCCCGAGGACATGCAGAAGCTCCGGGAGCTCTTCGATGCCTTTGAGCGCAAGAGAGATCTGCTTGAGCTTCTGGATCGGTGCTCACAGGCAGATGGCATCCAGATTTTTATTGGGGAGGAAGCGGGCTTTGACGTGTTTGGCGACTTTAGCGTCATCACTGCACCCTATGCGCAAGGCGCACAGTCCCTGGGCGTATTGGGTGTTATCGGTCCCACACGAATGGCCTATGAGCGGGTCATACCGATCGTCGACGTGACGGCTCGCATGCTGAGTGCCGCCTTGTCGAGGTAACGTCCCCGGCGAGACTGCCCCTCGCCAAAGCATGGCTTGTGCTTGCCTACATCGACCGACGTCTCGTCCAGCCCTGACCTAGTGCTCCCTGAATAGCTCTGTGTTATGTGGAGCCCCCCGAGGCATCACGGTCATACCCACTTCAGCAAAGTTCGCCCCAGCGTAAACGGGTCAATGCTCCACACGCCGCATTTCCGCGTATGAGCCCTCCGGAGGGGCGGCAATGCTGCTATCCGAGACGCGCCCACGGTCCTTGGGCTGGCAAACGGTCAAAAAAACGCGTTTTGGACCTTGAAAACGGCATGCTACCCCCCACTTATGCTGTTCAGGTTGGGGGCTGGGTCCCTCTGCCAATCAACCAAATACCCGGCGACAGACAGGTCGCTAATCAGATCGGAGGTCCCCCATGGCGGACGAGAGACCCGAGGAGCACGCAGCACCGGAAGGTGAAGCTGGTGGGGCGGAGCAATCAGAAACAGCTCAGGTAACTGAAGCCGAGCAGGATTCCCCCAGCGGCGAGCAGGATGAAGCGGGTGAATCAGCCGAGGAAGCGACTGACCTCGAAGCAGAACTGGAGGCCGCCAAAGATGCCGCGCTCAGGGCGCAGGCGGACGCGATGAACGTTCAGCGTCGGGCGGAGCAAGAAATCGAGAAAGCGCGCAAGTTCGCGCTGGAGCGGTTCTGCGGTGATCTGCTCAGTGTCGTCGACAACCTTGAGCGGGCATTGGAATCCAGTGGCGACGAGCAGGCCAATGCCGCACTGACCGAGGGTATTGAGCTCACGCGGAAGGGCTTTATGGATGTGCTCGGCAAGTATGGCGTCGAATCTGTTGATCCCATGGGCGAGCCCTATGACCCGGAGACGGCGCAGGCCATGAGTATGGTCGAACAACCTGACGTGGAGCCCAATTCGGTCGTCGCGGTGATGCAAAAAGGTTACACGTTGAACGGCCGGCTATTGCGTCCCGCCATGGTCATGGTGTCGAAGGCGCCCAGCGGCGATTGAAGAAGCATTTCAATTGTGGGCAGCACTTGAATTTCAGTTTGTTGCCCATACATCAGGAATCAAGGAAGCAGGATGGCGATAAGACGCCAGCGCAAAGGAGAAATCAACATGGGTAAGATCATCGGGATCGACCTCGGTACCACCAACAGCTGCGTTTCTGTGCTCGAAGGCGGTAAGCCTCGGGTCATCGAAAATTCAGAGGGTGGCCGGACAACGCCCTCTATCGTCGCTTACACCGACGACAACGAGATTTTAGTTGGGCAGTCTGCCAAGCGGCAGGCGGTGACCAATCCAATTAACACACTGTTTGCGGTGAAGCGTCTGATCGGACGTCGCTTCGAAGACGACGTGGTGCAGAAAGACATCAAGATGGTGCCGTACCAGATCGTCAAGGCCGACAGCGGTGACGCCTGGGTGCAGGTGAACGACGAGAAAATGGCGCCGCCTCAGGTATCGGCCGAGGTGCTTCGCAAAATGAAGAAGACCGCCGAGGAATATCTCGGTGAAGCCGTGACGGACGCTGTGATTACGGTGCCCGCTTACTTCAACGACTCGCAGCGACAGGCGACCAAAGACGCTGGCCGAATTGCCGGTCTTGAGGTGAAGCGCATCATCAACGAACCCACTGCGGCAGCGCTGGCCTATGGCATGGACAAAGCGCAGGGCGATCGCACTGTGGCGGTTTACGACCTCGGTGGCGGTACTTTTGATATTTCCATTATCGAGATCGCTGAGGTTGACGGTGAGCATCAGTTTGAAGTGCTGGCGACCAACGGGGATACCTTCCTCGGGGGCGAGGATTTTGACCTGCGCCTGATCGAATTCTTGGCCGATGAGTTCAAGAAAGAAAACAGCATTGATTTGCACAACGATCCTTTGGCACTCCAGCGCCTCAAAGAGGCGGCGGAGAAGGCGAAGATCGAATTGTCGAGCTCGCAGCAAACTGAAGTAAACCTCCCCTACATTACGGCTGACGCCACCGGGCCAAAGCACTTGGTAGTGAAGTTGAGCCGGTCAAAGCTCGAATCACTGGTGGAGGAGTTGGTTACTCGCTCTCTCGAGCCGGTCAAGATCGCGCTGAATGACGCAGGATTGTCTCCCTCAGAGGTGCACGACGTGATTCTGGTTGGCGGACAGACCCGCATGCCCATGGTCCAGCAGGCCGTGGCTGATTTCTTTGGTAAAGAAGCGCGCAAAGATGTGAACCCCGATGAGGCGGTTGCTATGGGCGCTTCGATTCAGGGTGCTGTCTTGGCCGGTGATGTCAAAGACGTATTGCTCCTCGACGTGACACCGCTGACCCTGGGCATCGAAACCATGGGTGGCGTAGCGACACCGCTGATTGAGAAGAACACCACGATTCCGACCAAGAAATCGCAGGTGTTCTCAACGGCTGAGGACAACCAGACTGCCGTAACGATTCACGTGGTGCAGGGGGAGCGTAAGCAGGCGACTCAGAATAAATCGCTGGGACGTTTTGATTTGGCGGACATTCCTCCGGCGCCCCGGGGCATGCCTCAAATTGAGGTGACCTTTGACCTGGACGCGAACGGCATTCTGAATGTGTCGGCCAAGGACAAGGCGACCGGCAAAGAGCAGTCGATTCGCATTACCGCATCGGGCGGTTTATCCGACGATGAAATCGAGCAAATGGTCCAGGATGCCGAGGCGAACGCCGAGGCCGATAAGAAGTTCGAGGAACTGGTCGCGGCGCGCAATACGGCGGAGGGCATGGTTCACGCCGCGCGCAAGACGCTAGAGGAAGCGGGCGAACACGCCACTGATGACGAACGCGCTGCGATCGAAGCCGCGATTGCTGAGAGTGAAGAGGCTATCAAAGGTGATGACGCAGCGGCCATGGAAGCCGCTACGACCAAGCTGACTGAAGCCACGGGCAGCGTCGCGCAAAAGATGTATGCGGCGCAGCAGGCTGAGGGCGCTGAGGCAGAGCAGGGTGCTGATGCGGCTGACGACGCAGATCAGGGCGATGTCGTAGACGCGGAATTTGAGGAAGTCAAAGACGACAAGCGCGCCTGATCGCGGTATGCGAGGCGAGTAGCGAAGTGATGCGCGTTGTGAAAACGATGCGCCGTGAATCGCCTTAATCAGAGCACGACACCAGACGCGGGTCATGGCTAAAACCATGCTACCCGCGTCCGTTTTTAGAGAGGGAGCGTGGCGTTTGAAAAAACCCATGCCTAAATTATGTCGAAACGCGATTATTACGAAGTGCTCGGGGTTGATCGCTCGTCCTCGGAGCAAGACATCAAGAAGGCTTATCGCCGGATCGCGATGAAGTATCACCCGGACCGGAATCCGGATGATGCCGATGCGGATAGCAAGTTCAAGGAAGCGACCGAAGCTTACGAGGTGCTCTCGGACGGCGAGAAGCGGGGCGCTTACGATCAGTTTGGACATGCGGGCGTCGATCCCTCGATGGGAGGCGGCGGTTTTCAGGGCGGCAGTTTCTCGGACATTTTCGGCGATGTGTTCGGCGATATCTTCGGTGGTGGAGGTGGGGGTCGTAGGCAGGGACCGCAACGCGGTTCCGATTTACGCTACACGCTGGAGGTGTCGCTAGAGGACGCGGTGCGCGGCTCGACCGCTGAGATCCGCGTTCCCTCATTGCAATATTGCGAGCCCTGTGACGGCAGTGGGGCAAAACCCGGCAGCAGCCCTGTTACCTGCGGCAGCTGCGGTGGGTCGGGTCAGGTCCGGACGCAACAAGGGTTTTTTCAGGTGCAGCAGACCTGCCCTACGTGTCGGGGGCGCGGCCAAACGATTTCCGATCCTTGCATCGATTGCCGCGGACAAGGCCTGGTCGAGAAGACCAAGACGCTGTCGGTCAAGGTGCCGCCCGGAGTGGATACTGGTGATCGCATTCGTTTAAGTGGTGAGGGTGAGGCCGGTCCTGCGGGAGGTCCGCCCGGTGACCTGTTCGTGCAGATTGCGGTCCGCCAGCATCCCTTGTTTGAGCGAGATGGTCGTCACCTCTACTGCGAGGTACCGATTAGCTTTGCTGATGCCGCGCTGGGCGGTGAGCTCGAGGTGCCCACCCTGGATGGTCGCGTAAAGTTGAAGATCCCCTCAGAGACGCAAACGGGCAAGATGTTTCGACTGCGTGGCAAGGGTGTGAAGCCCGTTCGCGGCGGGCCGGTGGGTGACCTATTGTGCCGTGCTGTGGTCGAGACTCCCGTGAATCTGACCAAGGAACAGCGTACTCTGCTTGAAGAGTTTCGCACTGCGCTAGACGCGGGGGGAGAGGAGCAATCACCGCGTAAGACCAGTTGGTTTGAGGGGGTGAAAAACTTCTTTGATGGGATGAGCGGATGACGGTTCGAATAGGCATTACCGGCGCAGCAGGGCGGATGGGCCGTATGCTCGCCGAGGCGATTGCCCAGCCTGAAATGTCCTGTGAGCTGGCGGCTGCCATTGAGCGTTCAGGCTTCTCGCTCCTCGGCGCTGATATGGGTGAGTTACTCGGGGGCGACGCGTCTGGTGTGGTGGTCACTTCCGACCTCGCGTCTGTTGCGGACAAAATTGATGTGCTCATTGACTTCACCGTGCCGGAGGCCACGCTCTCTCAAGCAGCAATTTGCGGCACTCACGCGTTGCCGATGGTTATTGGCACGACCGGATTTACGGATGCGCAGGCCGCTGAGCTGGCGCAGAGCACCGCATCGGTTGCCGTGTGTCAGTCATCTAATTTCGCGCCGGGCGTTAATTTGACCTTCAAGCTCGCTGAGGCTGCAGCGCTGGCTCTAGGTAATAGTGTTGATGTGGAGATCGTCGAAGCACATCACCGCCATAAGATCGATGCCCCCTCGGGCACGGCACTCAGTTTGGGCGAAGTGGTTGCCGAGGCGCTCGGCCGCGATCTTGAGAAAACGGCCATTTATGGACGCGAGGGCCGCACCGGTGCGAGAGATCGCGACACCATTGGCTTTAGCACGATCCGCGCTGGAGACATTGTGGGTGATCACACCGTAATCTTTGCGGGTGAAGGTGAGCGCATCGAGATTACGCACCGGGCCAGCTCGCGAATGGCCTTTGCGCAGGGCGCGGTCCGTGCGGCTTGTTGGGTCGTGCAACAGCCAGTCGGGCGCTATTCGATGCACGATGTG
>MDTD01106026.1_pt1 | contig 11207 bp, 8 predicted proteins | sample 811221 | NCBI WGS metagenome assembly MDTD01 (sample SAMN05326646, study PRJNA326480) | marine metagenome | isolation source: seawater | place: Pacific Ocean: South West | collected 2011
CACCTGCTGATTGTCTTCCTGGCCATTGAAATGGCTGGCGTGCCTTCCTACGTGCTGGCCGGACTCATTAAAGGACGTAAACGTGGAAGTGAAGCAGCACTTAAGTATGCCATTTACGGAGCAGGTGCTGCAGGTGTCATGCTTTATGGGATCTCGCTGCTTGTCGGTCTGGCTGGTACGGCCCATTTACCTACGATGGCTTTGCAGTTAGCTGAAATTATTCCAGCGGCTGGACTCGGAGAACAAGCTGTACTTTGTCTGGCAGCTGTCATGATTGCTGTAGGAATCGCCTTCAAATTGTCGGCTGTTCCTTTCCACTTCTGGGCTCCGGATGTCTTTCATGGAGCCTGTGCAGAAGTCAACGCTTTCTTAAGTGTGGCCTCCAAAGCGGCGGCATTAGCATTACTACTGCGATTGGCAGTTGGATTAGGTTCTGTGCCTTTAAATGAGGTGGAAATTCCTCAAATATTGGAAGTGCAGCACGAATCGATTATGTCCGAGGCTGCTCCAACACAGTTGGTTTCACTCGAAGATCAAGTCGCTGATGATAAATCGGCTGAGCCAGCAGTAGTAGAAGAAACGGCAGACGCACCGGCAAATGATACCGAGGCCGAGCCAGCTGCGGACGACAGTGATGAGGAACCTGTTGCAGAAGGTGCTGCCGAAGAAACCATCGATGATGAAGCTCAAGCCGCAGCTCTGGCAACGCGTCTGGCAATCAAGCAGGCTCATGACGAGGCACTAAGTCCGGTACGAAACTTCATCGGACTATTGATTGCATTTTTTGCAGTCGTTACCGCGACATTTGGAAATCTTGCCGCATACGGACAAACGAATATCAAACGGCTTCTGGCCTATTCAACGATCGCTCATGCCGGATACATGATGATGTCAATTGCGCCGTTAATGATGACACTTGGCACGGATCATGCAGGGGCTGAACAGGCTGCGAGTGCATTGATTCAGTACATTGTTGTGTATGTCTTTTTGAATTTGGGAGCGTTTTCGATTATCGCCTTTCTGCGAAACTATGTGGGAAGTGAAGAAATCGAAGACTACTCAGGCATGGTTAAAAGTCGACCGTCTTTGGTGATCTGTTTGGCGTTGATATTCTTTAGCCTCGTAGGTTTGCCACCGTTATCCGGTTTCCTCGGTAAATTCGCAATCTTTGCATCGCTGGCCGATGGTTACAGTGACACCGGTTCAATGGCATTGCTGATTCTGTTGCTCGCCGGCGGGATCAATACAGCTATTAGTTTGTTCTACTACCTGGGCGTCATTAAAACGATGATTATGGGCGAGCCGAATGAAGAACATCACTTGGGTGACCGGCCAGTAGGTGATATGGAAATGACTTACGTTATTTTAATCACGATCCCCACCGTATTTCTCATCGTCTGCTGGCAATGGGTAGCTGGCTTTGCCGATGAAGCGGTCAAGAATTTCATTAGCTAGGCAGTACGTCAGAAATAGTAAGACTATGAATAATACAATTGACATTCTGAATCGAATTCTTGGCATCCACAATGCATCGCTCGTGGCCTACATCAAATATGCCGAACCATGGGTCGCCCATGGGCAGGAAGAGGCGATGGCGCTGGTTAAGGATGCGATTGAAGATCAGGAACGATCTGTGAAAATGCTGGGAGAGCGAATATTGGATCTGGGTGGCATTGTGCAACCCGGAGCATTTCCTCTTACGTTCACCAGTTTCCACGACGTCTCACTCGACTATTTACTCAATCTACTGCTTGTCACTCAGCAAGACGATATCAACGTCATCCAACAATGTGTTGATTCGCTCGAAGCCGACACACGGGACCGTGCAATCGCTGAAGAAATCCTTGGTAATGCTCAGGCACATCTGGAGACATTCCAGGAAATTGTTGCCGGTGAAGCTGCCGATGCCTAAGGCTGTGAATTCGCCTTAGCAATCAAGTGAAAATCTATAACTGCTGCATGCGGTTGAACAGACGATACGTATTTTCGATTGTTTTCTGAGCCAGCTCCGCCAACGCCATTTGCCTGGCGTCCGCAATACATTGAGCCGTATGGATCATATATGCCGGTTGATTGGGGCGTTTACTGCGGAGCGGATGAGGCGATAAGTAAGGACAATCTGTTTCCACCAGGATCCGATCGAGTGGAATGCCTGCTGCCACTTCTCGTAAAGCATCATTTTTCTTAAACGTCACCATCCCGGCAAATGAGATGTACATACCCAGATCCAGACAAGTTTGAGCTAATTGGGCATCTCCTGTAAACGAATGCATGACACCACGTAATGGCCCTCGCTGAGAAGCATCAGTAAGCATTTCGACAATATCCTGCTCGCAGTCACGCATATGCACGACGAACGGCAAACCAGTCTCCTGGCTAAGACGTATGTGACGGTCAAAATAATCACGCTGTAGATCGATCGGACAGAAATCCCAATAGCGATCAAGCCCGGTTTCTCCTAAAGCGACCGTTTTGGGATGGCTGGCCATTGCAACAATCCGATCCCAATGATTCTCTTCAGCATCACTGGTGTAATTTGGATGAATGCCTACGGCTGCAAATACCTGCTCGTATCGATTAGCAAGGTAGAGACACTTTTGACTTGAACCCCAACTACAACCGATTGAGATCATCTGTTGTATGCCCGCTGCTTCCGTATTTTCTAAAATCGTAGCACGGATTCCGTCAAACTGGTCGCTATCTAAATGGGCATGGGTATCGATTAAAGAGAGCATTAGACAATTAGCCTCGGTCTTCGCCAGGGCTTCGGCGGGCAAGCGGTTGGACAATGAAACAGTTGGTTAATTGAGTAATTTGGTGATGGCAACAGGGTACAATGGTAATTCAAATCATCAATTTAACCCAACAAGGGATTTTAGATTATATGTCGAGGCATTCTGTGGGAATACGGTTTTGTGGTTTCTTCATCATTTGTTTCGGAGTTGCCAGCTTGTTTGCCTGGGAAGAACAGAATCCACCGTTCAAGGTCTGGCAGTCGCAAGCGGATTTTGCAGCATGGAAACCTCTGGTACAGATCGAATTGGATGCCATAGATGCGGGGTTAAACGTCGTTTCCACAGGTGGTGATCCCCACATGATTGCTGATGCGAGCGGGCCTGCCGGATGGAAGAAGATAACGATCAAAGCTGCTTTTGAAGGAACGTTGAACGCTCAGTTGTTTTGGACGACAACCAGAAATCCGGGGACGAGCGAAGGGCGGTCCGTTCGGTTCAAATTGGCAGGACGTGGTGCTTCGGTTGGAACTTATGAAACGTATTTCTATACAGAAGATCCTTTAACAGCTATCATAATTGATCCACATTCGGGTGAGATGAAGATGCTCATTGAATCCATCGAATTGGTGACGACAGATGCTCCGCCAGCCGAACAGGCCACGGACCCGGAGGGTTTAGTGATTCAGGATGGCTTTCAGGTCGAATTGCTTTACTCCGTACCCAAGTCTGCCGAGGGTTCCTGGGTAAGTATGACCTCGGACGATCAAGGGCGATTAATTGTCTGTGATCAATACGGAGGACTGTTTCGTGTCACACCTCCGCCTGTGGGTGAGTCGGGTGAAATCAAACTGGAGAAAATCAACGTCGATCTGGGGGAAGCTCAGGGATTGCTATACGCATTTGATAGTTTGTATGTGGTGGTGAATCGTGGAGGCAATTACGATTCGGGATTATATCGAGTTACGGATTCAGATGGAGATGATCAGCTTGATACGGTAGAGACACTCAAATTATTACCTGGTCGCGGTGGTGAACATGGCCCTCATAGTATTGTGTTGTCTCCGGATAAGAAGTCGTTGTTTGTAGTCGCAGGAAACAACACGACGTTACCGGAAGGAATTCGTACGTTCAGACTCCCAAACAACTGGGATGAAGATCAGTTGTTACCTCGACAACCATGCAGTAATGGTCACAACACAAATGTGTTGGCTCCGGGAGGTTGGGTTTGTCAGGTTTCTCCTGATGGACAGGATTGGGATCTGATGGCAGCGGGATTTCGAAATCCATTTGATATTGCTTTTAACAGAGACGGTGAACTGTTCACGTACGATGCAGATATGGAAATGGATGTGGGGACTCCCTGGTATCGACCAACTCGTGTTTGTCATGTTGTCAGTGGTGGTGAATTCGGCTGGCGTTATGGTACAGGCAAATGGCTTCCGTATTTCACAGATAATTTGCCGCCGGTTGTTGATGTCGGACAGGGGTCTCCTACGGGAATTACGTTTGGTTATGGTGCCGATTTCCCGGAATACTGGCAGGATACTTTGTTCGTTAGCGACTGGACGTACGGAAAGCTCTATAGCGTCAACTTGAATCCTGAAGGGAGTTCATACACGGGCGAATTGAACGAGTTCCTTACGGGAATTCCCTTCCCTTTGACGGACGTGATCGTCAATCCGCATGACGGAGCGATGTATATCACCATCGGAGGACGCCGCACGCAGTCCGGACTGTATCGCGTGACATATAACGGAGATCAGGAAGATGTTGAACATATTATCGAAGGGAAAGAGACAATTGCTTTGAGGGCTGCGAGGAAGGAGCTTGAGCGATTTCATGGCTTCCCGGCGGGCAAGCAAATAAACGTCATTTGGAAATCCTTAGGTCATACGGACCGACACATCCGCTATGCCGCACGAATTGCACTCGAGCATCAACCTGTCGAACAATGGGCTGCGAGAGCATTGGAGCAGGCTAAACCTGATGTCGCGGTCCAATCTCTGCTTGCTCTGGTCCGCAGTGGGAATGATGTACAGAAACGAATGGCCGTAGCGCGGTTAATGAGTTTAGAAACCAGAAAGATGAATTCCAGACAACAACTTGACTGGCTTCGTGCCTTGAATGTTGGGTTTGCAAGAACGGAATTGATAGAGGATGGACGTAAAGAACAACTCGGCGAGGTTGTACAAAACCTCTTACCAACTGAAGATACTGCACTGAACCATGAGATTTGTCGCATGTTAGTTTATCTCAAGAAGCCAAGTGCGATTTCTGCTTTTGTACCGAAGCTACAGGCGGCAAAAACTCAGGAAGATCTTCTTTTCTATGGAATGGTATTGCGAGTCGCTGAAGAAGGCTGGAGCAATATTACACAGCAGACCTATTTGAGTCGGATGAATACTGCCGAGCAGGCTGCAGCTTTAGGGGATTTCATCGGAGGTGGGCATTACCAGATTTATGTTCAGCGATTACGAGATGACTTTGTGGCTGGCTTGTCAGAACGTCAGCAGGAGGATCTAGCAACACTTATCCATGCAGAAATTCAAAGTGCCGTTCCTACCGGGTCACCGACTCCTCGTAAATTCATAAAGAATTGGAAGATCGATGACCTTTTGACTGATGCATCCAATCTACCTGCTGGCCGATCCTATGAAGTAGGCAAACGGATGTTTACTACGGCGACTTGTATTCAATGTCATCGTTTCGGCAATATTGGCGGAATTCTGGGGCCGGACATTACGGGTGCTGCCAGGCGATATAGTCCTCAGGTTTTATTACGGGAGATTATCGAACCGTCTGTCCAGGTGTCAGATCAGTTCAAGACGCATTCGATAATCACTTTAGCGGGCAAGATCTATCAGGGACGAATCCTGGAACAGAGTGACGATCAGTTAACGGTGGCGATCGACCCCAAAGCTCCTTCGGCCGTGATCGAAATCCAGAGCGATGAAGTCGATGAGATTCTGCCAGGTAAAACCTCGATGATGCCAGTCGGTTTGTTGAACACTCTGACACGGGAAGAAATTCTGGATCTCTTAGCCTACATTCAATCCGGTGGTGATCCGGAATACGAATTATTTAAATAGAGTCGGAGCTTACCAGGTGCCCACAGCATCTTCCGGCGGGAATACTCCCATGACTCGCTGAGAGTAATCGATGCAGGACCCTGTGAGGATTCCGGACTCAGTACTGAGTAAGTAAGTGACGAGTTTGCCGACATCGTCCGCTTTCAATAATCGTCCGAAGGGTGAAGCAGATTCGGCCTGTTCCAGCCAATCCTCCGGACTGCCCTGTGCTTTTTGTACGATATGTTCGGCGGGGGTGTCCGTCCATCCCAGATTGATGCCATTGACTCGAATACGATGTCGTCGCAGCGCGTTGGCATTGTTTTTGGTGAGCGTTCGTAGCGCTCCTTTTGTTGTGCTGTATGAACAAAGGATGTCCATTCCACAGAAGCCAGCGACCGAGAGGATATTGACGATTGAGCCTGCGATCTTCTCGCGTTGCATGATTTTGACACAGTCCTGAGTCAGAATGAACGGAGCTCGGACGTTGACATTCATTTGATAATCCCAAAAATCAACCGAGGTCTCTTCGATCGTGCCGCGATTGGTGTCCGCGGCAGAATTTACCAAACCATCAACCCGACCCCATTTCGCATCACATTGGGCCACAATGTTTCGACATTGATCCGGGTCAGATAATTCGGCGGGAACGAAAATGGCTTCCGTTCCCAGTGCTTCCACTCGGTTTCGCACGTCTTCGCCACGTTCGGTATCGCGGCCAGTGATGACGATCCCCTTCGCTCCGTTTTGCGCGGCCTCAAGAGCACAGGCTTCGCCGACTCCGGATGTACTTCCTGTAATGATAATGACCTGATCTTGAACGCATGCCATGACTGTCAGCTTCCTTCGTATAGTTGTAGTTGGATCAATTCTTGATTAATTCTATTCTAATTTGCTGTCCAATGAATCATTGAGGATACCGGATTGAAGGTTTAAGTGTCATCGAGTTTATCCGCTACATATTCGGCCTTCGGGCTGCGACGCATAAACTTCCTGCCCCAGCAAATTTCTCACCAACTGCCTAATTGTCTAATTGCCTAACTGTCCATTTGTCTAACCACTTATCGTCCCTTCCCTGTTTCTTTTTCTTATAATGAATAGTACTAATTTGTTCTGTACAGTTAAGTATCCATCGAGGAATCATCCTTATGTCAAAGCAGTCTGCTAAACTCAACCGACGTAGTTTTGTGTCCGCCCTGGGCGTTACCGCCATTGGGTCAGGAGTGTTTGTAAATCCGACTCCGGCTCAGGAGTCTACCTCTCCGAATGAGCGTCTCAATCTGGCGGCGATTGGAGTGACTGGTAGAGCGGCGGGCAATATCAAAGGCGTTGCGACTCAGAATTTGATTGCCATGGTCGATATTGATTCCAAGTTATTGGAAACCGGAAGTCAGGCTTTTCCGAATGCTCGTAAATACAATGATTTCCGAGTGATGTTAGAGAAAGAAGCTGAGAAGATTGATGGTGTGGTTGTTAGTACTCCGGATCACACGCATGCTCCTGCGGCTGCCATGGCGTTGCGTTTGAAAAAGCATGTTTATTGTGAAAAGCCTCTAACTCATACCGTTTACGAAGCCCGGACGTTAGCGAATCTGGCAGCGGAAAATAACTTAAAGACGCAAATGGGAACTCAGATTCATGCGGGTGATAATTACCGTCGAGTCGTTGAGTTGGTACAATCCGGAGCCATTGGAAAAATCGATCGAGTTCATGTTTGGGCTGGAGCTGTCTACACAGGTGCTAAGTTTGTGAAGGCGGAGAAACCGGATAATGTGAATTGGGATCTGTGGTTGGGGCCTGCTCCTGAACGTCATTACTGTGCGGATATTCATCCGTTTAAGTGGCGTAGCTTTTGGGATTATGGCCGAGGCTCGTTGGGAGACTTCGGTTGCCACTATATGGATCTGGCTCATTGGGCATTGCAATTACAGAACCCTGAACGAGTTAAGGCTCAGGGTCCTGAGGTTGACTCGGTCAGCACTCCTGCCTGGTGCATCGTTGACTACCATTATCCGGCCAGACGTAAACAACCACCTGTACATTTGACCTGGTATGACAGTGGGAAACGTCCGGAATTGCTCAACGGGCTTAAGGACTTACAGGGTAATCCCATTGCGCCCTGGGGTGGTGGGCAGTTGTTTATTGGCTCCAAGGGTATGATTCTGTCGAATTACAGTAGCCATATGGTATTAGTCGATGGTCAACAGGTTGAACATCAGGCTCCGGATCCCTGGATTCCGAAATCTATCGGCCATCACAACGAATGGTTACAAGCCATTAAGGAAGATGGTGAGACCACTTGTAATTTTGATTACTCGGGAGGACTAACCGAATCAGTACTGTTGGGTACGGTGGCATATCAAAGTGGAGTGGAGTTGGAATGGAATTCCAAAAAACTGCAGGTTACCAATTCGAAAGAAGCTCAAAATTTGATTCACAAGGAATATCGTAAAGGTTGGGAATTGTAAGCCCCGCCTTTTTAGCTTCTCTAATTGAAGCGTCAATGGGATTTGATAGAATCGAATAATCTCGCCCGTAAGCAGATCTATTCTGTGTAAAAAATAATAGGAGAAGTACCAATGAAATACGTTTCAAATGTCGTTAGTTTCGTATTCATAGCGATTTTTTCCGTAGCACTCGTGCACGGTCAGGAAGAAGGCGTTGCGATTGAATATACCGATGCAGATAAAGCTCGTATTGTACAAATCGAAGAAGCCGGAGCTTCTGTACTGGAAGTTGCTCAGAATGACAACCGTCTGAATGTCGCTTTTCATCTGGCTTCAGGAGAGATTAGCAACGATAAAATTGCGACAGTGAAAGACCTGCCATTCATTATTTCACTTAATCTGCGGGGTACTAAAATTGATGATCAGGGTATTGTCAACCTGACAGGTCTGAAAGGACTCGAACGTCTGCATTTAGAGAAGACAGCTTTGACTGATGCTGGTCTTAAGCAATTACTAAGTCTTGAAAGCCTGGCTTATCTCAACGTCTATGGCACTGCAGTAACGGATGCGGCTATCGAAGATTTGGCCAAAATCAAATCGCTCAAGAAGGTTTATATTTGGGAAACCAAGATAACAATCGATGGTGTTGCCAAGCTCAAGGAAGCTCGTCCGGACCTCAAGATCATTCCCGACTTAGTCGTCGAAAAAGCCAAAGCAGAAGCTGAAGCAAAACGTAAGGCTGAAGAGGAAGCTGCTAAGAAGAAGGCCGAAGAAGAAGCCGCGAAGAAGAAGGCTGAGGAAGAAGCAAAGAAAAAAGCAGAAGAGGAAGCTAAGAAGAAGGCTGAAGAAGAAGCCAAAAAAGCTGAGGAAGCTAAGAAAGCCGAAGAAGCCAAGAAGGCTGAAGAGGAAGCGAAGAAGGCCGAAGAAGCTAAACAAGAGTAAAACAACAAGCAACGGAAAAACCGCAGGCGTTTTGAATTGATCGAGCGTCTGCGGTTTTTCTTTATAGATGGAGTCTTAAATATGGCATTGCCAGGTATCAAGCAATTTGAAATGAACGGTCGAGCTGCCATTGTAACGGGTGGGTCGAAAGGTTTAGGCAAGGCCATGGCCGCTGGCTTAGCCTCTGCCGGAGCGAATGTGGTTTTGGTGAGTCGAAATCAGGAAGAAGCAGATGCTGCAGCGGCGGAAATCATCGAAGATCATGGAGTTCGGGCGATCGGTATCAAGGCTGACGTGACTTGCCCGGACGATGTTAGTCGAGTGATCGAATTATGCCTCAGCGAATATGGGAAAATCGACATCTTAATTAATAACGCGGGTATCAATATTCGAGGGCCCATTGATGAGCTTTCCTTTGAAGATTTCCAAAAGGTCATGGACGTCAATGTCAACGGAGTCTGGAGGATGGCCCAAGCGGTTGTTCCTCATATGAAAGAAGCTGGTTATGGACGGATTGTTAATCTGGCGAGTACCTTGGGGCTGGTTGGACTCTCCAACCGAACTCCTTACACATCCAGTAAAGGCGCAGTAGCTCAAATGACACGTGCCCTGGGATTGGAGCTGGCGACCTTTGGTATTACCTGTAATGCGATTTGCCCCGGACCATTTTTGACGCCGATGAATGTGCCCATTAAAGATGACGAGCAAACCAAGAAGTCTATCGTTGGTGCTGTCGCTCTGGAGCGTTGGGGAGAGCTTGAAGAGATTCAGGGGGCTGCGATTTTTCTTTCTAGTGATGCTTCCAGCTATATGACAGGAAGCATGCTCGTTGTGGATGGCGGCTGGACAGCTAGATAGATTCTCGGAGTACGATACCGTGCAAAACCGAATAGTTTGCTTTTTATTAACATTCCTTTTGCTACTTGTATTCTCTGGATCGTTAATAGGCCAGGATGCTCAGACGATTAATGATGTCATTCAGCAACAGGTTGGTAAAGCCAAACTGTATATGCAGTTTGATGGGAAAGAGATTCATGAAGCGGAGCAGTGGCATGATGAATTTCATTCCAAAATAAATCATCTACTCGGTTCGACCTATCCGCCTCAACGGTGGGAAACGGTGATGGTCAGTGGCAAGAAATTGGAAGATCATACTCGATATGAAATCCTATTGAAGGCAAAAAACGTCCCGGACTTACCTCTGTATCTCTTGATACCATCAGACGGAGTATCCCGGGGGCGTCCGGCAGTTGTCGCAATTCACGGGCATGGCGAATATGGTCATCATTCGGTAGCCGGCCGGCATGACATGCAGGGAGTTTCGGAGGCCATAGAAAAAGCGAACTATGACTATGGTTTGCAATTCGTAAGAAGGGGATATGTCGTTGTTTGCCCATGCCTGATCCCCTTTGGCGATCGTGTCGACGCAGCCAAATACGGATCGGATCCTTGTGCAGTGACGTTTGTTCGGATGATGGCTGCAGGGCGTGTACCTCTCGCCGAAAACGTTCGTGACATTCGCTGGGCTGTGAGTTTTCTTCAGAGTCGCTCGGAAGTCGATCCCAAAAAGATCGGTTGTGCCGGCTTATCCTACGGAGGACGTATGACGATGATGGCGACAGCTTTGGATGATCGAATCCAGGTGGCGGCTATTAGCGGTGCCTTGAATTTGCTTCAGGAACGAACCTCTCTGAGATACAGCTGTGGTTTGCAAATCATTCCGGGCTTGTTGAAATATGGTGATTACAGTGAGATCGGTAGCCTCATCGCGCCCCGTCCCGTTGTGTGGGAAATGGGAGATGAAGATCAGTTGATCGTAAAAAATGGCTGGGATGAGAAGTTTAAAAACCGACTCGAGCGAATTTACGCAGCCTACGAAAAACCTGACAATCTTCATTACGACCACTTTCAGGGAGGCCATCGATGGAACGGTCAGGTAGCCTTCGCATTGTTTGACCAAGTGTTGAAAGACTAATCGTAACGCTTATTTGCGTTGATAATAAGTCAGCAGGACG
>MDTD01190616.1_pt1 | contig 11205 bp, 9 predicted proteins | sample 811221 | NCBI WGS metagenome assembly MDTD01 (sample SAMN05326646, study PRJNA326480) | marine metagenome | isolation source: seawater | place: Pacific Ocean: South West | collected 2011
GACACGTTTTCACCATATGAAGACACACTGTTACCCCTATATATCTGGACATCTGTTTGACACCGGAAAAAAGTTAGTTTCCATCGCCTTAAAAGTTAACAAAATACCGACTGAGATTTCTATCAAGCCAATGAACGGTTTCGTTAACCCTCTGACTAACATTAACAATTAGGATCCAATGCCGTTGCTGCCTATCTGCTATGCTAGGGCGCTCGGCCGGACGGAGACCTCGTCATACCAACGTTTCAGGTGCGGGGTTTCACCTCCGACACGCTTCTTTACCAATTTGCCAAAATCGATTGCGATCAGTCCCGCGATATCGGCAATGCTGAAATCTTCACCAGCCACGTAGCGGTTATCGGTCAAGTGCTCCTCGAGAAGCTCATGGAAAAGATCAATTCGCTTCAGACCACGCTCCGCGAGCGCAGGAATTTGCTCAAAATCTAAAGGCCCAGCAAGCGCCCTGTTGGCAAAAAATTCAATGCTGTTGCGGACTGCCTCCGCCGTTGGTTGCATCCCTTCAAGTTCCATGCGTCGGTGCCACATTTCTACCTTGGCCTTGCCAAGGGCGCCTGTACCAAACAAGGTCGGTTCTGGTTTTATTTCATCCAGATACCGGCAGATCGCAACAGACTCCGTAATTAGTGTGCCATCATCCAAAAGCAGCGCGGGCACCTGCTGTCGAGGATTTACAGCCTTGTAGGCCTCCCCCATCTGCTCTCTCACCCCGAGATCAACACTAACCAAGTCCAGGTCGATTCCTTTCTCGGCGGCAAACATTCGAACCCGTCGCGCATTGGGCGCGCGTTCGAAATCATACAGTTTCATAGAATTTCTCCCTCCCGATCAGGGCGATAAAAGTATTCTGAGCACACATGATTCCCGCAGACACGAGATATTTCAGAACCTTACCAGAAGATGCAACGAATATATTTGTTGGACCGATCATTGGTTGTCGGGGTAATAACGTCGGACGCACATTCCACTTTCTATGATTTGAGGAGCCGCCACCTTGACAACATCAGTCACCGTGGAGATCGCCCCGGGTGAACTAATCGACAAGATCACCATCTTGGAGATTAAGTTACAATGTATCACTGACGAAGCTAAATTGCAGAACGTCCGAACAGAGTGGGCTGTTTTGAAGAAGTCCCGCGACGCCACTCTACCATGTTCTGCGGAATTGGAGGACTTGACGGCAAAACTAAAGAAAGTCAACGAGAAACTCTGGACGATCGAAGATGATATCCGTAATTTCGAGCGACGGAGAGACTTCAGCGACGAATTTATCCAACTTGCCCGGGCTGTCTATTTGAATAACGACGACCGAGCGCGACTGAAGCGAAGCATCAACGAACTTCTCGGCTCTAACCTAATCGAGGAGAAATCTTACGCAGCCTACTGAGCCGATCGGAGCATCCAATCGATGAAACTATTCCAACTTCAGGACCGGTTTCTTCGCCTTCGTCATCGGTTCGCAACTCGGCGCGGCCAACCTGAGGGCATATTGATCCTGTCCGCTGGCGGGCTCGGCGACACGATCCTGTTTGCCCACGTCATTGGACAATTTCTGGACCTGGCGAAACCTGGCGAGCCGGTCAGATTACTGCTGGGCCTAGGATCGGACAAACTAGGGTTTCTATTTCCGCCGCAGGTTACAGTTCAGAGCGTCGATTTTCAGCGTCTCCGACGCGACCTTGTCTACCGCCGTGCCACTATGGGAGAATTGTATGAAGTGAACTTCCGTCTCGTGATCCACACAGACCACCGCCGCCATCCAGACATGGACGAAGCGCTGGCTTGGGCCTGCTCAGCCTCCGAGACCTTCGCCATGGAGCCACGCCCTTGGGCGAAGTATTCGACTCGATTGAACGTCAACAGAAATATTTACACTCGTCTCTTCGACAGTGGTCCAGCCCAAAAAGATAAGGTGCGGCGTTGGATTGAATTCGCCGCATGGCTGACCGGGAAGCCGCGCGCTCCGGCGTTACTTCATTTGACGCAGGACCGTTTGCCGCCGGCAACACATGAGCCGACACCTCTTGTAGTAATCCATCCCTACTCCGCGGTTAAACGGAAGCAACCAACACCGAGTCTTTTCTCGGAAATCATCGAGCTGGTGCCCGACGATCATACGGTCGTGATTACAGGCACCATCGCCGATCGCACGGCTAATCCCGATTACGAAGTGCTATTGACCCATCCTCGGGTACAGTTCGACGACTCGGATTTTCGAACCCTGGCAGGACGTCTGCGGTCGGCGGAGTTGGTTATTTCTGTAGACACGGCCTGCATGCATCTGGCGGTGGCTGTCGGCGCGCCAACTCTATGTCTGGCCAGCGCCGCATATGTGGGAGAGATCGTACCTTACGACGACGCCCTGACACCTCCCAATGCCCATTTTATTTATAAAGCCATGGATTGCGAGGGTTGCCTGGGAACCTGTCACCTTCCACCAGATCGCGGCATGTACCCGTGTATCGCGAAGTTACCCCGTAATACCATTCTGGACTTCGTCCGCCACCGGCTCAAATCGTCGTAATTATAATCCAACTGAAGATCGAAACTCCCTCATAACAGGGTTTCGCAACCACCTAATCCACCCGCGCACCAGATGATTTTGTTGTAGATTCTTTTGATCTCGTGGCGTCGGTGTATTGATCATATTTCTCTCGGTCCGCTGATAAGACCACGCTACCCACTTATAAACGAAATTGGTAAAGGCTATGGCTGAATGTATCACGTGGCCTTCAGGCAGATACATCCGAAAGTAGCGTGCCAGCTGTATTTCCACTCTCCTTTCTGGCAGTGACCTGATCGATTAACATCAGAGTCTCTTGAGAATTTTGATCCTAGAAGAGGTGTATTACGAGCTTCATACCCAAGAAACGGTCGCAGCACCTAAACCCGTTAGTTGCTCGACCTCAGGCGTTGTAAGGATTTCAACGACGTGTTGGTTTAATCGATGATAGTGGCGTCTAGATGCCCCATCGCAGCCAGGACCTCAAATACGGTGATCGCAACATCAGCATCCGCGGACGCCGCATCGGACGCTGCGTTGATGAGGTTTGTCTCCCCACCCAATACATCGATCAGGGAGCGATTACCTAATTGCCGCTCACGCCGCGCAAGGTCCAAAAACTCGGACGCAATATCGACTTGATTATGCCGATGTTCCGCCTCTCTTTTTGCAGTCTCCAATTTGTGCCACGCGTTTCTTGCTTGCAGTTCCACAACATCGCGACGGTCGCCGAACTGGTTTACTGAGGCGATATGCGCTTGCCGCGAAGCCCGCAAGGAATTTACCGCCGTGAACCCCAAATTAAAATCGTAGCCTGCTTCGAGCCTTATTTTCCACTCTTGCTGCGAACCGGCGGTGCCGCCACTTTCTTCCTTTATCTTATGTTCGCCGATCACGTCGAAAGTTGGCATAAATTCGTCAGCGCGCGTTTTGGATACATCTTCGCGGGCGATGGAGGCGGTCAGACGATCGACGAGCAATGTTGGACTGTCTTGTCGAACCAAGGATAACAATTCATCAAGCGACTTTGGCAAAAGCTCCAGCGGTAGGCGAGGCTCTCTCATTTTGTCGACATTCTTGGGCGCTTTGCCAAAGACCGCCTGATAGGCGTTCAATGATTCCAGAAGAGCCCGCTCGCTCCGGATAATGTTACCAAGCGCCCCGGCCAATTGCGACTTCGCTTGCAGCACGTCCGTCGTAAAGCCAGACCCCCGCTGCACCTTAGCGTCTTCCAATTCCGCCTGCCGTTTGATGTTTTCTGCCGACCCCTTCGCAAAATTCAAGAGCTTTTGAAAACGCATGACGTTCAAGTGAGTACTCACGCCCTCCAGAATGACCCCCTGCACGGCCGAGTCTAACTGAGCATCGGCTTGGCGATAAACTAGAGTGGCTCTACGTATGGACGAATTTGTCGAGCCGAAATCCCAAAGCTTCTGCGTGATCGTCGTCTCGAGGTTCCGCGGCACCATATTTGTGTCATCGGAACCCGAGGGCTTGTTCTGCTGTTCTTTTCCATAGTTGGCAGTTACGCCCACGTTTGGGTACCAATCGCCCCGCGCAACTTCAATCCCCTCTTTCGCCCCCTCAACGCTAGCTGCCGCCGCAAGGACACGTTTGTGGTTTTTGGTAAGATCTATCAACATCTCACGCAGAGACTGCGCCTGCGCAACGTCAAACGCCATCGTCACGCCCAAAGCGACGATACATGTATGAACAATTATTCGGAAAATATTCTCTACCCCAAGTCGCTCAGCTCATTCTCCGTAGCGTCAAATACCTGGTGTCAAACGGCAATTATTTCCCTACTGCCATTCTAACTCAGCGGAATCCGAACAAAATATCAACCAGTCGACAGTGTAGACGAACGAATTCACATCCACCAGCCAATTATTCTCTATACATATATGGCAAAATTTACAGCGCTCGACACTTTACGCGGGAGAATATGGAGGAAGATTAAATGATTTTCGATGCAAACCCTAACTTTTCTGGCATGAAAATTGCTTGACATAAGTTAGTTACCGAATAAAGGAGAACAACAATGGCATCGATCATCGACGAAAAATGTGACCCGAACACCCAACCAACATGGATGTCCTCACCAGCGACGGATTGGAATGACGTTTGGCAACGAGACCAGGCTGCCGACTATGGATCCCGCTTGCTTCTGGCCGTCGCCACGGATTTCAGCCTGGACGACACGGTTTTAGACCTAGACGACTACAACAACTGACCGCCTGCCCAAAGCGATGTCGCCGTTACCCGGGATTTCAGAGAAGCGGCCTCTGTTCCTCACGGGACTGCGAGTCAACAATAGCCAGGGCGCTCATGTTTACCAGTCCGCGCGCTGAAATTGATGGCGTTACGATGTGGGCGGATTTCGCCGCACCAACCAACAACGGTCCGACCGCTAAGCCATCGCCCGCGGCCTTAAGGAGGTTGAACGCCCCATTCGCCGCTTCCAAATTTGGATAGACAAGAAGATTCGCTGCCCCGTCTAGGCGCGCGTTTGGAAAAATCCGCTGGCGCAGCGCGGGACTTAGAGCGGAGTCGGCATGCATTTCCCCTTCAACCTCCAGTCCCGGCACCCGATCACGAAGCTTGGCTACCGCCGCCCGCATCTTTCGAGCACTAGGCGTATCCGCATTGCCAAAGTTGGAGTGCGAGATCAGTGCCACCTTGGGGTCCATGCCGAACCGGCGCACCACATCCGCACCGAGCAAAGTCATTTCCACAATTTCCTCCATGGACGGGTCCGGCGTAACCTGTGTATCACAGATAAAGAACGTTCCCTTTTTGACGATCAAGGCACTTATGGCGGATACGTCGCGGACCCCTTGAGCCTTGCCAATTACATCCAAAACATGTTTGAGGTGCCAATCATAATGACCATAGGTGCCGCAAATCATCGCGTCTGCCTCACCACGCTGCATCATCATGGCAGCGATGACGGTTGAGTTTGTACGAATGATAGTCCGGGCTAAGTCTGGAGAAACGCCTCGCCGCTCCATGATCCGATGATACCCACGCCAGTACTCATCGTAGCGGGGATCGCTCTCGGGATTGGTTAGGCTGAAGTCACGACCTTCTTCCAAACGCAGGCCTAGTTTTTCTATTCGACTTACCACTACGTCTGGCCGACCGATCAGCATCGGTTCAGCGATGCCGTCATCGACGATCACCTGAAGGGCCCGCAGCACCCGCTCGTCCTCGCCCTCGGCAAACACAAGGCGGCGGTGATCGCGGCGGGCGCGCTCGAACACCGGCTTCATTAACATGCCAGATCGGAAAACAAACTGCCCGAGGCGTTCTCTGTAAAGCTCAAAATCTTTGATTGGCTGTTGAGCTACACCGGAGTCCATCGCCGCTTGGGCGACGGCCGCGGCGACCTCAACGATCAAGCGGGGATCAAAGGGCTTGGGAATGAGATAATCAGGCCCAAAGACCAATTCTTCACCTTGGTAAGCCTGTGCCACCACCTCTGAACTCTCCACTCTCGCTAAATCAGCGATAGCGTGCACGGCAGCCAGCTTCATCTCTTCATTTATAGTCGTAGCCCTTACATCGAGTCCTCCTCGAAAAATAAACGGGAAACACAAAACATTATTCACTTGGTTCGGATAATCCGAACGGCCTGTGGCTATCACAGCATCCCGGTTGGCAGCCCGAGCATCGTCTGGATTGATCTCCGGCTCGGGATTAGCTAGGGCGAGAATTAAAGGCCTCGCTCCCATGCGCCTCACCATTTCCGATTTCAAAATGTTGCCAACCGACAAGCCTAGAAAAACGTCCGCATTATCAATTACTTCGCCGAGCGTCCGTGCATCGGTCCTCTGAGCATAGGCTGCCTTTTCCGAATTCATTTCTTCTTTGCGGCCCTCATAAATCACACCCAGATGGTCAACTAGCCACACGTTTTCCCGCTTCACACCCAAACTTAGAAGTAGATTCAGGCACGCGATACCCGCTGAGCCCCCCCCTGTGGACACCAGCTTAATGTCTGCAAAATTCTTGCCGACCACGCGCAGACCGTTGAGGATCGCGGCACCTGCCACAATGGCCGTGCCATGCTGATCATCATGAAAAACAGGAATGCTCATGCGTTGACGGCATTTGCGTTCAACCACGAAACACTCCGGCGCCTTGATGTCCTCAAGATTTATGGCGCCAAAGGTGGGTTCCAAAGCGGCGATAATATCAACCAATTTATCGGGATCCATCTCATCCAATTCGATGTCAAAAACGTCTATGCCCGCGAACTTTTTGAAGAGAACGGCCTTCCCTTCCATGACCGGCTTCGACGCCAGTGGGCCGATATTACCGAGGCCCAGCACAGCGGTCCCGTTGGAAATCACGGCCACCAGGTTTTGACGCCCTGTAAGAGTTGCGGCTTCTTCCGCGTCCTCAACAATTGCCTCACAGGCCGCGGCTACGCCAGGTGAGTAGGCTAAGGCGAGGTCACGCTGATTTCCCAGCGGCTTAGTCGCAGCAATCTCAAGCTTGCCGGGTACGGGTTGACGATGATACTTCAATGCCATGCGTTTCAATGATTCGTCGGACATGTCATCCCCATTCGTGAGTTCGCCGGTCGAAAAAACTTCCATATTCTCTTGGTTAAGGGTGATGGCTCAGAAGACGGATAGCAATCGATTTTCATCACCCTCGAGTGGTTCTGTACCGATTGTGATCGGACACCGGGGCGCTGCAGGACACGCGCCCGAAAATACCTTGGCGTCGCTCTTAAAAGCCCAGGAACTGGGCGTGGATTGGGTGGAATTCGACGTCAAGCTTAGCGGTGACGACGTTCCTGTCCTATTCCATGACGAAACCCTGGATCGAAATACGGACGGACATGGACCGATTGCCAATCAGGACCTTAGGGCTCTTCAAAAACTCGATGCCGGCGCCTGGTTTGACACCGCTTATACAGGCACGCCCATACCGACCTTGGAGGAAGGACTGGTCGTTCTGGCCCAATGCGGAATGGGCGCCAATGTCGAAATTAAACCCTCAAAGGGCCGCGAAGCGGAAACGGGAATGATTGTGGGTAAAGCACTTGCTCAAACCTGGCCGACGAGCCTGCCGCTGCCCTTAGTATCTAGCTTCTCTGCCGCCGCCCTGAAAGTGTGTGCAGCCGTGGCACCAAACCTAGCCCGGGCGCTATTGGTCTCCAACGTGCCGAAGGATTGGCGTGCGCAACTTGACGCCTCCCAAACGGATACCCTCCACTGTCTATCCAGTGGATTGCGCAAAAGAAAGGCAAAAGAAATCTTGGATGCTGGCTTCACATTACGTTGTTTCACGGTGAATCAACCGAAACGGGCTCGGCAGTTGCTGGATTGGGGCGTCCACGGCATCATCTCTGATTATCCGGACAGAATCCTTAAAATCGTTTAGTCAGGCATCATCTGAGATATGAATTACATTCTGGGTATCGATCAAGGCACTACCAGCACCCGCGCTGTCCTTTTCAACGCCAGCGGTATCCCGGTCCATACAGCGCAACGGGAATTGTCGCAAATCTTCCCTGACGACGGCTGGGTGGAACATGACCCTGAGGAGATCTGGTCAGCCACAATGGCTGTTTGCAAGGAGGCCGTCGCAGCCTGTCAGGACGGAGTATCGGCGATCACCGCTATAGGAATTGCCAACCAGCGTGAGACATCCGTAATTTGGGACCGAGTAACAGGCACGCCGGTCTATAACGCCATAGTTTGGCAGGACCGACGCACCGCATCAGTATGCACCACCCTCCGGGACTCGGGGGAAGCAAGTGACATTGCTGCGAAAACTGGCCTAATTGTAGATCCATATTTTTCCGGCACCAAGGTGGCCTGGATCTTGGACAATGTAATGGGTGCGCGTGAGCGGGCAAGCGACGGGAAACTCGCCTTCGGAACAATCGACACCTTCTTGCTGTGGCGCTTGACGAGCGGACAAGTGCACGCCACGGATGCGACCAACGCATCGAGAACCATGTTATTCAATATCCACGACCAAACTTGGGACACAACGCTTTTGGAGCTCCTGGACGTCCCCGCCGGGTTGTTACCCGACGTTCGCGACTCAGCCGACGACTTCGGTGAGACTGATCCAGAACTGTTCGGCGAGGCTATCCCTATCAGAGGTGTTGTCGGCGATCAGCAGGCCGGACTGATTGGACAGGCGAGTTTCAAGCCCGGCATGGTCAAATGCACCTTGGGAACAGGCTGCTTTGCCATGCTCAACACTGGCTCCAATCCGCTTGCGTCAAATCACAGATTGCTGACCACGGTAGCCTATCGCATCGCAGGCCAGACCACATTCGCCCTGGAAGGCAGTATTTTCATCGCCGGTGCCGCCGTGCAATGGCTGCGCGACAAGCTAAAGATCATCGATAACGCAGCGCAATCGGAAGTGATCGCTCGTTCGGTCTCAGAGACCGGCGGCGTCTATATGGTTCCCGCCTTTACCGGTTTGGGCGCCCCCTATTGGGACACAGAAGCGCGTGGCGTTATCGTTGGTCTGACCCGCGACAGCGGCGCGCCCGAGATCGTCCGCGCGGCCCTGGAGTCCGTGGTGTATCAGACCCGTGACCTTTTCGAAGCCATGGCTGCCGATGGAACTACTCCCGTATCCGTCCGTGTTGACGGCGGCATGGCGGCTAACGATTGGACCATGCAGTTTCTGTCAGACTTACTGTCCCTGCGCGTCGAACGCCCTCTCAACACAGAAACCACCGTCCTTGGTGCGGCATATCTCTCGGCTCTTGGCGCTGGGCTCTATGATTCCTTAGACGACGTAGCGGCACACTGGCGGATCAACAAGACCTTCTCGCCAACCATGGCGGAAACGGATCGCGACCGACTCTATGCCGGATGGCTCAAAGCTGTGGCGCAAACGCAGGGTTGTTAGGCGACATCCTTGCCCCCGTTCTCGGGAAGATCCATCCACGCAGGGATTATGTGCATGCGATCCTCGGGGAACCAGATCGCCCAGATGGCTAAGGGTAATCTCCGCTGGTTAGATCAAAGTTTTGCTGCGCTCCAACCTCGATCATGACCCAGAAAATGGGGAAGACGACGCAAAGCCCTCCGCGAGTAAGCGACGACACACTTGCACCATAAGTTCATCGTTCAGCGCAACGCCATCTGTTTCCCCATCGAACAGTGATGAACACAGGTTTGCCGCCGCTAAAGGACCAGGTATTTCACGGCGCAGACAAGCCACCGCCTCACCACCGCCAGCGGCGACGTCCCGAATGACTAAAGGACTGAACATGCCCACGGTCTCCAGAAGCGGAAGACCGCACATGTTGTGAAGTGCCGTCAGAAATTTCGTGCCGACGATCTGATTGGGCATTTGCCCAGCCGCAGCCCTGACGATGCGTTCGCAGGCATGAATATAGAATTCTAGGAAGGGGTTACCTCGTTCGAAAAGGCAAAATGCATTGTGCACGTTTCGGAAGCATTTCAGGTTATGCGGCCGGCGATGGTTTGGTTGCACCCAAACTTCCCGACAGAACGCATAGTCCATATTGGCAGGCACGCTCAGACAGTCCGCGTGAAATACGAGAACATCCGCGTCCACCCATATGGCACGGTTGAAACGACCTTCCAAGGCTCGGCGGATTAGCAATAGGCGGCCCAAGTCGGTGAGCACCGGTATGCGACCCACGGCGACTTGCCGGTAATCATCAGGCAACAAGTCAAAAATTTCATCACCGACGAACTCGTAGCTGAACTCGGCGCTAAGCGCCCAATCGCGAACGCTTTGCATGCAGGTTTCAATCCAGACCGGCACCGCTACCGTGCGATAGGATTGGATCACCACAGTGGATACTATTGAACTCTGAACGGTTCGTTTCATCAACGGCGGCGGCGCAACTGAACCAAAAGGAGATCCGTCCAGGACAGAAGTTTGAAGACGGACCCACGCTTCTCGGCGTAGATCCGAAGCGCTCCATGCCGGGTGTCCGGCGGCGACGACCATCGCAGATCGTCGATCTCACGAATTTCCAGAACCGTTACCTCACCAGTTTTCGAGTCTCGAGCTCGCCAACGAAGTGTGAGATTTGCGCGCTTTTGTTTTCCTATCAAGTCGGTCCAGATCTCTGGCTTCTCTGTTGGCTGGCCATACCGGCCAGTGAAATATTTTGTGACACGCTGAATTTCTGTAGTTTTAAAGAGGACGTGAATTTGAACACTGCGTCCGGCGACATATTCGACTATGGATTTCGGCCCGCGATAGAAATTGCTAGAAACGTCGAACGCAGACGCCAAGTTGGGAGGCCATGATAAGGACTCAATGCAGTATTCGGTGTTCCAACGAGTCTTATAAACGCATTGTTCCGTTCCTGGCGCCGGCATTCGATGCCCGACTCCCTGGTCTTCGGACAGTGTTAGTCTTACATCAGCCAGGGGCGCGGCAGCCCTACTTGGAGACAATAGGCCCGACGAATTGCCACTCAAGGTAGCTCTACTGTCGTCTGGTAAAGCCCCCACTTGCGCTGATGACACCGGCCTTGCTACGGGTCCCGACGGCAGAGGAGGACTGATTTCATTATCAGGCGCTTCAGCAGTTACCGATTTAACAGGCTCGGCTTTCCCCTCGTAAACTGCTGGGTTGTGCCGCTTGTCGCGAGATGGTGCACTTCCACTTTGATAACGCTGATCTATAGTCGCCGTCCTTGAGCCCGATGCATC
>MDTD01023267.1_pt1 | contig 11204 bp, 11 predicted proteins | sample 811221 | NCBI WGS metagenome assembly MDTD01 (sample SAMN05326646, study PRJNA326480) | marine metagenome | isolation source: seawater | place: Pacific Ocean: South West | collected 2011
GCAGGTACTGTGTTCGTTCTCTCGTGAGGATAGGACTTCAGTCCGTAGCTCACGAAACTTCCCCTAACCTACCGGCTTCAGCCGGTAGTGGTTCAGTGATGCGATATGACGAGATCAAAAAAGCGCCGATAATCAAGGTGAAACGTTGGAGTGAAGTTGTGGTTTGCTTCACGGCCATATTATTATTATTCATAAAATGTGCGATTTTGGTGAGACACCACGCCGCCGGCCATGATGCCAGATACATGCTACAGATCCATAACAGGAATTTGTAATACATGTGGTGACTGATCCACCATCGCGTTGCAAGGATTTTATGTTTCATACATTGACCTCAAAATAGCGGTCAATATTCTGACGGCCCTGAGGATTAATCAGTTGTTCCAGTGCCATGCTTAATGTGTCGGTTTGTGTTTGGATCTTAAGGTTGGTTGCACTGTCACATGCAAGGATGCGTCCATCCTGAATGATGGCGATGCGGTCTGCAAAGTCTTCCACCAGTTCGGGCACTGGCACTGCAACGAGAATAGTGGTGTCTTCGCGTTGAGCAAAGTGCTTGAGGATTTGCTGTAATGCGAGTAATGCTGAGGAGTCCAATCCACCTGAGAAAGGTTCATCGAGAATCATGATTGGTGCATCGGTGATGAGTGCTGAGCAGATACCAATTTTCTTTTTCTGACCAGTTGAATAGCTGCTGATTGGTGAGTCTGCTTTGTGTGCTAGGTCAAAGACATCCAAAAGCCGATCAGCATGATCGAAGAGTCGTTCTTCATCGACTTCATACAGGCGGCCGATTGCAAAGAGAAATTCACGTCCGGTATGCGAGTGAGGTACCCAAGGCATATCAGGCAAGTACACAACTTTTTGGCGGATGGCTTTTTCAGTATCGATACTCGATCGCCTAATCATACCATCAATTTTGACCTGTCCTTTGATCGGTGCAAGAAGTCCGGCAGCGACTGAGAGCAGTGTGCTTTTCCCCATGCCATTAGGCCCCATGACGCAAAGCAGTTCACCGGTTGGGATGGTGAGATTGATATCGCGGAGTGTTGGTCTGACACTGTAATGATGGTGGATGTCGATAAGCTGAATCATGAAATATCCCCGTGTGAAAAAGTGTTGGGTGTATTCTAACTGTCAGACGTTGTCATGCGCAGGAAATTTCACACAGCAAATGCCGGATGTGGGAATGGGTTGGTTTTCGTATGCCGTTGGAGTACTACGCCGTAAGCGGTTGGTCTTCGGCGGTGGGTAATGGCCTGATCTGGATCGCGGCAGGTGTGGTTGGGCAGACCCATTCGCAGACGCCGCAGCCGGTGCAGCCTTGTTCGTGAACGGTGATCGCGCCAGCTTCGTTGATGGACAGGGCTTTGTCACCTACGGGACATTGACTCACACAAGCCTGGCAGTCGCGTTGGCAATCGCTGAGTTGCTGCTCATCATTTTCATCAATCTCGACAGTGCGAAAGCAGACCGCATGGTCGACTACGGCAAGTCCCATGCGGATGTCGCCAGGTGTCGCAACCAACTCCAACGCGCCGGTGGGGCAGGACTGCATGCAGGCCATGTCTTCGCACATCACGCAGGGCAGGCGTCTGGTTTCGATGTAGGGTTTACCGTTGGCGATTGGGTTATCGGAACTCGAATCGATCAAAATGCAGTTTGCAGGACAAACTTTGGCACATTCGCCGCATGTTTCGCAGGTTTGTAAAAATTTTTTTTCGGGTAGGGCTCCCGGGGGTCGAAGCCAGTTATCCGGACGTGAAAGTGTCGGTTTTTGCCGGGTTTCGGCAACAATTGCGCGGTTTTGGGGTGTTGATTCATCCGGTTTGAGGAATTGGGTAGTACGAAAGGCCATTGCTTTGCCTGCCGTCTCTGCCTGATCGAGACTTTTTAGCAAAACTTTTCGAAAAAAATCGCGCCTGTTGGCCGATAACAATTCTTGTTCGGACTTTTTCTTTTTCATACCGGACGTTCCGCATGTGTGCCGATGTACTACGTGTGGGTACAGGACAATATGCTAAGCCTTAGGGAAAGGATTCACAACGATGGCCAGGTTGAATTTAATCGTAGCGATGTTGGGCGTGATGTTCATGACGGGGTGTTGGGAGGACGTGAGTATTGATCGTCACACTTTCCGCAGTACGCCTCACCTGCCTGCAACGGTGGTTCTCATGGATACGACCAATCACGAGGAGTTCTGGAAGATGGACGTGCCGGTGTGCATGCGTCTTCGTTTGGACTTCTCACGTGAGCCGGAAGTGGAAGGTGCCGTGTACAACCGCAATCCTGCTTCTGAATTGACTTGGACCTTGATGTCTGACGATACAGAAAAGGTCATTGATCGAGGTCAATGCTTCTTTGATGGTTGTCGTCCATTTTTGATGAAGGTGCGTTACCGCGATTCACCGGAAACGCGTGATGATGGTGCGTCGATTGTCCGCAGTGCCCCGGGTGCCAAGCCTGCTGGGATGACACAATCGATGAGCGCTGCTCCTGCTGCACAGTCAACTCAGGTTGCCGCAGCTCCCGCTCAAGCTCCCGCCGCCACGCAGCAGGTCTATCAGGCCTATAGCAGCAGTGGTCAAACGTATTCGCAACCTGCTGCCCAACAACCGCAGCAGTATCAGGAAATCATCGTGCGTCCCGAGCCTCAAGCTTACGCCAACTGATTTTCTGTTTGCAACAAGTATAGTAAAACGTAGGAAAACCGCAGGCAGCCATCAACCTGCGGTTTTCTTATGCGCGGACTCAACTGGACGGGGTGATCAAATGATTATTCAATCACCTTTGAGTTTACAACTTATATGGCAATTGCTTGATCGCTTTATGCGAGACCTTGTTAAGATACGCACATGCAGGTTGCACTGATTACCGATGACATTTGGCTTGACGAAGAACTTGGGCAGTTCAAACACTTGATTGTCGGACTGCTCGATGAGAGTGTCCACGTGGTGCAAGTAGTGCCTGATGGGACGGACGAGGACTATCTGACCGCATTTGGGCAGAAACTGCAATTCGGCAAAATCGGCAGGCTCCGATTACACCGTTGGTTTCTAAGACGACTGGCAAGCAAACTCGACGAGATGAAAGTAACGGTCCTTCATGCGCTGGAAAGTCGCTGTTGGCGCGGGACGTTGGATCTTGCTGCCAAGTTGGACTTGCCGGTGGTGTTGAGTCTTTCGAGTGGTCGTGACTTGAATCGCGCTGCGAAGTTGCACAAGGCCAATGCCAACCTGCGCATTGGATGGCTACCTGCCACCGAACCACTGGCTCGTGGACTGCGTGATCGCATCGGCACCGAAGCCTTTGTCCAAACCGTGCGCATCGGTGTTCACCTGCCTGAGGTACCTAACTTTCAATCACCCCCCAAACCATCATCCCCTCAACCAGATCAGACGCCTGATGAACATATCCCCTGTGTGATCGTCACCGGTAACGGCACGTTTGATTCGGCCTATGAGCAGCTTTTCCTCGGACTCACGCACGTCATTGCCAAGCATCATTACCTGCAGGTCTTCCTGGATATTCAGGGCCATGATCAACATCGCTTTTGGCATGCGGCAAGAAAACGCGGCCTATTGGCCAACCTCAGCTTTGTGCCCCATCGCAAAGGGCATCGGGACTTGATGCTCCACGCGGACATGCTCATCGCGCCCCAGGCATTGGGTGACGCGCGAAGCCTCACACTCCAAGCCATGGCGCAGGGCATCCCCATCATCGCCCAGATCGACCCTTGGCTGGATTACCTGGTCGACGGGCAAACCGCAAGACTGCTCGATAAACCTGATGCAACACAGTGGTGTAAAATTCTCTGCGAACTCTTGGCTGACAGGCAGCAACTTGAACACCTTAGCCAACGTGGTCGCGAATGGATTGATGAACACCATGTCCCCGCCCAGCAGGTTCAGGAAGTCATATCGGTGTACCGAACTCTCAGCGGCGAAGCGATCCCGTTTACCATGGATGCTGATGGGTAAAGCAACTCTCAACCGACTTATCACTTGAAAGCAACGACCCCATGTGGATAGCCAATGATATTTCAACTCTCCGAGATCACCGTGCCAAGGCACATGGGCGTGTGGCATTGGTCCCGACGATGGGCGCGTTGCATGACGGGCATCTGTCACTGATCAAACGTGCTCATGAAATCGGCCACACAGTCATCGTGAGTCTGTTTGTGAACCCGACACAATTTGCCCCGCATGAGGACTTGGAAAAGTATCCCAGGCCGTTTAAGGAAGATGTGAAAAAATGTTTGGCAGCACAAGTCGATGGACTCTTTGCCCCCACGGTGGATGCGATGTACCCGCCGGAGGTTTTAAGCAGTGAAGTGAACATCCCGGAGTTAGCTAAAGAGTTGGAAGGGGCATCAAGGCCAACTCATTTTGCCGGCGTCTGTCGCGTGGTTGCCAAGCTATTTAACATGGTCAAACCCCATGCTGCATGCTTTGGCAGTAAAGACTATCAGCAGCTTGCAGTGATCCGTGCGATGGTCGAGGACCTGGCTTTTGACATTCAAATCGAAGCCTGCCCGACGATCCGCGAAGCAGACGGGTTGGCCATGTCCTCACGCAATGTGTATCTCCAAGAGGATGAACGTCATCATGCTTTGGGCTTAAGTAAAGCACTCTCCGAAGCACAACAGATGATCCAAGCAGGGGAGTCCGACCCGTTGATCGTCGAACGTGCGATGCAGCAGGTGATGACCGCTCATCATGTAGCAGTGGACTATGCAGTGATTCGACATGCTCAGACGCTTCGTCAACTCGATAGTCTGAATCTACAAGTCACCGGTAGTGCCGTCGCTTTAGTCGCAGGCAAAGTCGGCAACGTGCGCTTGATTGATAATCGTGTGATTGATGCCGATGGATAAGGAGAAGATGTTGAAGTCGTAGGGTGGGTAGAGCGAGTCTGCGAGTGAAACCCACCGCGAAGATGCAATCGCTTTGTTTTAGCAGGACGCCTGTGACCATAATGGTGGGTTTCGGCTTTGCCTCTACCCACCCTACAAATCTGTGATGTAATCATCGCCACGCAGTGTCACAGCAAGGACAAGACATAAACGACACGTTAGATTTATGCTGCTTTATCTGCAATGCGATGCTTTGCTGAAACTGCCACGCAGTTTATCCCGCGACATCACATGACGACGGATCCTTGTCATCAAGGATGTAGATCATCGCGGTCTTCTTTTCGCCTCGTGCAAAGCCCATGCGTTGGTAGAGTTTTCGGGCCGGTTCATTTTCCTGATCCACAGCCATGAGAATCTGACAGGTGTTGTAGTCGGCAGTGATGTTCATGGCATGTTGGACGAGTTTGCGGCCCAATCCCTTGCCACGGGCATGTGGCGAAAGTCCCAGGTAAACCAACTCCAACGCGCTGCGATGGGTGATGCGATTAAGCAGCATCACGCCCAACGGCTTGTCGTCTTCGTACAACGCAATCCATCGCTTGGGATCAAACTCGCCTGCTGCCATGTGGCCGGCAATGACATCGTTGATATGACGGACACCCAGTAACGCGGGGCAGTCCTTGGTGTCTTCATAGCTTGCAAGGATCGCATCGGCAAAACGCTGGCGATTGTCTTCAGACCATTGATAGACTTGCACGTTGGGGCCGAGGTTCAAGCTATTGCCTGTGCGGTTGGCTGCGGTGATGTATCGCTGCATGTAGATCAGATGAGCAAGGTGTTTGAAACCCGCCTGTTCCAATGCCAGTAACTCATAGCGTTGGTTGGACTCCATGAGTGCCTGGATGATCCTGATTTGCGATCCGTCCTGGACTGTGCAGGCCGCTGCGATGAGTCGGGCCATGGTGTCAACCTGTTTACGCATAGGGACGGCACTGAGGAAGGCCATGCCGGTTTTACCTGCCGAGGGGACCAGCAGCATCGACGCTTGAATCAGATCCAGGTGACAGGCCGCCCAGCACTCGTCGATATTCATGTTCTGCTGTTTGGCAAAGTTGACGAACTGTGTGACCGCCGCGTCGGTGCCGTTGGGTTTACCGGTTAAGAGCATCCCCAAAGCCGCTCGATGCATCGGCCCATGGACACGGATATACCGCATCGGGTCAGGCTTTTCATATTCAAGTGTCGTGGCATCAAGTGTGGCCATGCTGTTCTCGAAGGTTCAAATATTTAATGATGACATCCGGATTTAGCCTGGGCAAACGCATCTAAGCAGGGATTGGTGATTAGTGATTTGGGATTAGGGCCAGACAGTTGATACTGAGTAGTTTTGCGGCCTTTTTGACTTTCCTAATCACTAATCCCTAATCACAAATCCCTTTTCACATATTTTGTCCACATGCGTTTACCTCGGATTGAGCTTTACCGGTTGTTGCAATCTCAAGTCGCCTTTACAATATCATATCCCCACGCAACCACTGTCAGTATAGGAACCTTAAAATGAAAATCACGCGACTTTGCGTTGCGATGCTGACTTTGTTCACCATCACGACCAATACATGGGCAGCACCCGAGCCGGAAATCGTCCCTTCTGCTTACCAGTTGGATTTTGATTATCAGGCGCCGCAACCCATCGCTATCCGCAGTCCCGAAGGTAATATCCAGTGGTATTGGTATCTGACCTACACCATCACCAACAACACCGGAGACGATCACCTGTACATTCCTGATGTCACCGTCTCCTATGATGATGGTGTGATCCTTCAGGCAGGTAAGGATATTCCAGCTTCGGTGTTCAAGGCGATCCAGAAAAAGCAACGTAACCCGCTACTGCTAAGTCCCATGCAAGTCGTCGGCGAACTGCTTCAAGGCAAGGACTTTGCCAAGACCACCGTTGCCATCTGGCCTCACTTTGGTCCCAACGTCAAACAAATGCGCGTCTTCGTTGCAGGACTCAGCGGCGAAACCGCCAAGCTCAAGGTCAAGGATAAAAAAGAGCCCGTCCTGCTCCGCAAAACACGGATGCTCATCTACGAAGTCCCCGGCACAAGCGTCCACCCGCAGGAACAAATCCTCAAACGCAAAAGCGATAAATGGATCATGCGCTAAACATTGTGACATCATTTTGAATATTCAATCCCACGGATACTGCTGGTGTCCGTGGGATTTTTTTTAAGACATTTTTACCGCAAAGGCGCAGAGGGCTCAGAGGTAAGAGAGTGTGATTTTTCGTTGGGATTTAAGCCCAATGATGAGTCACACCCGATGTGAAGCATGGGATACCCACGTCAACCGGTCATCGTACGTATCCCAGTCTTGATTTCACTCAAAGTTGGCTTGAAAACAATTTGTTTATCTCTCTTATCTCTGAGTCCTCTGCGCCTTTGCGGTAAAAAATGCCTTAACCGACTTAACTTATTCGCTCGGTCGACTGCCACCAGCTACCAACTTCATCGCCAGACTTGGACTCAACGCTTTAACGAAATCCAACATGCGGTAATGCCCCGGCACGCATAACTCCAGCTTGGGTTTATCCAACAGCTTCACCATTTTTTTCACAGCCTTGTCCACGGGTATGCCATGCTTGGCAACCTGTTTTTGCATGTGTGGTGTGTCGTAGCCATGAGTGTCGAAAAATTCCGTCTTGATAATGCCAGGGCAGACATACGAAAAATGGACATTGATCCCCTGATGCTCAATGGCCAGACTCTGCGTCAGTGCAACGAGTCCGGCTTTGGCGGCGGCATACGGCCCATGTCCCCAAGGCCCGAACTTGGCTGCAATCGACGCGATGTTGATCACATGACCGTGATTGGCTTTGAGCATCCCCGGCAGGACATGATGGATCAGCGATGCCGGCGCGTGATAGTTCACCTGCATGATCTGCTGATGCTCTGCTTCGGTGATCTGTGCTACCGGGCGATACTCGCCGAACCCCGCATTGTTAAACAGCACGTCCGGCTGACCGTGTTCGTCGATCACTTGTGGGATGATTTCCGCGATCGCTTTGGGATTATTTAAGTCCAATGAAACTGCTATCGCATTGGGGAGTAAATCCGTAAGTGCGGTAAGTCGATCCATCCGACGGGCAAAAAGCACCACACGATTGGCACGAGCAGATAACTGCCGGGCAAGTTCTGCACCGATACCACTGCTGGCACCCGTAATCCAAATGATGGGTTGTTTGGGGGACATGTTTTCACACCGCTTGCGGTTTAGCGCTCCAAAGGTTCATCGACAATTCGCAGCACCTGATATGTGCAACATTCTCCAATCATGTTACTGTAATTACCCAAATGACGACGACACCCAAACGAATTTTGATAACCGCTTTTGAACCCAGCGGCGACGCTCTTGCAGCAGGCGTGGCTCGCCAACTCCTTGAGCGTGAACCGACACTGCAAATTTATGCATTGGGGGGCAACAAGCTTGCCGATGCCGGAGCGATTTTGCTTGAGCATACCACCGACCATGCAGCGATGGGACTTAGCGCGCTTAAGCAGTTCAAAACGCATAAACAGCGACTCAAAACACTCAAAGCATGGCTGGCTGACAACGCCATCGACATGCTTATCCCGGTTGACTCACCTGCTGCCAACTGGTCAATCTGCAAACTCGTTAAAACCAATGTGCCGGGGGCCAAGGTCATTCACCTTGTCGCGCCACAGGTATGGGCCTGGGCTTCATGGCGAATCAAACGTCTGCAAAAATGGTCCGATGGCATCTTGTGTTTACTGCCATTTGAACCCGACTGGTTTGCAAAATACAACGTTCCCGCCCAATTCATCGGCCACCCGGTTTTCGATCCCAACTGTCACGCGCCCGGCAGTGATGCTGAAGCAGGCGATCTGCCACAAGGCGAATTGCGTCTGGTTGTGTTACCCGGCTCGCGTCATGGTGAGATCAAAAGCAATTGGCCGACGATGGTGCATGCCTGTCGGGAACTGCTTAAGCGACATCCCGGAGAAGATAAGCTGCAAATCATCGTCGCTGCCTTGGATCAACGTTTGGCTGAGATGATCAAGACCATCGCCATCGAACAGGAATGCGAAGACCTTTGGAAAGACCGCCTGACACTCACCATCGGCCAAACCGAGTCCGTCCTCCGCTGGTCCAACGTTGCCCTAGCCACCTCCGGCACGGTGACCCTGCAAATCGCAGCCAACGGCAAACCCATGGTCGCCATGTACAACGTCAGCCGACTCCTCTACCACGTCCTGGGCAAATGGCTCGTCACCCAACATACTTACACACTCCCCAACCTCATCAGCCAATGGCAAAGCGGTAAGCGTGTCATCACCGAATTGATCCCCAATTTTGGTAAGGTGAAACCGGTGGTGGATGCGGTCGACAAACTCTTAAGCGACGAACCCTCTCGCCAAAAGCAACAAGCGGAGCTAGCCAAGGTCATTGGTGCGTTTGATGGGAAAGTATTTTCGATTGAAGCAGCAGGTCAACTTTTGCAGCGGCTTTGATATAAGAATTTTCTACGGGGGAATAATGAATCCAGAGAAAGCTCCAAAAAAGCATAGCTTACCAATACTGCTATCTATTTTATCAGTGTTTGTCAGCTTAAATGTATTAATCAAAGTTCTTGTTGAACAGGCAATAATTGATAGATACTTCATGCTCAATGAGCTTGTTTTTTCTGTACTTGGCCCATTCTCCACTGCTTCATTTTACTATGAAATGTGGATCACCATGTTGATGCTTAACACCCCGATCTATTCATCACTTATTTACTGTGCTTGCATCTCAAAAGACAAGAGCAAGTATGTAACGCTTTGTATCATGCTATGGATCGCGGAAGGGATGTGGAATTACATGGCTACAGTAGGCAATGCTATTACTTGATCTTTTTGCAAAGCACACAAAATTGCCCTCTCCAAAGCATCTGCGCGGTGACATTCGAGCATAATTGCTAAATGATTGTTGGACATGATTCACATTCATTGTATCTGAAATATATGAATAGGCGCTAACAAACTAACGCGATCTTGCATCTGCGATGTAACAGCATCACGTGGTGATGCAGCTTTTGTCGATGAGTAAATACTAGACAATTGCTATTGTTTGATAATCGCTGCGACACCACGTGTCGCTGAAACCTCATCGCGGTTTACATGACCCGCAAATCCCCTTCACCCACTTCTCCGACTTTTCTTCGAATACTTGTCGGAACTTTTTCATGGCGTGGGTGAGTAAATCCGTTTGCTCTTGGCGCATGAGTTTGGTGACGCGTTTGACGGCTTTGTCGTCCAGCTCATTGGTGCGTTCGTGGATTTGGTCTGCCAGTTGGGATAGATCGTGATGATCACCCAGGGCATCGGTGATGGTTTTGAGTTTGCTTTGGAGTTTGTTGAGCTTATTGATGTGGGGATTGAAGGTACTGAGTAATTCCAATTGGTAGAGCAGGTGCTTGAGCCATTTGCGGAAACGGTGGCAGAGCAGGGGGTCGGTATTGGGGGCGTCGTTATGGACTTGTCTACCCAATCGCCGCGCTTTGGTGTAGGTGTTTTGGAGTCGGGCTGACAGGTGTCGTTGCTGCTGTTTGGGGCAGAGGTCTTGGCAGGGGTGGTTGTGCCAGTGTTCGTAGATGAGGCTCAGTTGTTTGGTGACCTGCGGCCAATCGACGGGCTGGTTTTGCGGCGGAGTGTTTGATTGCAGGCTTGTCCAATGTTGCTGGAGCCTGCCGAGGCTGCTTAGCGTTTTGGTTTTGGATCGGGCCTGGCTGATTTCTGTCAGTTGGTTTAGCGTCTGCTGGCAGACAAGTTGATCTCTTGCTCCTGCCAGCAGGTGACACATCTGGCGAATCCAGCCATCGACGCTGCGCCAGGTGGCATCACCCCATGTTTGCCGCATGAGTCGGCCCCAGGCGCGCAGCCGCTTGCCGGTGATCCGCAGGTCGTGAATGATTTGCGGGTCATCGCGACTGTCGGTGTCTGTCACCATGTCCTGACAATCAGCAATCGCATCGATCGCGCGCTGGCGGACCTGTTCAAATGTCAGTGGAATTCGTGGCATCAGTTCGATCAATCGACAGTTTGGTTATGGCATGCAAATACTTGTAACATTTTATCAAACAAACAACAATAAACACACGCTCATCAAGATTGATCGGGTAATTAACAATTTCAGGAGTCGTGATTCGGGGGTAGTAAAAGGCAGCCTTCGTTCTGTCATTCCGTGCAGGCGAAATCCAACTATGTCACTTATGTCTTGTCCTTGCTGCGGTTTAAACAATTAATTCCCATCCTCCGTCACTTCCGTGTAGGGACTTTATGCACGTCAA
>MDTD01103247.1_pt1 | contig 11204 bp, 6 predicted proteins | sample 811221 | NCBI WGS metagenome assembly MDTD01 (sample SAMN05326646, study PRJNA326480) | marine metagenome | isolation source: seawater | place: Pacific Ocean: South West | collected 2011
CCCCGACATTATGCGCTCTGAAATTATTTTAATTTTATCCATTGTTAGGTTCGGCTGGATCTCAAAAATTTTCTCATGAAATGTTTTTTGCGTTGTTTCCCTATCATGAATTAATTCCTCAAATTGTTTTTCACCAGGCCTTGCACCGATAAAGCTAATAGGTATATCGATATCTGGTTCCAAACCTGACAACCTAATTAATTCATTAGCAATATCAATAATTTTAATTGGCTGTCCCATATCAAGGGCATATACCTCGCCGCCCTTTCCAAGACTCCCAGCCTGAATAATTAACTGGGCTGCCTCACTAATGGACATAAAATATCTTTCCATATCAGGGTCAGTAATTGTTATTGGTCCACCAGCTTTGATTTGTTCCTGAAAAATTGGTATCACACTACCACTGCTACCAAGCACATTGCCAAAACGAACGGACATAAATCTAGTAGAATATGAGTTGTTTGCACCTTGGCATATCAGTTCAGCAAGTCGCTTTGTTGCTCCCATCACATTTATTGGCTTAACAGCCTTATCTGTACTGACCAAGACAAACTTTTTAACATCATGTTCAATTGACAGTTTTACTAAATTTGCAGTCCCAATCACATTTGTTTTTATTGCTTCCCAAGGAAATGCCTCTTGCATAGAAACATGTTTATAGGCAGCTGCATGGAAAATAACCTGTGGCTGATATTGGCTAAATACCTTTTTTAGAATATCTAAATCGCGGATATTTGACAGCAACGGTTTTGTGAGCACATTATTGTGACGACTGAGAATTTCCCTCTCTATTTGGAATAAATTGTACTCGCTACTATCCAGCATAACCATTAAAGCTGGTTCATATTTTAAACATTGCCTTACAAGTTCTGAACCAATACTACCGCCAGCACCAGTAATTAGAACTCTCTTGCCCATTATATATTTCTCAATTATTGTATCATCTATTTTCACCTCTCTTCTTCCTAGTAAGTCAATTACAGAGACTTCTTGCAACTGATTAGCAGATAGCTTGCCAGAAAAAACCTCATCAACAGATGGTAATGTTTTGAACGGCTTACCTGCACTTTTACAAATTTCAATAATTTCAAAAATTTTATTTCTCGGCGCGCCAGGACAACAAATTAAAGCTTCATCGTACTTCGATACGTATTCACTCAGGCTAGAAACTTTTCCTAAGACCTGACGACCGTGTATTAACTTGCCATGTAAATACACATTATCATCTAAAAATCCAATTGGATCCATTTGATACTTAGAATCATTGAGTATTTCCTTACAAATGAATTCGCCTGTAGAACCTGCGCCTATAATTATAACCCTTTTATTCAATTGAATGGTATAGCGTTTAGGGTTTAACAGGTGTGAATAGACCATACGAATACCAATTCTAGATAAACTAGTAAAACCAAAGGTTAAGATTAAATCAATCATGAAAACTGATCTCGGTATACCAATAAATCCTCTAGAATAACCTATAATTGCAACAACCAGTATTGTCCCAAAAATATTTGCTTTAACAATATTTACCATGTCGATTAAACTTGTGTAACGCCACATACCTTTGAACATGCCAAAAATATAAAATGAAAACAATTTTGCAATTAGTACAAGACTCAGAATATTATAAAAAGCGTCATCATAAATTATTTGTGGAATCAAAAAATCGTTTCTAATGATAGAGGCAAATAAGAATCCGCACATTATTGATATGATATCAGATAAAATTAATATTCGCTTATTCTGATTTTTTGAAAATAGGCTAACTTTTTTTTGGGGCTTCTTTATTTTTAGCTTGGATATTGTGTCCATGATTTTAAAATCGTCGCTATTTTCAATCTTTAATAAGTTTATGATCAAATAGTGGCCCATTCTTCTAGGTATGATAATTGAAAGTATGGTAACTACAACTAGTTTAAGATCTTCAAAGAAGTTTTTTCTTGTGAGATAATAATTGTCAAGTAATACTTTTATGTTGAGAATTTGATTATAAGAATTATCAGGATCTAATACTGACCATATTTCTGATTCATTTCTAAATATTATTGATGAATATCCTGATAGACCTGGTTTAATGGATTCCAGGTAACCAAAAGATTCATTATCCACATATTCAGGAACCTCAGGTCGCGGACCAATAAAACGCATTTCGCCCTTTAATATGTTAAATAACTGGGGTAGTTCATCAAGCTTGTTTCTTCTGAGAAACCTTCCCCATTTTGTTGCATCTAAATTACTTCCGTCCTGAAATACTTTTTGGTTAGCTTGATTGTTTCGAAGGGTTCGGAATTTATATATTTTGAATAAATCAAAATTTTTGCCCACCCTATTTTGGGTGAAAAATATTGGCCTTCCCTGTATGATAAAATTGCAAAGTGCAATAATCATTAGAAGTGGTGCCAAAGTAATTAACAAAAAGGAAGCGATTAATCTTGAAAAAAATTCCATATAGTAAATATCAATTACAAAATTATGCGTTCTAAAAATTTTTAGTGTCCATTACTCATATCGCAAGAAGACAATCAGTCTGCACATCTAATATTAAAACAATTTAAACGAAAAGGAATCTAATTATTTTAAATATATATCGCTGATATCACAAATCGCTTGAATTATATAATCCAGATCTTTGATTGAAAGTTCTGGATAAACAGGCAATGATAAAACAGAATTAAAAAGAGAATTTGCTTTGGGATAATCATTGTAATCAAAATCATACTTGTCCCTATAATATGAAAGGTGATGTATTGGTTTATAATGAACTGCGATACCAATACCTTTTTTATTCAATTCTTTAATAAAGCAATTTCTTGTTATTTTCCATTTATCAAGTAATAATCTTATTACGAAAAGATGTTTTGAATGCTCATTATCATATTTGGGGAGTTCAATCCCATCTATATTTCTGAGACCTTGGGTATATTTTGAAAAAATATCTGATCGCTTTAGTTGCCATTGTTTTATTTCGCCTAATTGCCATAAACCAAAAGAAGCTGAAAAATCAGTAAGATTATACTTGTAACCTAAATTTGTTATATCATATTCCCATTTACCATTAGTTTTAAACCTATTCCAGCCATCTTTGGTAATTCCATGAAGTGATAGTTTTTTTATTTTTCTTGCAAGACTATAATCATTTGTTGAAACCGCTCCGCCTTCACCGCCTGTAGTTAAATTTTTATTTGCATAAAAAGAAAATGCAGCGGCATCCCTAGTGTTACCAATTTTAATTCCATTTGAGTATGCTTCCAAGGCATGGGCGGCATCCTCTAATATGAATACCCCATATTTGTCAGCTATATCATTCAGATTATCTAAACTGACTGCCTCACCTGCGAAGTGTACAGGTATGACAACTTTCACGGAGCTATCCTTCTTAATAATTTCCTCAACTCTATTTAAATCGATCAGAAAACCATCTTTCTCACAATCAACTAATAGTGGTTGCATACCTAAATAAACTCCACATTCAACAGTAGATGCAAAAGTTAATGCTGGCGCAATAAATTTATGTGTTTTCCCATATCCTTTTGCTGCCAAGGTTAAATGAAGAGCAGCAGTACATGAATTAACTGCGACGACATATTCAGAATCTAGAAGTTTAGATAAACCTTCTTCAAATTTGCCAACGACCTCACCCGTGGTCAGCCAACCCGAAACAACAGAATCAGGAAAAAACTTATTGAGGTTTCGCGGTAAGTTAGGCCTATGAAAAGGAATTTTAATCATAAATTCTTTTTTATTTTATAATAATAGTCAATTCCTAGTGCACCTTTTGTGAAATTTTTGGAAAGATTTGAGTTATTAAATTCAAAATATGAAATTATCGATAAGTTTTTTCTTATCAACCACCTTAGATTTCCAGTGAAATAACTAACGTTTTCAACCACTCCGCTTGGAAAAGGTGTAACTTTATAATGGTCATATGGATCATATGGATTTGAAACTAAGTTATTTTCACCTATAATCAACTTGCCAAAATTAAAACTGAAATTAAATTTTTCCATGTTAAAACAATTCATGCCAAATCTTATATCTCTTACATCACTGCCCTGATACCAACCTATCGGTTTATCTCTTTGAACAAAATTGTTAGATCCACTCTCATGCCTGAACGTGTATGTACCCACTTGAACAATAGATGAGTAAATGGAGATAAGTGTGTTGCTTGTAAAATTTGATACATAATTACATTTCAATGAAAAAGCATTTGCTGAGCTTTTACCATTATCTTTTTGGCTCCTATCAATGGAAAACTCATCTAAAACAAGATTAGCCGATAGCCGGAAGTTTTTTGAGCTAATTGCATCAACAGAAAGTTGCCAAACGCCATTTCCTGAATCAGTTCCCTCATGATTAGGTCTTCCATTTAGTTCTATCTCAAGATGGGTAGAAATAGGATTTAAGTAAGAAAAATCAATTGCTCTATTTTTACCGGAATATATGACGATTTCTGATAATCCAATTATTAGATTTTTTTGATTGCTCCATTCAATTCCTCTACCGGTGATATATCGATTAATAGCCACGGAATCCGTCTCAAGATAACCGTGGAAATAACGTGCTCTTAGATTACCAAAATCTAAATCTAGCATACCATAGTCGTACGCATTTGATTCTTCACTTAAAACTAAATGAATGTCGTTACCTGCGCCCCAACTTTGCCTACCTCTTCCAAATTGCATAATCATCCAATCATTTTCAAAACTTATACCTGAAATGTCTGTTTCTCCAGAAACAAAACCACCTCGTTTTATATCTCTTTGAATACCAGAAAATCTGGGAAAATCATCCGGCTTATCAACTATTCTAGAGTAAAAATACCCTTTGTAATTTTTGATAAAAGTAAAATGGCTATGTGCGTACAAAGCTTTTTTTGAATCAAATATATTAAAACCAAGTTGTGCCCTAAAATCCAAGGAGTCTGATTTACGATCTTTGTGAACAATTCTTGACGGCCCAAATATTGTATTTTTACTCCAATTCTCAATGATATTGGATTGTAGTTTTTGAATTTCGAATTCATAAAAATCTTGCGGTATTTCTTGAGAAGTTATAACAAGAATCGGAAAGAAGATTATTGCAATTTTTTTCATATTCTACTAAAACTATTCTTGTTAAAATATTTATCTCTAAGCTCAGCGTCTCCCCATTTATCTATAAAATATAATAGACCAAATAATGAACCAATTCCATAAGATAAATGCATAGCTAAAAAACAGATCGGAAGAAAAAGATAATAAAATCTAAATTTGGAACTCTTTATCATTTCTGACAGGGCAAAAATTATTGATAAAATAGAATAGCTATACCCTAAAAGGAGGATAGGAAAGTTATTATGGTGGAAATATTTTAGGTGGATGGACAATACTGATGTTATTACGAAAAGTAATGGTATAATTTGTCTTATTGATGCTACTCCTTTTCTTTTTTGGAATACCCTTATTTTGTAAAAACCATATTGGAAATATTGCTTTACAAGCCCCTGCAAAGTATTTCTTGTATAGTAAAAGGATTTTATTGAAGGGTGAAGCCATATTTTGAAATCATTCTGTATCATTCTATAGTTAAATTCGTCATCTTGATTTCTTACAAGCTCAAAATCATAACCGCCTATTTTTTCAAATACATGTCTTCTGTAAATACCAAATGCAAGTGTATCAACATACCTTCCTTTTTTTACTTTTCCTCTAAATACTACGCCTCCAACTCCAAACTTTGATCTTTGAGCAGCTGATATTGCTTTTCCAATAAAAGTATGAGAAATATTTTTAATTGTGCCTCCAACACAGTCAGCTTTGACAAATTCAAATTCGTTCAAAGCATTTCTTAGAAAATTTAATCCTAATCTGGCATGTCCATCAATTCTTACTATGAAATCCCCCTTCGAAATTGATAAAGCACGGTTAAAGCCTGATGAGACGATTTTATCCGGATTATCAATCATTATTAACTGACTACATTTTTTTTTAATGACATCTACTTTTTCTCTAGTACCATCCTCAGACATTCCATCAGCAACAATAATTTCAAACTGAATATTGCCGTGCTCCTGGGCGATGATAGATTCTATCAGTCTTTCAATATAAATCGATTCATCTCTTACGGGAAGAATATATGAAATAAAAATTCGTTTAATCATTTAGTTCAGAAAAAAATTGTTTATACTTACCAGATGGTGTTCGTTTAATGTGTTTAGTCCTGTTGATCTCAATTTTTAATCCGGGTTCTAAGTAAATGTCCATTCTTTGTTGGATATCTTTCACTTCTGATGCAGTAAGCGCTCTATCTGAAACAATTTCAAAAATAAAAGTGTCAAGCCTTACCTGCCTGATAATAAACTCTTTTAGCACACCAGTGGACTCAAGGATTGAACGTGCAATATAATAAAAAGTGAGACCCGGTGATTTTCTACCGCTTGGCAAAATTATTGTATCACTGGTCCTGCCCGTTAATCTAGATAGTAGAAGTTCACCTATCTTTGTATTGTATTTTAATGCGCCAACGTCGCCTACCTCATATCTAATAAAGGGCATGGCTTCATTGTGAAGGTCAGTGACTAAAATTCTCCCCTCCTCGCCATCAGATAGCACCTTACCCTCATCATCGACAATTTCAATAAATTGTGTTTCAAATGACAGTCTCCAATTTAAACTGGCATCCTCAAATGCGGTAATTCCACCAGCCTCTGAAATTCCATATTCATTTATTATCTTAACTCCAAAACCTGACATCATAATTTTTCTGTCGTCCTCTGTTAGCATTTCGGAAGTTGTGATGCACAACTGAAGACTTGGGCATTGGTTTTTGAGAACTAAACCATTTTTCAATAAAAATTTCGCAAAAAGAACTAACGAATTGGTATACCCATAAATCAACTTAAATTTATTTTTACTAAACTTTTTCACATGTTTAGCAAGAATCTTATCTGATAAATCAAAAACAGTCATCGTTTTCCTATTCAGCGTAAAATCCTTTAATAAATCGTATGCTTTATAGAACCCCTTTAATGGACTACCAAAGTACCTTGCTTGCTTAGAATCAATATCAATACCATGCCATTTGTAACGGTTTTGTACTAATGCCCATGTTAATGCATGAGCAGGCCTATTTTTTGCAAAAAAAAATGGAACACCAGATGAACCTGATGTATTTGCGAGATAGATATTTTTCTTTGTATACCCATTTGAAAGTAAAAGTTCTATTTGTTTTTGATAATCGGCCTTTTTCATAATTGGAAGATCTTTCCAATTTTCAGGTAGCTTGTCTTCTAAAAACGCTCTGTAAAATGAATTGTATCTATAGTGATGTTTAACAATACCCCACTTCCTATTATTTTGCCATTTTTGTTTTTGCTCGATAGAGAGATTTTGAAAATTAGATAAAGTAATTGCAGCTTTTTTAAGATCATATCCTACCAATTTAATAAATGATTTATTTAATATTTTAATTTTTATTATTCCCGAATAATCCAATATAATGAGTTCTTAATACAGGTGCTTTAGAAAAAATTTTGTAAAGTGTTTGAGTATAGGAACCAAGCATTCGAACAAGAGGTGGTAATATTGTCAAAGTATTAATATTTTTTTTCATTCTTGAAAATAATAACCATAATTCATCGCGATGTATACCTACTACATCTTTATTTGCTGGATTGTTATATCGTAAATCGTAATACAAAATAAAACCATTAGGTTTAAGAACTCTCTGAATTTCATTGGAAATTTTAAAACGACTTTCTAAATCATTTACAGAGGAAAACAAAGTAAATATATTAATAAAATCAAATTTTCCACTTGAAAATTTTAAATTTCCTGCATCCATTTTTAAAAAATTTGCCTTAGGATATATCTTTTTTGCAGCGTCCAATCTATCTTGGCGCAAATCTATACCTGTGATATTTTTTTCTTTTGCCCCTAGTTCGATTAAAATTTTAACAGTATCTCCCCCCGCACAGCCAACATCTAAAATTTTGTTATTTTCTAAATTTATCTCATTCTTTTTAAGTAATTGTTTCGAAATAGTTAATTTTTCTTTATGTATTATTAAATTACCAATATTTTTGTTTGACCACTTTTTACCAAATATTCTTTCATTCATATACCTCCTGTAAATATTTTTATTTATTTTTTCATTATTGTTTACACAACTATCATTTTTGATATTGAGTATTTTCTCCCACGATGATTTTATCTTCTTCCAATCAAAAGATTCTGCCTTTTTTCTTGCTCTCAGCGATAATTGAGATGAAAGTTTTTCGCTGTTTAAAATCTTAAGTATAGATCCTACCATTGCGTCTGCATCATCTTTAGCAGTTAAAATAGCATCATATCCATTTTTATGAAGATATGGAAGTCCTCCAACGTTGGTTGAAACGATGGGCAGTCCTAATGCCATCGCTTCTAAAACACTAACCGGTTGATTATCGAAATTGGTAGTATTTAAAAAGATATCTGATTGCATAGCATGTGTTTTCCACTCTTCCTTAGTTAAGATTCCCGTAAAAAATATACTATTCTCCATACCTAACTTTGCTACAAGGTTTTTACAATCTCTCATGGTGCCGTCCTTTTCAGGACCCACCATGTAGAGTACCGCATCAGGCTTGATAGCCTTTAACCGGAACAATACCCTTATTGCCATTTGAGGGTTGTATACTTTATGAAAGGACCTAACCCAGATTAATTTGGGACTAGTTCTTAGTCTATGTTGAAAATTGTATTTGGCAACATCAATTGAATTTGGCAAATACTCTGATCGAAACCCATTTTTTTCAAAAACCAACTTCATATATTTGGATGGTGAAATGTTAATTTTTGAATAAAGAAATACCATATTTGCAATGCTTTTTTTTCTTAAAAGTATTTCTGGAAGCCCCCCGCCCCTTATTATTGGTATATAATTTATTCCATACAACCTGCATATCATTGCCGAAAAAAAAGCATAAATAAACGCAATCCCGCTGTAGGTATCTATTAGAACAACTTTGATTGACCCTTTGTACCTAAGGATTGTAAAAATCATATCAAAAAGTCTTTGAACTTTATTTATTTTATCAGATGATTGTATTAACGGAGCAAGTTCAGATAGTTTCTCACCAAGGGTGGAAATACTTGTTGGCGTGAGCCCATGACGAACTAAAAGATTCCCAATGTAGATAATTTTTTTTTGATCTGGCATTTTTAAACTTAGAATTAAAGGAAAATCAGTTTTGCTGGAAAAATTAAAAACTGTTTTTAAGTAGAAATTCTGATAAAGCAGGATTGAATAATTTCTACTTGACGCTCAAGTTAATATGAACGAAAAAAGAGCTTCGTTAAGTTTACACTTACTTCTGTAAAAGATATTATTCATAAAAAATCCTTTTTCGATGTGGTCTTTAATATATTTGTCACTTCATAATAAATTATGATTATCAGCTTTCATTTATGAAATTTCATTTTTATACTTTTCTACTACCAACTCCCAAGTACGCTCTTTGGCCCATCTTATAGAATTTTTTGAGTAGTTTTTGTAGTTTTCTATTATATTCCTTGTCGCCAAATATAAATCAGCAGGACTATCATTACTTATTAATTTGCCATTATATCCGTTTGAAATTGCATCTTCAATGCCACATCCCAACGACCCTATTGCAGGTAAACCTAAATGATTTGCCTCCAAAATAGCAATTCCAAAACCCTCCACACCTCCATTTTCTATATTTTCACTAAGCATAACAAATATGTCTGAACTCAGCAATTTTTCTACAACCTCATCAATACTTAAATACCCATGGAATTTCACTGAATTTTCAACACCCAGCTTAGTGGCAAGTTCAATCAAATCACCTTTTATGTAAGGTTTACCAATCATTTCATAAAATACTTTTCCATATTTTTTTTTTAGGTGCGGTAATGAATTGATTACGTTATGTTGCCCCTTGCGATAGCTTAAAGATCCTAAAGTAATTAACTTTACGGAATTTAAGCTTGGAGTAGTCTTTTCTCTATTCCTGCTTAATCGATTTGGATCAAAACCATTATTTATAACGATTGCTTTTAAATGGGATTTAGTCCCGAGTAGGCAGTTTTTTGAAAACCTTGAAACGGCAACTATCTTGTCGAATTTTGAAATGGAGATTTTTAAGAAATTAATAATTATTTTACTTCCCACTCTAAGTTCAGACCCATGAAAAATTGCTATTGATTTTTTAAAAAGTAACTTTGGAAATATCGATGTACACAACAATGAAGATTGGCCTGTTGCAATTAAAATATTTTTTCTACTCTTAAGTGTTGAAATAAAAATCAGAGTCCCAATAGCGAAAAACTTAACGAATCGTGAAAGTGGGTATCTTAAAATTTTAAAATTTTCTGAAGAATCAAATGCACTATCTTCAATCATGTTATTTCTTGGAGCTACAACAGTAACATTAAAATTATTTTTTACAAGTTGCTGTGCTAAATTAAGAGCGTGATTCCCTATGCCGCCTGGATGTGGGGGAAATTCCGAAGTGACAATTAAAATCTTATTTCTCATTCACTATCGGGAATTAAAGTGCTGATAACAAAAAACAGCGGGGTTACATAAGTCCTCATTGCAGAATGCATGGAGGTTCCTATCGCTATAAAACACAATACAAATAGTAAGGCACCATTTATATTATAGCTATTTAATTTGTACACATTTATCAATTGCCAACCAATTAACATAATAATTGATAAACCAAAAAGACCATGCTCAGCAAGCAATCTAGAAAATTCTGTATGTGCGGCTATTCCTACTAATTTACTCTCCCTCAAAAAAGTTGATGCACCAGACCCAACACCAAAAATTAAATTATTTTTCCAAAGTGTAAGATCTGAAAGTAATAGCTCGTACCTTCCTGTTGAAATAGTATTGATTGTTTTTACCTTAGTCTTGTTCAACGTGCTCACTGTTTCTCCGAGGTAACGATTTGATAAATTACCTTTCGAAATATTTTGTATTACGCCGTATGACATAACCAAAATAGCTATGGCAAAAGTGAAAAACAAAAAGGGTCTGAGCAATCTTAACCTTTTGATTGTTTGAAATGATTTTGATTTTCTGAACATAAAATAGTAAATCAAAATTGCTAATATACCAATTAACATTCCCCCTCTGGAAAATGATAGAAAACCTTGATAAGCAAACAGACCAATAAACAATCCATCAATTGTATGACTACCAGAAAATAAAAG
>MDTD01048427.1_pt1 | contig 11203 bp, 9 predicted proteins | sample 811221 | NCBI WGS metagenome assembly MDTD01 (sample SAMN05326646, study PRJNA326480) | marine metagenome | isolation source: seawater | place: Pacific Ocean: South West | collected 2011
ACAATAAAATCCGCAGTGTCATCCCGATCAATTTCAAAAATCCGGAAAAACTGCCAAGCTTCCCGAATTCAAGAAGTATAGAATGGGAGTCCAGCACAAACGGCGGCATCGCCGGCATGATCATCGATTTTAAATATCCGGAACAAGGTGTCATGCGGCTTGAAACCGCTCAGGGAAACATTGTTTTCGATTTAACAGAGCAGGCCTACAAGCCGTTTGAATACAAATACGGGGGAATTGATAAACAAGTATCCATTTACCGTCTGCCGGACGAACTGACCGAGACCAGTATGGATTTAAAAATCAGGGTCAGCAAACTGAAAAAAGGCGTCAACCCGATATACGTGAAAGTGGTACAGGAAGACGGCCACATGGCCTGGAGCAGTCCTATCTACATCGATATGGAATAAGCTTTGTTAAGCTGTTGCTGCGGTTGAAAAAAAATAGTGCGGTGCTAAATTAACAATTCAGTGCCGGAGACTATGTTTCCACTTCAATAAACTTAACTATAAGGGTTAACTTAATGCATACTCCTGAATGGCTCAAAGACGCGGTTTTTTATGAAATTTATCCACAGACATTTTATGATACCAACGGCGACGGCATCGGCGATCTGCCCGGCGTTATCGAAAAACTAGACTACATCAAATCGCTTGGTGTAAACGCCATCTGGCTCAATCCATGCTTCGAATCACCGTTCCAGGACGCCGGGTACGACGTTGCTGACTTCTACAAGGTAGCTCCCCGTTACGGAACCAACGACGATCTGAAAAAGATTTTTATTGAAGCGGAAAAACGCGGCATGAAGATCATCCTCGACCTGGTTGCCGGTCATACATCGATTGAACACCCCTGGTTCAAAGAGTCATGCAAACCCCAAAAGAATAAATATACCAATTATTATATCTGGACCAATACCTGGGGCGAAGGTGATCCAAATTACAAATTTATCAATGGTTACGCCACTCGTGAAGGAAACTTCATGATCAACTTCTTTTATTGCCAGCCTGCTCTGAACTATGGATTCAGTCCGGCCGATCCTGAAAAACCATGGCAGTTGCCCCCGGATCACCCGGACTGCATGGCGGTTCGTGAAGAAATGCGCAATATAATGAAGTACTGGCTGGATATGGGCGCCGCCGGATTCCGGGTTGACATGGCGTCATCACTGATCCGCGGAGAAGACGCCGAAGGCGGCATCGTCGAATTATGGCAGGACTACCGCGCCTGGATGGAACAGGAATATCCCGAAGCGATCCTGGTGGCTGAATGGTCCCATCCGGACAAAGCTATCAACGCCGGATTCCACATTGACTTTATGGTTCACTTCAACCTGCCGGGATACACCTCGCTATTCAGGTCCGAAAAATACCGTGTTCCGAACTCTCCGTTTGCAGGAGAAACCAGCTATTTCGATAAATCAGGCGAAGGCGGCTGCAGATTGTTCGCAGACGAGCTTGCCGAACAGCTTGAAGCAACCTCAGGTAAAGGATATGTATCCGTACCGACCGGAAACCACGACATCGGCCGTATCCGTCAGGGACGCAGCATGGATGAACTCAAATGTCTTTACACCTGTTTGTTCACTCTGCCCGGTGTACCGTTTATTTACTACGGCGATGAGATCGGCATGGATTACGTCACCGGTTTGGATTCCAAAGAGGGCGGTTACAACCGCACCGGATCCCGTACCCCGATGCAGTGGGATGCCAGCGCAAACGCCGGATTCTCCAGCGCCGATGCCGAACAGCTCTATCTACCGATAGATCCGTCACCCGAGCGTCCGCTTGTTTCAGAACAGGAAAATGATGCTGATTCGCTGTTGAACTACACCAGGAAACTAATAAAACTGCGCCGCGAAACCCCGGCTCTGGCCTCTGACGGGACCTATGCCACTCTCAACTCGGGAGAAAAGGGAGAACCCTACATCTACAAGAGAAGTATTGGTGACGACAGTTATATTATCGCCCTGAATCCGGCTGGCAAATCAGCAGAAGTTAAGCTTGATGCAGTAATATCTGAAGAGATCATAGTATCCGGAGTCAATGTCAAAGATGGGATGTTTACGTTCGAACCCGGTTCATACGCAATATACAGGAGTTAAAAATGAAAAAGCTGCTTTACGTCAAGGGGTCCCCGCGAACCAACCGTTCACGTTCAATGGGGGCGGCCGAAGCATTCCTGACAGAATACTGCAAAAGTAATCATGACGTAAAAGTGGAAGTTCTCGACCTCTGGCAGGAGGATCTGCCGGAGTTCACCGAGACGGCGGCAACTGCCAGATATAAAGTTTCTCAAGAGATTGAAATGTCGGAAGCGGAAACTGAAGCCTGGGGAAAAGTCCGGGCTTTCGCTGAGAATTTCAAGCAGTATGATGAATATCTGTTCGCGGTCCCGATGTGGAATTTCTCCCTGCCCTACCGCGTAAAGTATTTTATCGACATTGTGACCCAACCTAATCTGACCTTTGAAGTAACAGATGTCGGCTACAAAGGTCTGCTTGAGAATAAAAAAGCTTACGTCGTTTTTTCCTCTCATGGAGCATATGACGCACCAGAGCTGGCCGCACTTGACCACTGCCGACCATATTTCAGGTTATTTCTCGGTTTTATCGGCATAACCGATATCAGTGAAATAAATCTGCAGGGGGCAGAAGACCAGAGCGACCAGATCAAAGCTGAAATAGAACGGATTCTTTCAGCGTAATCAGGCCGGTTCCGCATTTGTGATGCGGATCACCACCGGATTGTGCCATTTCATGTTTCCATAAGGCCGGTAACACCGAACCGCGGAAATATGCAAACCACTGTCGGTTTGCCGCCAACGCGTAGCAATATCCCTGTCGCCGTATGAGTGCTCAAGTATTTGGCCGTTCTGTCCGACCAGCTCCACTCTGGTTTTATCTGTCGCATTGACCTTCTTCAAGAGGAATTCCCGGCGTTCGCCGCGCTCCCAGATAATTCCGTCAACTACGTATGCGAAAATATCCCCTGAGCCTTTTTCCTGTGAATACCAGACATTACCTTCTCTGAGATGGCACCATGGCCGAGCGTTGTATACCGCTGGCTTATTCCAGAAAATCCAAAGCCCTAACTCTCTTAAAATATTGTCCTGATCAGCAGGGATGCGGCCATACGGATCGGGTGTCACGTTGATAAGGATGTTTCCGCCTTTGGCCCGGGTTTCAATCAAAAGCTTAATCAATTCAGTTCCGGAATGATTAACGTCGTTGGTAGCCTTCCAGTTCCATTGACTGCCGATTGTATGACAGGTCTCCCAGGCTTCAGGGATTGCTTCATCCGGCAAATACTGTTCCGGGGTAGGCATTTCACCCCGGGTTACTATAATCTCGCCATCAGTCTTCCAGGTAAGCTCTTTCAAGCCCTCTGCCGGACCGTCAAAGAAAACCGTATCTATTTTGCCGTAATTCCCTAACAGTTCTGCCAGTTGGGATTTGTTATATTTCATCAACCCGGGATTATGTGCCGGAACTACATCGTCGCACATGAACTGCAGTTTTTTTCCATTATTCAGCAGCCAGTGGAAATCCAGTGGCGAGAAATACAATCCAACCCCCAAACCGCGTTCTCTGAACGCATCAACAAACATGCCTGTTATATCTTTCCCGTAACGGCTGTTCATGACATTATAATCATTGGTTTTGGTATCGTACATACAGAAACCGGCATGATGTTTTGTGGTAAAACAGCAATACTTCATACCAACAGTCTCAGCCAGAGACGCATAGTCGTCCGGGTCAAAATGCTTCGGATTAAAGTGCCCCGGCAAATCATCCAGATACTGCTGAAGAATCCGGTCCGAAGCGCCGATCATCGGATGGCTTATTTCCCCGCCCAATGGTGAATCAACATTCCAGTGAATAAACATTCCCAGGGCGAGGTCGCGAAACCACTCCTCCCTATCCGGATTATTTCCACCGCTTTTAATCGCGGATGTACGGTCAACAGTCTCGTCTACAAAAATATCTTTTACAGCTTTTATCATTTTAAATCAGATTACTTGAATTACAAATACTATTACGCCCACTTATGATGGCGCAATTTTACTTCTTGCTGGTGTTAGTTAGTTTACCAGTAGCGGAATTGAACACCAGAACAGCGGCCTCGGAGCCTTCTTTTTCAATCGAAACAGAATAAATGCCTTTCGATTCTGACAGGCTTTTTACATTCAACAAAGGTGATCCTTTACGACTGACTGCCACTTTTATTCTAAAGGTTTCCCCTTTTTTGTATTTTCGTTTTGAGGTTCCATTGAATTTTGCCTCGAAGAAGTTCCATTTCCTGTTCTTAAAATTTTTGAATGATGAAACATCGCCATCAGCCTTGATTATGAAGTTATCATCAGAAACCTGAAGTCCTGAACCGGCAAACGTTTTTGATACTCTGACCAGCAGAGAAATGCCTTCACACGGAGTATCTTTCAGGCAGGTTAATTCAATTACTCCAGCAAAACCATCTTTGTCCGCGAACCATATATCGGTCCGTTTCCACGGTCTCTCTCCTTTCGGCAGACCACCGAAAACGGCCTTTACCGGCTGGAATCTTACTGCCTGGGCAATCCAGTCTTTCCCTGTAACAGTTGTTCGCTTCGCGTCCTTGTCCAGATGAACGATTGAATAAGCTTTTGTCAACTCAGCTTTTTTCGATAACTTCGGAATAATACTGATTGAGTTAATATATGATATCACCTTTTTAGTATCTGAAAAACTGGCTCCGCAGGTGGAATCACACCAACTTCTAAACGGCATTACCACATCATAACCGCCTCTTCTCATAGCTCCGCCGTTTGCGTTTTCATCAAATTCACAACGATCCGATATCGCCTTCGGTTTGACTGAGTCATCGTAGAAATGCATTGCGTAATAAGTGAAATAATAGGGTTGGGAAGTCTGAAGACGAACATTCATAACACCCCGGGTCAATGGATCTTTAGATAAGGCGGCAATGATTTCCGGCGCAAAATACGGTCCGCCGGTTCCCCAGATATGTTTCCACCATGGTGAAGAGAATGCCGTCAGCCACCCGCATATAGTTGCGGATTTACTCCACCCGGACATCTTGATCAAGGACTGTTTGACCTGTTCGTTTCCGGAATGCAAATAGTAAATACCGAGAAAATTTGAATCAAAATTAAAATAACATGGATCGGGTCCGGATGACCGGATGTAACTGAACGCTCCTCCTGGCAATTGCTGCTTTTCCGCTTCTTCATTACATTTAATCGCCAACTTGCGCCACTTTTTAAGGTCAGGATCTTTCGGATATATACGTTCATAAACGGCGGCAGCCACCTCCAGCCCGGCAGCGGCCTGATGCAGCGTGTTTGGAGCCACCCGCAGCCAACTGCTTTTATTCTGGCTGTCATAGCAGCTCTGAACGGACGGGCGGAGCTTTTTCAACCAAGATTTTATTTGCTCAAGACTTATTTCTTTACTGTCAATCCAGAAGTCAACCGTTTTCAAGGCCGGAATAAGCGACCAGTAGCCAGTTGGTTTTGCCGCCAGTTTTTCTAGAGTGGCATTAGTAAAGAAAAGCGCACGCTTCTTTAATTTTGCATTCCCCTTCAGTTTACTTTCAACCGCGACATATCCCCAGGTCAGCCAGAAGGCTTCGCCTTTCTTCTTCTTTTCATCGGCCATGTGCATGGCCCGCGCCAGAGCACGCCTGGACATCTTCAGATATGGGTTATCCGGGGATATTTTTTTCTTCAATAGATCATTATCCTTTCCGGCAAACGCAGAGAGGGTTATGAGTCCGGAAGCAATAATTAAGTTAATTTTCATAAAACTGACCTTTGTAATTATTTAATTTTTATTTCTTAAGATGCTTATCAATTTCCTTCAAAGCCTTTTCCCGAGTCGCGACAATAGCAGGCCAATGCCCTTTATGAGGATAAGGAATAAACTCTTTCGGTGTACTGATATTGTTATATGCCGCGTAAACGGTTGAAGGTTTGGTGAGATAGTCATGCCAGGCTGCCGTAACCAGCGCCGGACATTTGATCCTGGAAGCAAAATTGCAGTTATCGAGATATCCAGCGGTCACTTTGGTTTTGGCATTCCACCTGAAGTTACCGGGCCAACCCCTGACCTGTTTTTTCTCGATACCGCCATTATTGCAAAGCCCCGGAACCCCGGCATAACAGAAAGTTATTTCCGGAGAAAGTCCGGTCACTGCCAGAGATTGCGCGCCACCCTGACTGTCTCCGTAACTGATAAGATTTTTACCGTCCCATTCCGGACGGGTTTTCAGGTATTCCAAACCACGCAAATCACGAACTATCATATCGTAAAAAGGGACTACCTTAGGCTTGTCCCAGTCAAGTACGCTGTAATAACGCCGCTTTTTCATTTTCGCGACCAGTTCATCCAGAGTTGTTTTCGGACCATATTCGACTCCATGCGCATTAATGCTCAGCGCAAGGAATCCCTTACCGGCAAATTTGACGGCACTATTCTGTTTATGGACATATATTCCGGCTCCGTCAAAAAGTATTATCGCCGGCAGTGACCCGGCTTTGGCTCCTTTCGGCATGCTCAAGTAACCGAATGTACGACGCTTTCCAGGCGCATCAAGACGCACCTCATAGCAGTTTACTTTATCTTTTAGTTCCGGGGTTGTCACTGGAACAGACTTTATAGATGGATTCATCGGCATTGCCGCCAGATCTTTTTTGGCCGCGTTCCAGAACGCATCAAAATCAGACGGCTCAGGCATACCCTGACGAATTTTTTCCGGATTAACTCCAACAGAATAAAAATTTGGAGCTGACCTTTTTTTACCATCCCGGTAGCTGCCGGATGCATAAACAAATCCGTGTTCCGGCGCAATGGCGTTCACTGTAACGACACCATTTCCTTTAGTTACTTCACTCTTCTTCCCTTCTATATGCAGCTTGACGGAGAAAGGCAGATTAACCGGTTTTCCTTTTTCCAGCAGAGTAAATTTGAATGAAATCTTGTCGCCTGGTTTTGCGAACCCCGAAGCAGGAACCTGTTTGACCTTAAAACGAAAATCTGTCCGGCAATACGCTGCGGTTGCGATTAATATTATCAACAAGCTCAGAGAACATTTATGCAATACGCCGTTAAAAGCAATCTGAATTAATCTACGTAAAGTACCCCTTTGGGAGACTCGGTAACAACCGGTGTGGAAAACCATAAAAATAACCCCTTTTGAATAAAACTATCTATTACATTTCAAATATTGAATATATCACTTTAAATCGGTATTAAACGGATATTCTTTCTGCTGATTGGAATAATCGCTCCATTTCAGCATAAGCAGATTCCCATCATTAAAATACTTGACATGTCCGTCGGTAAAAAGCAGGTTAGCTCCTTGATTATTACTTCCGTGCCGCCCGATCGAGGCAGGAAAACTGGGAACGACCTGAATGAATCCGCATCCATAATCAGCATTGCCTTCTGCTTCGACAAGAGCCATGACCTGGGACGGACTTAATATCTTTGAATTTTTCACCGGCGGCTTGTCGGTCCCGACCCAACCGCCAAGACCATAACGGTTCGATTGCTGGTGGCAGGGATACGTATAACTCATTCCGTATTTCAGCATATTATCAATAAGTCCGGTATCCTGTGCTATCTTGGCTTTGGCACGGTTTACTGAATTAGGGCAGAACCAGATGGAGTTCCATTTAATAACCTTGCCTCCGTCTTTTTTGTATGGCGCGGGCAGATAACCGCATTGTTCGCCCAATACATAGCTCCAGGGTTTTAACGAGTTACGGCTGCTGGGGCCAGTGGGAGCCCAAATCCACGGATAATAGCCATCATAATCATTATTGTAAAATGAGAATCCGCTTCCAATTTGTTTCATGTTATTAGCACAGGTAATGGCTCTGGCTTTGTCTCTGGCTTTATTCAAAGCAGGCATAAGCATGCTGGCCAAAATCGCAATAATAGCAATCACGACAAGCAACTCTATAAGTGTAAAGTGATTAATAAAACATTTGCCAACGCTGCCCTTTTTCATTGCAAGTACTTCCTTTCAGTCATTTTATTTAATATTTAAAACAGAATCTCTGATAACTAAATTGACTTTCCGGGTATCCGTACGAGTACCGGATATATCATTATTCAATCTTTCAAGCATCATTCCTGCGGCTCTATACCCGATTTCAAAACCATCCTGACGTATCGTGGTAAGAGCAGGTGTCATTGCGGCGGCAATATCAAGGTCTGCATGTCCAATCACACTAATATCCCGGGGTATTGTCATTCCCGCAGCCTCGGCCGAACGATAGAGGGTCAGGGCATCATCATCATTAAAACAATAGGCCGCAGTCACCTGACGTTTTTTCAGAAACTCAACTAAATTCTGGTCCACTTGTTCATATGGGGCTATTTGGACAATGTTCTTTTGGGTAAATGTAATACCGGCTTCCACTAACGCATCCTTGAAACCATTTACACGCTTGGAAGCTGTTGCCGAATCGACCACATGTCCACAGTAAACAACATCCCTGTGCCCGTTTCTCACCAGAAACTCCCCGGCCATATAGCCGCCTTGGTAGTCATCGGAACAAACATTGTCATACGCCCCTTCAAACCAGTTTCCGTCAACCGTGACTACCGGCAGTTTGAAACGGACAATCTCACTGATTTCCGTCGGTGTCAGCGTGCGGTCGGCAATGGAAATAATAATACCGTCGACCCGATGATCAACCAGCCTTTTAATACTGGACCTGGCTCCGTCTTCACGCAGGTCGATAATTATCGGCAGGTAATCCTCGGCCAGCATGGCCTTCTGAATCCCGACCGCTATATTTGCAAAATAACTGTTGGTAAGACGGCAGAGAATCACCCCGACACTTTTTGTTTTACCGCCGAAAGAGGCCTTGGCAACCTGATTGGGGCGAAAGCCGTGGCGTTGAGCCAGTTCCATAATACGTTCTCTGGTCTTTCCCGCCACACTGCTGTTCCTGGCAAATACCCGGGACACGGTAGCGGTTGACACACCAGCCAGCGCGGAAAACTCTTTGATATTCATATTTCTTTTCAAAATTGATCCTCAAAACAATAAATGTAACTGTTTACATTTTCTATTTTAATGCTTGCTTTTGCTTTTGTCAATAGCAAAAAAATATTTTTAAAGAAAAAATGTAACTGTTTACATTACATTTTAACATGGTTACGTAAATTCACTTATCCTATATTTTGCCTGATATTACAAATTTAACCGGTGTTTCCTCCGGATATGAAAATCTTTTAGCTGAATAATTTTTCTTCCTTTGATTGAAAAAAGGCAATAGGAAAGTTATGTTTATACTTTGAAAATAATATTATCAATAAAACAGGATACTTAACTTATGAAACGGATCATCCTATCAACTGTTGCCGCCCTCACATTTTCATTTTCGTCTTTTGCAGCGGAAACTGTAGAGAACCTCAAAAACTTACGGGCTGAATTCTCTAAAAATATTAAAACAACCTTATCGTTAAGAAAACAGCTTTCAATCATGTTTGCCGGGCAACTTGTCGGTCCCGATGAAAAATTCCAGAAGCTTCTAAATATTCAGAAAAAATCCATGAAAAATTTCCAGAAAACCATTAGGAATCTTTGTGAAAAAAGCCCGGAAGGAAAAGAGCATTTCAAGAAGATAGACAAGGTCAGAGCGGAAATGAATGAGTGCTGGAAAAAGAAAGACGAAACCGCATTCAAAGCTAAAGCTTATACACACAAAACCTTGATGTATGAGATCACTTATAAACTGATGCCCAAGTTAAAAATCAACATGACCAACCCGGAACTGGCCGCCTCATTGGATCAATTGAAAAAAGATTCAAAAGCAGTTCAGGATTATATGCGCAATAAGGTAAAAACGACCCCCGAAGGTAAAAAGCTTATTGCGAAACTTGACCAGCTTGCTGAAAAGAAAAAGGTCTTAGTCGAAAAGATCAAAGCCATTCAGAATGCAGAAGCAAAAGCAACCCCGGTTAAACCCAAAAAATAACCTTAGTTGAATCATGCCTTTTTTTGAAACGCCCGGAGATATTATCCTTGATATTTCGTCCAATGATTCATCCCTCAAGTTAAAAGTCAAGGATGCAGACGGTCACTATACCATTCCTTATATCCAAAGTTCAAGTTCGCTGAATATCCGGCTTCAAGAATCGCATAAACAGATATATCTGAGCCGCGGCAACCGCAGAGTTGAACCGCAAAAAAAAACTGATCATTACACATTCAGTCAACTTTCACCCGGAGAATATAAACTTGTCATTGATGACAGGACCTACTCTCCGGTCGGCATCGGCACCGTGATCGCGGCTCTTGGCGACAGCATAACCGAGGGGTATCACGGTCACTGGTTCCATAAGGATAAGCTTGAACTGTCCGCGGCCGACTTCCCTTCCTCATCGGTATCCGGGGATAAGCGCAACTTTCCGCAGTTTTCTCCAACCGCGCATATTTTCAAACCGGAGGCGAATTGCCAGCAGAGCTGGATGACCGACCTGAACGACCATCTGACCGCCCATTTCAATCAGCCTTTCTTTATCGCTAACGAGGGCTGGGGCGGCGCCACCTCCGCCAAATATCTGGAGCTGGTCAAAACGGATGAGAACTGGCGCGAAAGAATTCACAAACTTCAGCCCTCAATGTGGCTGATCCACCTTGGCGTTAATGATGAAAGACTAAGCATGCCGGAAACTGACTTCTACGACAACATGAATCAGTTGATCGACCTGCTCAAACAGGATTTCAATGCAAAACCGGAACAGATATTCCTGGCCAGGACGTCTTACGACTACGAGGCAAACCGCGAGCTATTGGATGCGTACCTGGTTAAGATAGATGAACTGATAGCACAGCATGGCTTGAAACCTGGACCGGATTTCTTTAAAGCCTATTCAAACAACCGCGAAAAATGGTATGGAGAGGATCAGGCCCATCCTAACATCGCCGGAATGGAATATATGGCCGAACTCTGGGCCGAAGCGATCATCAAAGCAACCAGTTACCATTATTAATATAAAAATACGTTTAACTCAAAGAAATATTTAATATTTGCATCTAAATTATATATACCCGGTATTCAATCAAAAAATAAGGAGGAGTTTCGATGAGAAGTTTTAAAATGTTAATTTGCGCGGTTGCTGCCGTAATCGCAATGGCATCAGTTGCCGCTCAAGATGATCTGCTGTCTTTGCGCTTTCAAT